>Ga0224506_10000497_pt1 | contig 33075 bp, 29 predicted proteins | sample SF_Jan12_sed_USG_2_FD_169108 | JGI IMG/M metagenome (GOLD analysis project Ga0224506, IMG submission 169108) | Sediment microbial communities from San Francisco Bay, California, United States - SF_Jan12_sed_USGS_8_1 | ecosystem: Environmental > Aquatic > Marine > Sediment | place: USA... | reverse complement strand
CTTTGTATAAAGATGATGCTTTTTTCTGTGGTGGCACCCTAATTAGTTCTCAACATATTTTAACCGCTGCTCATTGTGTTAATGGAGTCAGTGCGTCTCGATTACGTGCTCGAATAGGAAGTAACACTCTGGCTACCTATGTGTCCGATACGGTATCCGTTGCATCTGTAGATGTGCATGCAAATTATTCTGCGGTACCTTTAGATAACGACTTGGCGATTTTAACGCTGTCTTCCCCTGTTTCAAATAACCCGATAACTGTTACTAGTACCGAGGCTATGCGACAAGCAACGCCGGCACCTTATTCAGTGCTTGGCTGGGGTGACACTAACCCTAGTGATAGCTGCCAGGATTACCCTAATAATCTGCAACAAGCTAATCTAAATATTGTTGATTTTCCAGATTGTAAGGCAATATATGGTGGCTCTTTAACAGATAATATGATCTGTGCGACAGAAAGCTATAACGCTACTACTAATAAGGATGCTTGCCAGGGCGATAGTGGCGGACCATTAATTGAGGATCTGGGAGGCGGAGTTTACCAACAAGTGGGAATTGTCAGTTGGGGCATAGGCTGTGGCAGTCTAGTTGAGCCAGGAGTCTATACCGACGTGTCTGCTCCAGGATATGGAGACTGGATAAACTCATTCGTTTCTGTAGCTACACCTGCGAGAGTATCAATGGTTGGGTCTCTATCTGAAAAAAGAACTGCTTTAAACGACGCGTGCAGAATTGTAGCACCAAAAAAATCAGGCGGCAGTCTCGATTTATTCTTATTATTTTTATTAATTCCATTGGGTCTAAAGCGACTGCATTTATAGGCTGGAAGGTATATCAATTACCACAGGAAGAAGTTGCTGTAACGCCTCTGGCAATGGTGCCAGCTCTCCTTCGTTGGGAAAGTTCCAGCGTAATAATTCATAATAACGTCTAATGTTTTGAACGTATTTAACGGGTTCAGATCCTCTGGCACGTCCGAATTTGAGATTTTTGTAGTATTTTTTATCTTCCAGTAGGGGTAAAGCTCTCATCACTTCTAACCAACGGTTGTTATCATATCCCAATTCAGTTGCTAGTTTTCGGGCATCCTGAAGATGACCTGAGCCGACATTGTAGGCGGCCAGTGCAAACCAGGTTCTATCAGGTTCTGGAATTTCTTCAGGTATGATTCTGGTTAGTCGATCAAAAAATTTGGCTCCACCAAATATTGATTGCATGGGATCCAGACGGTTCTCCACACCCATAGACCGAGACGTGACCCGGGTTAACATCATGATCCCACGCACACCTGTGGGCGATATCGCTCTCGGTCGCCAATGAGACTCTTGATAGCCGATAGCGGCTAATAACCGCCAATCCAGGTGGTATTTATTCGCGGCTTCTTCAAAGAGGGCTCGGTATTGCGGTAACTGAGTGTCAATTTTGTTCTGAAAAATATTAATGCCTGAATAATTTAGTTGCTCCAGCGTACCAAAATAACGTTCTATGAGTTGATCCAGAAAACCATTGTTTTTAGTCGCTGCAAGAAATCGATTGGCTTCATCTCTCAGGCTTGGATCAAAGTTGGCCGAAAATATCCACCTTATTGGTATTGGGTCGGTGAGGTCATCAGCAATTTTTAATTCCGGGAAGTAACCTGAATCTACTGCAAATTCGATTGAATCCATGACGGCTCCAGAGGCATGACCACTTTCAAGCGCAATCAATAGGTCTGTTGTGGTTCCAGCCATGGGTGTTATTTGAACGATATGAGCGTAATAGGTAGTTAGCCAGTTTTCTGAGGGAGAGTCTTTCTGTACTAAAACTTGTTGACCGGCGAGATCTTCAAGTGAATTAGTACCAGAATCTCGATATATTAATACTCGGCTGACTTCGAGGTAAGGATCTGAATAGAGTAGATTTTCTTTGATATGTTCCGTACTTAAAACGGCAGAGCCAAGTTGACCAAGACCAAGATGTAAGTCGTTGTAGATATGCTTATGGCTCTGTTCAACTCTTATGTGAAGATTTGTGCCTAACCACTCAGCGAACGCCTCGGTAAGTGCCAATTCAAAGCCTTCTGGTCCTTGAGGACCGAATTGATAACTTACCGGGTCTTCTCGGGTTACAGCCAGTAATAGTTTGTGATGTTGAATTCGTTCTACAAGATTTTTTTCTTCAATGCCAAGATAAAATCCCACAACAGCCATAGCAATCAATGCCACTTTGATAAATGGGTGTGTGTTTCTTAATTCCATCTTCATTTAAGAAAGCCTATGATTCACTATTGATGGTATTCAAAATAAAATATTGATCTCGCTATAGGTTGTTGCACTGATATTTCTGTATTTTAATCCATTATTAGGTATCATACGCGCCCATCTTTTCCTCAAAATCGAACCTTAGATCACACAGGATTTCAGAACGATGCAAATACTGCGAGGCGCTCCAGCACTCTCTTCATTCAAACGTATGCAACTTGTCGCTCAAATGCAACAGATCTGTCCGCAATTATCTGATGTTTACGCTGAATTTGTACACTATGTCTATTGGGATCAGTCATATAGTGAATTGGACCAGGGCATTCTTGAAAAGATTCTGACCTATGGGCCCAAAGGGGAGCAAGAAGAGTTTTCTGAAAAATTGGTCGTGGTGATTCCCAGATTGGGGACCCTATCTCCCTGGTCGACTAAAGCAACTGATATTGCTCATAATTGTGGATTGACAGCCCTGCATCGAATTGAGCGTGGTATTGCCTATGATCTTAGATTCAGTGAAATGCCTGATGAATCAATATTAGCGTCTATCGAAGCACAACTTTTTGATCGAATGACTCAGACCGTCATTCATCAACATGCTGAAGCAACAGCTTTATTTGTTACGGCCAAGCCTCAGCCATTAAGTTCAGTTCCAATTCTGTCCGAAGGGCGTGAGGCTTTAGAAAAAGCGAATAGTCGATTAGGGCTAGCATTGGCATCTGATGAGATTGAATACCTGGTAGAGAACTTTATTCGGTTGGAACGAGATCCAACTGACGTAGAATTGATGATGTTTGCTCAGGCAAACTCAGAGCATTGCAGACACAAAATCTTTAATGCGAGCTGGGATATTGATGGTGAGGAGCAGGCTAACTCATTGTTTAAAATGATTAAAAATACCTCTCAGCAATCTCCGGAAAATATACTCAGCGCCTATAAAGATAACGCATCAGTAATATCCGGTTTTCAGGCAGAACGTTTTTATCCAAATCCCTTAACTCATAAATACGAATTTAATGCCGAAAATGTGCATATCCTGATGAAAGTTGAGACGCATAACCATCCAACGGCAATTGCACCATGGTCGGGAGCGGCAACTGGTTCAGGTGGCGAAATTAGGGACGAAGGCGCGACGGGCCAGGGTTCAAAACCCAAGGCCGGTTTATGCGGTTTTACTGTTTCAGATCTTAATATTCCAGGCTTCGAACAACCCTGGGAAAGTAAATATGGAAAACCGTCGCGAATTGTTTCTGCACTAGACATCATGGTAGATGGCCCACTGGGTGCTGCGGCGTTTAACAATGAGTTTGGCCGTCCTAACCTAACCGGTTATTTTCGTACCTTTGAGCAAAGTCTGTTGGTTGATGGCAAGGCTGAAATCTGGGGTTACCACAAACCCATCATGATCGCTGGCGGCATGGGTAATATTAAAGAAGAACATGTTCAAAAAGCCTGGGATAGCATTCCAGTTGGCAGCCATCTGATTGTATTGGGTGGTCCTGCGATGGAAATCGGTTTGGGGGGTGGGGCTGCTTCGTCAATGAAAACGGGCGAAGGGCAAGAAAATCTCGACTTTGCATCGGTGCAGCGAGATAACCCTGAAATGGAGCGTCGCTGTCAGGAGGTAATTGATGCGTGCTGGGCATTGGGTGACAGCAACCCGATCGCATTTATTCATGATGTGGGTGCAGGTGGATTATCAAACGCATTTCCCGAACTTGCTAGTGACGGCGGCCGGGGTGCTGTATTTGAATTAAGAAACATACCCAACGATGAGCAGGGTATGACACCGTTAGCCGTATGGTGTAATGAATCACAAGAACGTTACGTGTTAGCTGTAGAGCCTAAACAATTGGCTCAATTTGAATCAATCTGTAACAGAGAGCGTGCGCCATTTGCGGTTATTGGTACGGCCACAGAAGAAAAAGATCTACTAGTCACTGACACGCTGTTTGAGAACGCACCGGTGAATATGCCTCTTTCGGTGTTATTAGGAAAGACACCTAAAATGCATAGAAGCTTTTCTCCACAGACTCGCGAATTTACAGAGTTTAAGGCTGACAAAGTGTCACTTCGAGACGCCGCTGAGCGCGTTTTGAAATTACCTGCTGTTGCTAGCAAGAACTTCCTGATCACTATTGGTGATCGTTCGATTACAGGTATGGTTGCTCAGGATCAATTGGTTGGACCTTGGCAAATTCCTGTCGCCAATGCAGCCGTTACCACCACTACATTGAATAGTTTTACTGGTGAAGCTATGGCAATGGGTGAGCGCACGCCTGTTGCCGTTTTGAATGCACCAGCCTCTGGTCGATTAGCTGTTGGTGAAGTAATTACCAACCTGGCATCAACTCGAATTGAAAAGTTATCAGATATTAAGTTGTCGGCAAACTGGATGGCCGCAGCGGGTCAGAAAGGGCAGGATGAAGCGTTGTTTAGGACGGTAGAAACGGTTGGGATGGAATTGTGCCCAGAGTTGGGTATTGCGATTCCTGTAGGTAAAGACTCTATGTCTATGCATACATCCTGGAAAGAGGGTGATAAAGATAAGTCAGTCACCTCTCCTTTATCGCTGGTTATTACCGGATTTGCGCCAGTTATTGATGTCCGTAAGACAGTGACTCCCCAATTGAAGACGGATCAGGGTGAATCTGATTTGATACTGATTGATCTTGGACGGGGTTTAAACCGCCTGGGGGCGTCAGCATTGTCACAGGTATACAATAATCTTGGCAATACGCCAGCAGACGTTATTGATGCTGAAGACCTGAAATCTTTTTTTGCTGTTATTCAGGGACTTATGCAGGACGACAAACTGTTAGCCTATCATGATCGATCTGACGGTGGCTTATTTACCACTCTGTGCGAAATGTCATTTTCCGGGCGCATAGGTGTTGATATTCATCTGGATTTGATGGCTGAAAAGGCAAGTTCTGCCACAGAGATACTTTTCAATGAAGAGTTGGGAGCTGTTATTCAGGTTAAGCAAGTTGATACAGAATTTGTTTTGTCTCAATTAACGGCTGCCGGGTTGGATGACTGTAGCTCGGTGATTGGGCAATTAAATGATGATGATTTTGTTCGTATCATTTATCAGGGTGAAGAATTGCTAGCGTTAGCTCGAACTCAGTTGATTCGCTGGTGGTGGGAAACATCATATCAAATACAGAGAATTCGGGATAATGCCGATTGTGCAGATCAGGAGTATGATCGTTGGTTGGATGCTGCCGACCCAGGATTAAATGCTCAGGTGTTGTTTGAGAATAAATCCTTTTTGTCTGATGTTCGTCCACGAGTAGCTATATTAAGAGAACAGGGTGTAAATGGTCAGCTTGAAATGGCAGCGGCATTCCACACGGCCGGGTTCGAAGCTATCGATGTTCACATGAGCGACATCTTATCTCAAAAGGTATCTTTAGATAGTTTTGTAGGCTTAATTGCCTGTGGTGGCTTTTCATACGGTGATGTCTTGGGCGCGGGTGAAGGTTGGGCGAAATCCATTTTGTTTAATACTTATGCCAGAGAGCAATTCTCGTCTTTCTTCCAGCGATCAGATAGCTTTGCGTTGGGCGTATGTAATGGTTGTCAGATGCTAAGTAACTTACATGAAATTATTCCGGGTACCGAGCATTGGCCACATTTTGTTCGAAACGAGTCAGAGCAATTTGAAGCCAGAACGGTGTTGGTAGAAATTCAGGAGTCAGCTTCAATTTTATTAAAAGGTATGGCAGGTAGCAGGTTACCAATAGCCGTTGCACATGGTGAAGGACGTGCAGAGTATGTATCTGACACATCTCGACGTCGTTCGTCAGTGGTGATGAAGTATGTTGATAATCGCGGACACACCACAACGGATTACCCTTTTAATCCAAATGGTTCGCCAGAGGGTATTACCGGTTTGACTAACTCGACTGGCCAGGTCACCATTATGATGCCTCATCCAGAGCGGGTAGTCCGGACATTAACCAACAGCTGGCACCCGGATAACTGGGGTGATGAAAGTCCATGGATGCAAATGTTTCATAATGCTCGTAAGTGGGTCGGGTGATTATAAAAAAGGCTGGCAATTTGCTGGCCTTTTTATTTAGTAGCGTCTGGGCTTTTCAGTTGTTTAGGTTTCTTTAACAGTGACTCTGTTTTTGCCGCTATGTTTAGACTTGTATAGCGCCTGATCTGCGGCATCAATCCAGTCGACATAATTGTTAAAGTCTGATTTGAACTCAGCAATACCCAGACTGATGGTGATTCTCTGTTGCGTACCATTTATTTCAAAGAGCTGCTGCTCTATCTTTTTTCGAAGCCGTTCTGCCATATTTGATGCTTGCTGCACAGAAGCGTCGGGTAATATTATTGCAAACTCTTCTCCGCCATACCGTCCAGAATGATCCGTTTCACGCTGGCATGAACGAATGTGGTTTGAAACTTCCCGAATAACCGAGTCTCCACAAGAATGCCCAAAGTTATCGTTAATAACTTTGAAATCATCAATGTCGATGAACAGTAGAGATGAGCTTGTTTCTGACCGTTTACACCGTAAAAACTCGCTTTCTAATAATTCTTCCCAGTGTCTTCGGTTATTTAATCCAGATAGGCTATCAAATTGCGCCAACTTTTCTAGTTTCTGATTTGCCTCTGCTAAAAGTAGCTTACTCACGGCAACAGTGGTCACGTCATAAACAATAATAGATATTTGATCGGTGACGCCACGTACGGATTTTAAGGGTGAAATGGTGATGTTTTGATACATGTGATCAACGATGCCGGTAATGGGATGGTAGTTTTTAAAATGAAACAGGTTGGTATGCTGCTCCCATGTAGTAAACGCACGATTGTCTAATAAAAATACGGGTTCGGCTTTTTCTAAAAACCACTTTTTATCGATTTCAGGGAAAACTTCAAAAAGGTTTTTACCTTTTATTCGTTCAGCCATTAATCCACTGTGGTTTTCCATGAAGCCATTCCAGGCTTCAATTTCATATTCCCTATTTAATACCAATAGACCAACATCGATATTTTGAACAATATCCATGAGCCAATGCATTGCTTTGAATTCTTCAGAAATAGTCATTCGAGCAAGTAGTCCGCTTTTTGTTTAAGTATGTTTACCGAGTCATCTGTAAATAGAATGAGCAGATCACAACTGATATTGGAGCCTTCAATCTTATAATTAATTTCTATGGTGAGTGTTTGCTTCCAACGATGCTCATTAATCTTAATTAGATCTTCAATATTGACGTGTCGTCCAAGCACAGAGGGTTGCCCCAAACTAAAACGAACTTCAAGTTGTTCTGCTAAACCGGTTAAAAAAGTGCCAATTAATAAGTTAGCCGTATCCATTAAAATTTCTAATTCAAGTTTATTGGAATCATCTGTATCGGCCTTAATAAGTTGAGCAATTTCCTGAAAAGTTGAATCATTGAAAATTAACATGGCTTCGCCGGCGATACCACTGCCAATGAACCCCTGGCAAACTGCTGAAACACTTTCACTGCGGTTAACCGCTCCCAGTGCCATTGCCAGTTCGCTGGGTTCCAACATATTTACATTGGGAACCGGGAGTATAATAAATACGTCTAGAAAACGAGCGAGTTTATCAGCAGCCTGCCCCATAGCCACGTTAGTGATTTCCTGGAAGCAGTCGCGGTATTCTTCGCTTAATTCGGTTGTGCTCATAGTGGCGGCCTGATTAAAAGCCCGAATTCGATGAGAAGAGATTCGATTTCCTGTTTATTTACCGGTTTCTTGAGGAAGCCAATAGCACCCAGTTTTTTAACCCGTTCAACAGCGTCTGGTTGTATATCACCAGATACTACGATGACAAAACAGTTTGTGTCGGTTTTCTTTAGATGCTCAAGTACGGAGTATCCATCCATAATCGGCATGGTCAGATCCAGGAACAGTAGTTCTATATTATTTTCCCGGATCATTTGAATGGCTTCTTCACCATGTACAGCTTGCGAAACATTGGCTTGCAAGTCTGCTGGAAGTGCCCTTAAGACCTGTTTACGTGCAAAATTGGAGTCGTCACATATTAATATTGAGATAGACATATTTATTATTATTACTTATTTGAGAGTATTTAAATGGAATAACTAGTAACAGTCTAGATGAAAACCAGGAATTATTCTGCAATAAATTTCAGCAAATAAAAAGGCCGCGTTTATGTGCGGCCTTTTTGATAGCAAGTTCTTTATTTGGCGTCAGTTGCAATAACTGAGCTCGCCGCGGATACAAACTTGTCCATATTGTTGAATGAAAGATATCGATAAATGTCTGAAGACATAGAATCTATCTTGGTCGCGTATTCCCGGTATTCTTCAGGTGTAGGCAATCTTCCAAGAATTGCACCAACACTCGCTAATTCAGCAGAGGTTAGATACACATTGGCACCATCACCCAATCTGTTGGGGAAGTTACGAGTTGAGGTAGACAATACTGTTGAGTTTGCTGCAACACGTGCCTGGTTGCCCATGCATAGTGAACATCCTGGCATTTCCATTCTGGCACCAGCTCTACCATAAATATTGTAGTAGCCTTCTTCCATTAACTGGGCCTGGTCCATCTTTGTAGGAGGAGATAGCCAGAGTCGAGTCGCCAATTCACCTTTGTGTGCGTCGAGTAATTTACCCGCAGCGCGGAAGTGACCAATGTTGGTCATACAGGATCCAATAAATACTTCATCTACCTTGCTACCAGCAACATCTGACAGTAAGCGAGCATCATCAGGATCGTTAGGTGCGCAAATGATAGGCTCGTTAATATCGGCCAGGTCAATTTCAATTATTTCAGCGTATTCAGCATCAGCATCAGCTTTCATCAGGCTAGGATTGGCCAACCAGGCTTCCATGGCGTTTGCACGACGAGCTAAAGTTCTTGGATCACCATAACCGTTAGCAATCATCCAGCGCAACATGACGATGTTTGACTGTAGGTAATCTTTAACCGCATCCTCAGATAACTGAATGGTACAGCCAGCTGCCGAGCGCTCTGCTGAAGCATCAGATAGTTCAAATGCCTGTTCTACTGTTAGTTCATCCAGGCCTTCAATTTCAAGAATCCGACCAGAGAATGCATTCTTCTTACCTTTTTTCTCAACAGTTAATAAGCCTTGCTTGATGCCGTAGTAAGGAATGGCATGTACCAGATCACGTAATGTGATACCAGGCTGCATTTTCCCTTTAAACCGTATTAAAATCGATTCAGGCATGTCTAAAGGCATCACGCCTGTGGCCGCTGCGAATGCAACCAGTCCAGAACCAGCCGGGAATGAAATGCCCATTGGAAATCTAGTGTGCGAATCACCACCTGTACCAACCGTGTCAGGTAGCAACATGCGGTTCAGCCAGCTGTGAATAATACCGTCGCCTGGGCGAAGTGATACACCTCCACGATTCATGATGAAGTCAGGAAGTGTATGCTGAGTGTCAATGTCAACGGGCTTGGGGTAGGCCGCTGTGTGACAAAATGACTGCATAACCAGGTCAGCAGAGAAGCCGAGACAAGCTAAATCTTTTAACTCATCACGAGTCATGGGGCCAGTTGTATCCTGTGATCCAACCGTCGTCATTTTAGGTTCGCAATAGGTACCAGGACGAACACCTTTGGTATTACAGGCTTTACCAACCATTTTCTGAGCAAGTGTATATCCTTTACCCGTGTCCACTGGTTGCTTCGGCTCTCTAAACAGGTCTGTATCACCTAAACCAAGAGCTTCTCTGGCACGATGAGTTAGGCCTCGGCCAATAATAAGATTAATACGGCCACCGGCTTGAACTTCATCGAGTAATACGTCTGACTTTAATTTGAATTCAGAGATTACATCGCCGTTTGCATTTAGGATTTTTCCATCGTATGGGCGAATCTCAACAACGTCACCCATATTAAGGTTATCAACCGGTGCTTCGAATACTAATGCTCCCGCGTCTTCCATGGTGTTATAAAATATCGGAGCCACTTTACCGCCGATACAGATACCTCCTCCACGTTTGTTTGGAACACCTGGTAAGTCTTCGCCAAAGAACCATAGAACAGAGTTGGTTGCCGACTTACGTGAAGAACCCGTTCCTACAACATCACCGACAAAAGCAACTTGAACACCTTTAGCATTTAGAGCTTCAATCTGCTTGATTGGGCCAGTAACGCCATGTTCATCAGGTGTTAAACCATCACGAGTCATTTTAAACGCAGCTAATGCGTGCAAGGGGATATCTGGACGACTCCATGCATCTGGAGCAGGAGATAGATCATCAGTATTGATTTCACCAGTTACCTTGAATATGGCAACTTTAATGGATTCCGCAACCGAGTCACGTTTTGTGAACCACTCTGCTGCAGCCCAGCTTTCCATAACGGCTTTGGCGTGACGGTTACCTGCATCCATTTTGTCTTTGACATCGTGGAAGGCATCAAACACTAGCAGGGTGTGCTTTAATTCTGTTGCAGCCAGTTCAGCTAACTCTTCGCTATCCAACAAGCCAACTAAAGTTTCGATGTTATAACCACCGTGCATATTGCCCAGCAGTTTCACAGCAGTTTTCGCATCAATAAGTGGGCTTGAAGCATCACCTTTAATGATAGCAGTTAAAAAACCGGCTTTTACATAAGCCGCTTCATCAACTCCTGGAGGAACGCGATCCGATATAAGTTCTAGTAGAATTTGTTCTTCGCCAGCTGGCGGTGACTTTAGTAGTTCAGTTAAAGAGGCTACCTGATCGACATTTAATGGCTTAGGCACGATACCTAAGGCAGCTCTTTCTTCTAGATGTTTACGGTAATTTTCTAACATTTCATCTCCTTGCGCGCCGATGTAGCTTTTATAGGCTCTTTTTTTGACTGCTGGTGATTCAATTTTCTAGTTTTTGAAGCCCAGGGCAAAGACCAGTTACTGGTCGATAAATTCGTGGGCATTGTAGTTGAAAACAGGTCTAAAGTTAAGGGAAAAGGTATTAGTGATTAGTAGCATATTCATGGATTTTATGTCGAAAATCACGGGGCTAAATAAAGGTGGCAGGAAAAAACTTGCCGCTTTTTTCAGTTTAGGCCTTTTTATTGCATGGACATGATTAAATGAATGATAATTTAATTAATCTGCCAATAAAGTGACGCGTAAATTTCTATGGCTATTATGGATTTCTCGGTATTAAAAAATCTTAGATCAATGTCTCGTCAAGAGATGGTTACTGGTGTTTGGACACGTGGGCTTCCGATGATTACGGGGCATATGGGTGTTCCCATCTTGTTGTTGATTCTTTTAGGTTTAATGACACTCCCCGTTCCTCCATTACTTTTGGATGTGTTTTTTACCTTTAATATTGCCTTAGCTATTGTTGTGCTGCTAGTTACTATCTATGTATTGCGTCCTTTAGATTTTGCTGTATTTCCATCCATTATTTTGGTGTCTACCTTACTTAGGCTTTCTCTAAATGTCGCCAGTACTCGTGTTGTGCTTATGTACGGTCATGAAGGTGGAGATGCTGCAGGTAAGGTAATCGAAGCCTTTGGTGAGGTATTGATTGGTGGTAACTACGCCGTAGGATTGGTCGTATTTTCAATTTTGATGATTATTAATTTTGTAGTGGTAACAAAAGGTGCGGGACGAGTATCAGAGGTGAGTGCTCGTTTTACACTGGATGCAATGCCCGGTAAGCAAATGGCGATCGATGCGGACTTAAATGCAGGTCTTATTGATGCAGATACGGCCAAGACGCGAAGAGCTGATATTTCTTCAGAGGCGGATTTTTATGGATCAATGGATGGTGCTTCAAAGTTTGTCCGTGGAGACGCTGTTGCTGGTATTTTGATTTTGGCGATTAATATCATTGGTGGAATCGCTATTGGTGTTATGCAATATTCTTTACCATTTGGAGAAGCGGTTGAGAAATACGCACTATTAACTATTGGTGATGGCCTTGTAGCACAGATTCCGTCCCTATTGTTATCGACAGCAGCGGCAATTATGGTTACCCGAAATAGTAACAGTGAACAGATGGGTGACCAGATTTTTAATCAGATGTTTGCGACGCCTGCAGCGCTTGGTATTTCTTCAGCCATTCTTTTTATTATGGGTGTTATTCCTGGAATGCCTCATACAGTATTTTTATCTTTGGCGGTATTGGGTGCCTTTGGTGCCTGGCTCATTTATCGCAAAGAACAAACATCAAGCTCCGTATCCGCAGGATCACCTAAAGGAGGTTCTCCTGGTGGCGGTACTAGTAGTGGGCCAGCGGGATCAGGTGGTTCTTCAGTGGGGGCGTTGGAGCAGGAGAACAAAGAGTTAAGTTGGGATGATGTTCAGCAGGTGGATATGGTTGGTCTGGAAGTGGGTTATCGAATCATTCCTCTGGTTGATCGCTCCCAAGGTGGACAATTGTTGGCCCGCATTAAAGGCATTCGTAAGAAACTGTCACAAGAAATTGGCTTCTTAATTCCCAGTATCCATATTCGCGATAATCTGGATTTGATGCCAAATGCCTATCGTGTAACCTTGATGGGTGTCACTCTTGCTGAGGCAGAGATCCACCCCGATAAAGATTTAGCGATTAATCCCGGGCAGGTGTTTGGAACGCTGGATGGTTTTGATACCAAGGATCCTGCATTTGGTCTTGATGCGGTCTGGATTGACCCTTCGAAGAAAGACAAGGCCCAAACATTGGGGTATACCGTCGTTGATGCCTCAACTGTAGTGGCAACCCATATTAACCATATTTTATTTAAACATGCGCAAGAACTGTTAGGGCATGAAGAGGTGCAAAAACTGGTCGAACGGCTGGGAGAAAATTCACCAAAGCTTGCAGAGGAATTGGTGCCTAATACTGTCAGTGTCAGTCTCTTGTTGAGGGTGCTGCAGAATTTATTGATTGAAGAGGTGCCTATTCGAGATATTCGTACAATCGCCGAAGCTTTGACGAATATGCAACCAAGAAGTCAAGACCCTGACGCTTTGACAGCAGCGGCAAGGGTGGGTCTAAGTCGTATGATTGTTCAAAATATCATAGGACATGAGCCTGAGCTTCCAGTTATAACGTTTGACAAAGAGTTGGAACAAATATTGCTACGTACTGTACAGCAGTCAGCACAAGAAGGAATGGTCGAATCCGTAATGCTGGAGCCTGGTTTAGCCGAGAGATTGCAACAGTCATTAACCGAAGCTACCCAGCAACAAGAAATGCAAGGAAAACCAGCAGTATTGTTAGTCAGCAATCCAATCAGGATGATGTTGGCCAGATTTGCAAGGCACAGTGTTACAGGGCTTACTGTATTATCATATCGTGAAGTCCCTGATAACAAACAGATTACTATCGTTGCTACATTAGGTCGTTAATCTATCCGGGGTGGGGTAGATTGTTGAGGAAGAATATGAAAACCAAGATGTTTTACGCGAAATCAATGTCAGAAGGGCTAAAGAAAATTTCGGCAGAATTTGGCGATGATGCAATCATTCTTTCAAATCGCAAGGTCCAGGGTGGCGTTGAGATTATGGCCGCCATGGAAGAGGGTGATGAAGTTATTGATACCTATTCATACGAAGCGACTCAAGCAACGAGCGACGATATTATCAAGAATATGGCGAATGGTCGTCAGCCTACAACAAAAGCCGAAATGGCTGCGCTGTTGTCAAATATCGGACCTATGAGTAAAAACAACAAAGCCGGATCCGGTGTTTTATCAGGCGTTTCTGGTCAGTCTCGCCCACAAACTTTATCTGACGCAGGGATGAAACCTGGTTTATTATCTACGCAGGATTCTCGATCATCCGTTTATCTTCAGAATGAATTGAATACCTTGAAAGTAAAAGATCGTGAAGCGAAATTAGTTTCCAGAGAACAGGCTGGTGAGTTGCAGAGAATGCAGATAGAGATTCAGGATTTGAAAATTTTACTCGAATCTCAGAGTGAACAATTGGTTAAAAGTGGTAGCTCTCAAGATTACAGTTCACCATGGGATGGGAAAACAGTGGTCGAAACCATTGTTCAGCGTCTTGAGGATAAAAGTTTTTCAGCCCCCTTAATTAAAAAGCTGATTCAGGGGATTACTGATGATACGGATTTTCAGAGTGCCTGGAGTCAATTGCAGTCAAGGTTGGCATCATCATTCGAATCGTTTCGGGTGGATCCTGTAAAGAAAGGCGGAATTTATGCATTTGTTGGTATGACGGGTAGTGGTAAAACGACTACTCTTAGTAAGATGGCAGCGCGTTTTGTCATGGAAAACGGTGCTCACGACTTGTTATTAATTACTCTGGATAAATTCAAGGTTGGAAGTCAGGATAGCTTGAAGTCCATGTCAAAAATACTCAAGTGTGATTTTGTCGTGCCAACAGGTACAGAATCTCTTGAACGTATTTTGGAAAAGAATCAGAGTAAAAAACTCATTTTAATCGATACCTGTGGCAGCTTTATAGGTAAAGAATATTTCGCCCGTCAGTTAGAAAACGGACGCCTGGTAAAACGCATTAAATCATTATCTGTAATGCCTTGTTCAGCCTCGTACCCAGCGCTACAAAGAGATGTTCGTGCAAATGAATTTTTGCAGGTAGCAGGTGTAGTCATGAGTAAGATTGATGAGTGCCCGGAAGCGGGAAGTGTTCTCTCAGTGGTCATTCAAGAGCAGTTGCCGATGGCTTATTGGAGCAACGGGCAAAAAATTCCAGAAGACCTGCATTTGGTCAATCCAGGTCAGCTTGTTCGGACACTGGTTGGTAAGGCTGATAGAATGTCAGAGTATCGTGATAATGATATGAAAATGATCGCTAATTTTTAGAATTAAATGTAAACAAGTATAAAGAAACTCAGTAAAGGATAGGGCAGATACCTATATGAAAAACCCGGTTCAGGTAATAGCAGTGACAGGCGGAAAAGGCGGAGTTGGCAAGAGCAATGTTTCTGTAAACATGGCTGTCAGTCTAGCCCAGCTTGGAAAGCGAGTTGTGGTACTCGATGCTGACCTTGGTCTGGCAAATATTGATATTTTGCTTGGTCTTTCTCCCAATAAAACAATTGAAAATGTGTTGGCTGGTGACTGTACTCTCGATGAGATTATGGTTGCCGGACCTTCAGGTATTAAAATTATTCCTGCATCATCTGGTGCTAGTAGAATGGCTAATATTGGCGAACACGAACATGCCGGTATTATTAGGGCGTTTAGTGATATTAGTACTGATATTGATGTGCTGATCGTAGATACCGCCGCAGGAATATCTTCAATTGTAACAACGTTTGTAAGGGCTACTCAGGAAGTTTTGGTAGTCGTTTGTGATGAGCCAACCTCGGTTACCGATGCTTATGCATTGATGAAAATTCTGCATAGAGACTGTCAAATTGATCGATTCCGGATTGTTGCAAATATGGTTAGGAGCCCACAGGAAGGAAGGCAGCTATACTTGAAATTATCGAACGTTACAGACAGATTTTTGGACGTAACGCTTCAGTATGTAGGAGCTGTTCCTTTCGATGAGCATGTCAGAAAAGCAGTGCAGCGACAAAAAGCCGTTTGTGAAATGTACCCTAGAAGTAGCGCAGCACAAGCATATAAAGCAATTGCTGCCCAGGTTGTAAATTGGCCTCTACCTCGAAACGCCAAGGGTAACCTGGAATTTTTTGTCGAGCGCCTTATTGAAGGAGTTGTATCCAATTGACAACGTTAACTCGCGGAAATGCTATGTATGAGACGTCAGGCCCAACGCTAGAGCAACTTGTGAATGAACATGCTTCACTGGTTAAGAGGATAGCTCACCATTTAAAAGGTCGTTTGCCCGATAGTGTTTTGGTTGATGACCTTGTTCAATCCGGAATGATCGGCTTGTTTGAGGCGGCTAGAAACTATGATAAGAGTAAAGGCGCTGCTTTTGAAACCTATGCAGGAATTCGCATAAGAGGCGCAATGCTTGATGAAGTCCGAAAAGGTGATTGGGTTCCCAGAAGCGTACACCGAAACGGTAGGCGTATCTCGTCAGCTATTCATCATGTGGAATCTCGAGAGGGTAGGGATGCCTATGATCAGGAGGTTGCTGATGAACTGGGAGTGACTCTTGATGCATATTATTTACTACTTCAGGATTCCCAGGGTTCAAGGCTTTATTCATTTGAAGAAATGTTGACTGCTGGCGATGGTGAAAACAGTACCGAGGTCGAAGCAAATGGACCAAGAGATATGTCACCAGAAGATAACGTGGAGCAAGTTAAGCTCCATCAAAATATAATTGAGGCAATTAAATCTCTACCAGAGAGAGAGCAGCTGGTGTTGTCTCTATATTATGACGAAGAGCTGAATCTGAAAGAAATTGGTGAAGTATTAGGTGTAAGTGAATCGAGGGTTAGTCAAATTCACTCTCAAGCGGCGGGACGGTTGCGTGTCAGGTTGGGTAACTGGCAAGAAGACTGAATGATCGTTAAAAAATAGTTGAGTATCGTTTAGGCTTATAACAAATTAATATTGAACTGTGTTTTTACTGGGTTATCGTGGCTAGGTCAGATTTTTTTGTTAATTCGTGAGTGTCATTGCTAGGCTTATTTTAGTTATTTTTTAACGATTAACACTAAACTATTAAAGTTTTTTCTCAAATGAGCGAAATAACTATTAGTAATGGCAGTATTTTTTATCTTTTATCTATGTGGTTGAAGTTCACATTCTATGTATAATCCATAATCGAGGTAATCAATAATACTGCCGTGGTCTTGTTAATCCTGATCACTATCTAATATTGATTATTTAAAGGTACCTAAATTTAGGCGTCATAAAGAAGTGGGAGGCGGCCTTGGATAAAAATATGAAAATTTTGGTTGTAGATGATTTCTCTACAATGAGAAGGATTATCAAGAACCTGTTAAGAGACTTGGGCTTTACCAATACTGCAGAAGCAGATGATGGAAGTAGTGCCTGGCCAATGTTACAAAACGGTGACTATGACTTTTTGGTAACTGACTGGAATATGCCGGGCATGACCGGTATTGAGTTGCTTCAGAAAGTGAGAGCAGATGATCGTTTAAAAACGCTGCCAGTGCTAATGGTAACAGCAGAAGCGAAACGGGACCAAATAGTTGCAGCAGCTCAAGCCGGGGTAAATGGATATGTTGTTAAACCTTTCACCGCCGCAGCTTTAAAAGAAAAGATCGAAAAAATCTTTGAACGAGTCGATAACCCCTGAGGCGTCTCTAATGGACCGGCTAAATGCAGATAATTATAAATCAGAATTTGAGAATCTGTTACGGGAAAAGACAGAGGAATTGCAGCAACGTTTAAAAGAAGGTGAATTAACCGAAGCGGTTGCGGTAATAAAGGCTCTTCAGGATGCCAGGGATCAGATTCTATACAATGAAGTAGGTAGGCTTACTCGCGGATTGCATACTGCAATACATAATTTTCATATTGATTATGAGGGTTCGTCTTCAGTCTCATCTGATATGCCAGAATCACTGTCTGGCATGAAGGATGCGACAGATCGGCTGGACTTTGTCGTAAAAATGACAGAAAAAGCCGCCAACACAACTCTGGATCTTGTAGAAGAAGGTATGCCCGTTGCAAATAGTATTGGGCAGGAAGTGAGAGAACTTCGAGTACGTTGGAAAAAACTGATAGATCGTGATTTATCAGCAGAAGAATTCAGAGCGCTGTATTGGGAAATGGATGAGTTTTTAACGAAGACCGACACTAAATCATCAAAATTATATGACCAGTTTTCTCAAATTTTGTTGGCTCAGGATTTTCAGGATTTGACTGGACAGGTTATTCAAAAAGTAACCAGTTTGGTTAAAGACGTAGAATCCAGTTTGGTTGATTTGATATTTATGGCCAGTCAAGTGGAATCCATTACCGGTATCGTTCACAAAGTAGATGCAAAAGTAGTTGAAGTTGATCCCAATCAGGGGCATGGACCTCAGGTGGTTGAATCGGAAACTGAAGAAGTCATGTCAAATCAAGACGATGTCGATGATTTGCTTTCAAGCTTAGGGTTTTAGGGAGTTTAGCAATGTCATTTGAACTTGATGAAGAAATCCTCCAGGACTTTATAGTGGAGTCTGGTGAAATTCTCGAATCATTGAGTGAGCAGTTAGTAGAGCTTGAAAGAAGCCCCGATGATGCTGATTTGCTTAATTCAATTTTTCGGGGCTTTCATACTGTTAAGGGTGGAGCAGGTTTTTTACAGTTAAATGCATTAGTTGAATGCTGCCATATTGCGGAAAATGTATTTGATATATTGCGTAAAGGTGAGCGAAGAGTTAGTTCTGAGTTAATGGACACTGTCTTACAGGCGCTGGATTCAGTAAATGAAATGTTTACTGAGGTCAAAAATGGCGACGATCCCACGCCAGCAGATCCTAAGCTTCTTGAGCAATTAGAGGTTTTTGCCAAGAAAGAACTCGACGATGAAGTGAGTGCTCCTGAAGTCGAAGTTGAGGAAATTTTAGAAATAGAAGAACCAGAGCTGGAGTCTAATAGTAATGATTCAGGATTAACTTACGAAGGAAATGCTGGAGACGATATTACAGACAATGAGTATGAACAAATTCTAGATGCTATCAGTCCAGCAGCGGCGTCACCTATTGAGCCTAATATTCAACCCCCTTCTGTAGCAGTTTCAAGTGACAGTGATTCGGATGAAATAACAGATGAAGAATTTGAAGCCTTACTGGATCAACTTCATGGCAAGGGAAAGTTTAGTGCTTCAGCTGAAGACGCCGAAGAGGTATCCGTAGAAGCCAAAATAAAGCCTGCAAAAGTTAAAGAAGAAGATGATTCTGATGAGATTACAGATGATGAGTTTGAAGCCTTGTTGGACCAGCTTCATGGCAAGGGTCAGTTTACGGGTACTGCTGAATCTAAACAAGAGTCAGCCCCGATAGCGGCTTCAAAGCCTCAGTCAGTGGCAAAAGAACCAAAAGTTGCAGCGAAGCCAACAGTAACAGAGGTTAAAGCAAAGAAACCTGCAGCTTCACCAAAAGAAACGGCCTCTGTAGTATCTGAATCAGCGACGTCAGTTGCTAAAAAGGCACCAACAGAAAAAACGCCGGTTGCTCAGGAAACTACCGTTCGTGTTGATACCAAACGCCTTGACGATATTATGAATATGGTTGGTGAGTTGGTATTGGTACGTAACAGACTGGTACGTTTAGGTGCACAGTACACGGATGAAGGGCTGCAAAAAGCGGTGGGCAATCTTGACGTTGTGACAGCTGACTTACAGACATCTGTGATGAAAACTCGAATGCAACCGATCAAGAAAGTTTTTGGTCGTTTTCCCCGTGTTGTTCGCGATTTGGCTAGAAATCTCAAAAAAGAAATTAATTTAGAGTTAATAGGTGAAGAAACAGATCTGGATAAAAACCTGGTTGAAGCATTATCTGATCCATTAGTACACCTTGTCCGAAATTCGGTAGACCATGGCGTTGAAATGCCAGAGGTTCGAGAGCAAAACGGTAAGCCAAGAGCAGGCAAGGTTATTCTGTCAGCACAGCAGGAAGGCGACCATATTCTTCTGACGATAGAAGATGATGGTGCCGGTATGGATGCAGAAAAATTGCGGGGCCTGGCAGTTAAGCGAGGCATGATGGACCAGGAATCTGCAGACCGGTTAACAAATAGTGAGTGTTATTCCCTGATTTTTGCTCCAGGATTTTCAACAAAAGAACAAATATCAGATGTTTCGGGTCGTGGTGTGGGTATGGACGTTGTTAAAACGAAAATAACACAGCTGAATGGTACTGTAGATATTGAAAGTGATATGGGTGTCGGCACAAGAGTCCTAATTAAGGTTCCGTTAACCCTCGCGATTATGCCAACCCTTATGGTTATGTTGCATGATCAGGCGTTCGCGCTTCCTTTAGTCAATGTTAATGAAATATTCCATCTAGATATAAGTAAAACAAATGTTGTGGATGGTAAAGAAGTTGTTTTGGTTCGAGGAAAGCCTATACCTTTGTATCATCTGGGTAAGTGGATGACGAATAAACTGTTTAATCGGGTGCCACATGGAGAAGACGATTCTGACAAAACGGCTCATGTTGTAGTGGTATCAATTGGTAATCTGCGAGTTGGATTTGTAGTGGATCAGTTAGTTGGCCAGGAAGAAGTAGTGATCAAGCCTCTTGGTAAAATGCTACACGGAACACCTGGTATGTCAGGCGCCACGATTACTGGAGATGGAAGAATAGCGTTGATTTTGGATGTTCCAAGTCTTTTGAAGTATTATGCCTAAACAATATATTAAGAATGGTATTTAAATGATATATCGGATTCTCATCGTAGATGACTCAGCATTTTTCAGGCGTCAAATTAAGTCTATTATCGACCAACATCCTGAGTTAGAGGTTGTTGGAGAGGCTTCTCAGGGAAAAGAAGCTGTTGATGCAGCGATAAAGCTTAAGCCTGATGTAATTACTATGGACTATGAAATGCCATTGATGGATGGCATCACGGCCGTTAAAGAAATTATGAAAAAAGCGCCTACGGCGATTTTGATGTTTTCTTCACTAACGCATTCTGGAGCTAAAGTAACTCTGGACGCTCTAGATGCTGGAGCTATCGATTTTTTGCCGAAAGGATATGAAAATGTTTCAAATCCTAATAGCAAACTTCGCGTTCAATTAGTTGAAAAAATACTTGAAGTTGCAAAAAATTATCGCCGTGGTCGCTCTGCAGTAAGCACTGGCTCTTCGGCAAAGTTAAGGCCTGTATCAGGAAGAAAGTCGTTCGTTAATTACGGTAAGTCACGTCCTGATCTGATTTTATTAGGCACAAGTACAGGAGGACCAGTAGCTTTACAAACGATCCTTACGGCGTTGCCAGCTAATTTTTCTGTTCCCATTTTAATGATTCAACATATGCCTGGAGCATTTACAGGCGCGTTTGCTGAACGGCTTAATACTAAATGTAAGATTTCAGTAAAAGAAGCCGCGGACGGCGATATGTTAGCTCCGGGTTTAGCGTTACTTGCTCCTGGTGGGCTTCAGATGATGCTATCTGCAAAGAATAAAGTTCGTATACTTGCCGGGGATGAGCGGCTAAATTACAAGCCTAGTGTTGATATTACGTTTGGTAGCGCTGCAAAGTATTATTCATCTAATATCGTAGCTGCTGTACTTACAGGCATGGGAAGTGATGGTAAAGAAGGGGCGAGGTTGCTCAAGGCCCGTGGCGGACATATCTGGGCTCAGGAAGGAAGTACCTGTGTTATTGACGGTATGCCCTCTGCGATTGTAAAGGCAGAACTTGCAGAAAATATTGTTCCACTCGATGAAATTGCCAAAAGATTGATAGAAATTTGCAAATAAATTAAATAGTTAGGCTTATTAGTTGAATTAATTTCTTCAATTCTCTTATCTAAATTAAATATGTGCCGATAAATTATAGTATCGAATGAATTTAAGTGAACTCTGGCATCTGGATTGCTAAGTCTTTATTGAATTTATCAATTATTTGCTGGGATACGCAAAGAGGAGCGGGATTGTGCACGTTTGGGCAGTGGCCAATCAGAAGGGTGGTGTAGGTAAAACTACATCAACAGTAAACTTAGGTGCGCTTCTCGCTTCGGCGGGGCATCGGGTTCTGTTACTGGATTTAGATCCGCAGGGATCTTTAACCAGCTATTTTGGATATAACCCTGATGATATGGAAAAAAGCATCTATGATTTATTCTGTCATCAAGGGAAAATACCTGAAGGACTGCCTGGTAAAATTGTTGTAGACACCAGCCACTCGGGCATGAAAATGATTCCTTCTAGCTCTGCTTTAGCAACGCTGGAGCGGAATATTAGTCAGCAAGAGGGTATGGGGTTGGTTATATCAAAGACCCTGGCTCAAGTATGGGATGACTATGATTATGCGTTGATTGATAGTCCACCGCTTCTGGGTGTATTGATGATCAATGCCCTTGCCGCGTGTGAGCGTTTGATTATTCCTGTTCAAACTGAGTATTTAGCACTCAATGGACTGGAGCGTATGGTTCATACACTGGATATGGTGATGAAGTCGAGGCAGCAAGACTTTCATTATATTGTTGTACCCACTATGTTTGACCGCAGAACACAGGCTTCCCAGAAGTGTTTGAGAACATTAAGGCATCGGTATGAAGGGAATATTTGGCATTCCGCCATACCGGTAGATACCAAGTTGCGAGATGCGAGTCACCATGGATTGGCTATTAGCGATTTTGATTCCACGAGTAGGGGCTCTCGAGCTTATGAGTTGTTGATGAAGAATCTAACAGCTCAGGAAACTAAGCAAAAGATAATGAATTGATTGTCAATAATTTGACGGATAATTTTGGGTATTGATGAAATCGTTGGAGCTTAAATTGACTATAATGAAACTATCTTTAATTTAACATTTAGTAACACGGGCAATATAGATGACTGCAAATAGGGCTTTAGATCAAACTGAGCCAAAGCCGGCAAAATTAAAAGAAGCGTCAGATAGCGCGTTATCTTTTTATTTGGACAGCATGCTCCATGAGGCGACATTTAAGCAGGCAAAACAGTCTGAAGTTTATGAGCCTGTTGCAACAGTTCAGGAATCAATAGCTGATCCTAAAGTTCAGGTAGTGGAAGATGTTGAAATTAAAAAGATTTCAACGGTAGAATCGGCTAAGCCGGTTTTAAAAGGAAAGTCACTAGGTGAGATAAAAGCCGCAGCAAGAGCCCGGGCAGAACAGTCAATTCCATCGACTACAGACTCAGTTATAGCGTTAGTAAATACAGAAATCGAGTCAGGAGACGAAGTAGAGGTAACATCTCAAGTTGTAGAACCTCCTTCATTATCATGGAAGCCAGGTGAGATTCCTGATTGGGTTGGAGATCAGTTCGACTGTTTGATGTTTGATGTCGGTGGCTTGATTTTGGGCGTGCCTATGTTGCTGTTAGGAACACTATATCCGATTGAATCAGAGTTAACTCCTCTGTTTGATCAGGCTGATTGGTTTAAAGGATTGATGAGGACAGCAGATGACAGAAATATTCGAATTGTTGATACTGCTGCTTTAGTAATGCCCGATAAGTACGATAAAGAGAATAGAGCTGAATATCAATTTGCAATAGGTATATTTGGGACGGATTGGGCAATGGGTGCACACAAGATTATCGGTAGCAAGTTAATTCAAGCCGAACAAGTTAAATGGCGTACACACAGAAAAACCAGATCTTGGCTAGCAGGTACCATTAAAGAAGAAATGTGTGCGATTGTTGATCCAAAAGCATTTGTGGATGTTCTGTTAGAAAGTAAATCTGTTAAAATAAATTAACGGCGGGTTACAAAAAGAAGCCAACCCGTAAGGGAGCGGGATACATATGACTATACAATCATCTAAAGGTAATGAAGATCCCATTTTACAATGGGTGACTTTTAAACTCGATAACGAATCTTATGGCATTAATGTTATGCAGGTGCAGGAAGTTCTGCGTTATTCGGAAATCGCCCCGGTACCTGGTGCACCTAGCTATGTATTAGGAATTATTAATTTACGTGGCAATGTCGTCACGGTAATTGACACACGTGAACGTTTTGGCCTTCCTTCAACAGAGGTTACTGATAATACTCGAATCGTGATCATTGAAGCTGATGAACAGGTAGTGGGTATCATGGTTGACGCTGTTGCAGAGGTTGTTTATTTGAAACAGTCTGAAATAGAGACGGCGCCAAATGTTGGAAATGATGACTCTGCTAAATTTATTCAGGGTGTTTGTCATAAAAATGATGAGCTGCTTATTCTGGTTGAGCTGGAAAAGATGCTTTCTGACGATGAGTGGACTGAAATAGCAGATCTGTAAATACAGGTTCCGTGCTCCCTTCATGCAGTATTTGTTTGCTATTCAAATACTGCCATTCAATTTTTTTACATTCTTGTTGTTACCCTCCTAATACTGGCATACTTATCGCATTAGCTTTGATATATAAATTCAGTGTCAAAAAAATATATATCTTGGAGAAGCTGTATGAGCCCGTTATTTGAAATAAACCCGGTATTAATTGGATTGATGGCCGCTGTAGTGCTCCAGTTATTGGTTCAGTTCTCAACAACGAGACGTTTTAAACTTCAGTTGAAGGTAGTTGAGCAATCTATAGCCCAGTATAAAGTAGATATTAGTGCTGATATTCATGCTGCCAATCAAGGTGCTATTGGAGTAGGGAAGCGTTTATTGCGAGTTGAAAAATTATTGAGGCAGCAAGTCGACGCACCTAAAATTTTGGATGACATTCGTAAAGAACTATCGAGTTTTGAGTTAGCTGACTCGTTGATACTGAAGGGAGAATCTCCTTCAAAGGTTGTGGAAAAGTCAGGTGTTAGTTTGGCAGAGGCTCAATTATTGAAATTGCTGAATGAATCTGACGGTCGAAAAACTGTTAATTAATTATTTTGGCGATATAATTTTTAATTACTTCACGTGATTAATTTTCTGTGTCATATTCATGCTTTCAGATGAAAGTAAATGTCAGGTTAACCAATTGAGTCAGTTTAAATTAATCCATACTTTTCCTTTAATGTTTTTCATGTTAGTAATGCCTTTTCAAGTTTTTGCTAAAGATGACCCTCTAGAACCACTTAATCGTTTTGTCTTTAAGATTAATGACACACTGGATGTTTATCTGATTGTTCCAGTGACCAAGGTTTATCAACAAATGACTCCTGACTTTTTAGAAACACGAGTTGCCAATTTTTTTGATAATCTTGACGGGGCCACTTCAATTGTAAATAGCTTTGCTCAATTAAAAATTAAAAAGGGTCTGCGCCATACGGGTCAATTCGCTATTAATTCTACCGTTGGTATGCTTGGATTATTTAATGTTGCAAGGCATATAGGGTTAGACGAAGATTCTGAAGATTTTGGCCAAACTCTGGCATATTGGCATGTTCCTTCTGGCCCATATATAGTGCTCCCTGTTTTTGGTCCCTCAACAATACGAGACGCAGCGGGTTTGGGTGTAGATCACTATTCCTACCCTTTAACTTACGCACGTTTAAGCCAGGAAGCACTGGTTGCCTTGTATGGATTAGATTTGGTATCGACACGAGCCGAATTGTTAAAATTTGAGGCGATCCTGACAGGTGATCGTTATGAAATGATGCGGGAGCTTTATCTTCAATCTAGAGAGTTTGATATTTTAGACGGTGAAATAATTGATGACTTTTCAAATGATGAAAATGATGGAGACGGAGAGTTCCTGGATGAATCCTTCTAGTGGTCATCCAGTAATAAAATAATTGAAATAGTTAACTCATTTCAATTATTTTGACACCAACCAAATACTGCTTGTCATGGTAATCACTACATCTTGTGACTTCTACTTTTGCTAACAACGATGAAAATCCACTGGTTGTAGATGGTAGTCTAATAGAAAAAATGGTTTCGTTCTTGATTTCAAAATTCGTTTCAAGAAGCATTCCTATTGCAGAAAGGTCTCTGCAAACACACTCTCTTTCTTCGGGTTCACCATCAAGTTGAATAAATGCTACAGTGCTAATAGGCATTCTTATAAAATCTCTCTTTTCAGAGTAGTTTCTATCCAGAACAGTCATTTATAGTATCCTCCACCGAGTGACATCTGATAATTTAACGAAAAGAAGTTAAATCACCTAATTATTTTCAGAATTTATAGCTAAAAATTAGCATCAAGTCGAATAGTATCTGATAATTGCGACAACATTTATGTGAGTAAAGTCTACTTTCTAACAATATAACGGTAAAGGTCTCAATGTATCGATCGAGCGAAAAGAAAATTTTAGTCATTGACGATGAAGAAATTGTTCGGGATACAGTGACGGGTTATTTAGAAGATAGCGGATTCCAGGTAATTGAAGCTGATGATGGTGCTCGAGGTATTGAGCTATTTGACACCCATAAGCCCTCATTGGTTCTATGCGACCTCAAAATGCCAAAAAAAGACGGTATTGAGGTTTTAAAGCATGTCATGGAGTCGCCACATCAAGTGCCGTTCATTGTATTGTCAGGCGCGGGTGTCATGGCGGATGTGGTTCAGGCGCTGCGATTAGGGGCAAGTGACTACCTGTTTAAGCCTTTGTCTGATTTAGCCGTACTGGAGCTCTCAATTAAAAAAAATCTGGCGCAGGCTCAGCTTGGACAAGAACTGGAAGATTATCGGCAACAGCTAGAAGTAAGTAATACGCAATTAAGAAATGAATTAGATGCTGGTAGAAATATTCAATTGCAATTATTTCCCGTTAACTCTTTAACGTTTCAAGGTTGGAATTTTGAATATATATTGCAACCGTCGCATTATTTGAGCGGTGATTTTGTCGATTATTTTCCCGTGTCAGATTCGGAAGTGTTTTTTTACATTGCAGATGTATCCGGCCACGGCGTGTCATCTGCTATTATAGCCTTGATGATCAAAAACTTTATCGACTTGGCTCGCCGCGAAATGGAAATCAAACAAGATAAATCACTTTTTGATTTATCTTCTATTTTCAGCTCACTAAACTTACACTTATTATCGTTAGGTTTTGGGCGCCATGCCACATTGTTTGCCGGTATATTGAATGTAGAAAACAGTGAACTAATATATTGTAGTGCAGCTCACTTTCCTACTCCGATTGAAGTTAAGAAAACTGGAACCAATGTTTTTCCTGTCGATGGGTTAGCAGTGGGTTTGTTCGAAGATGCAGAGTATAAGACCAGATCTTGCTCAGTGACTGATTCTTACGGATTATTTTTGTGTTCAGATGGTATTCTGGAGATTATCGATGCTCCAAACTTAATGGAAAAGGAATCCAGTTTAGGTAACCTGGTGAAGGATAATTGTAATAATTTAAGCGCTATATCGGAAAAGTTAGGGTTAAATCAGGTATCAAAAGTGCCTGATGATATTACTATTTTGACGATAAACAAGATTGGATAGCAATATGGCTCTAGGGCGTGTGTTGGTTGCAGTACATCAAAATAAGTGGATTCTGAAGATGGTAGGTGATGTCAGAATGACGTTATGTAATACCATCGATTACTGCCTTCAAAGTATGTACGATAAAGCTCAGTTCGACGAAGTCATTGTTGATTTGACCGAGACAGAAGGCATCGATAGCACTTCCTTGGGGTTGTTAGCGAAGTTATCAATAAAAACCAGGCAGCGTGTTGGAAAAGTACCTACAATAGTGTCAACCAATGCAGATATCACTCGTACCTTGGAAAGTATGGGTTTTAATGAACAGATATTTAGGATTATATCGGAAAAGTCAAACCATCCTGATGAGTTGTTAGAGGTACCGTCACAAGAGTTGTGTGAAGAGCATGCAAGGAAAAAGGTTTTGGAAGCGCACCGGATTTTAATGGAATTGAGTGATGCCAATAAAGGTAAATTTAAAGACTTGGTTACTGAACTAGAGAAGGTATCTAGTCTCTGATGATTTTGAAAAGGGTATTTTTGTGTCAATTGTAAATAAAGTATGTGTTTTAGGTGGCGGCAGCTTTGGCACTGCTATTGCGAATATTGCTGCGGCTAATAGTGCAGAAGTCATGGTTTGGATGAGAAGTGAAAAACAGTGTGAAGCGATAGCGTCCACCAGATTCAATGAACGATATTTACCGGGATACCAATTAAGAGAAAATTTAATACCCACTACTAACCTTGAGAAAGCCTGTTTAAATGCAGACATCGTTTTTGTCGCCATTCCGTCTAAAGCTTTTCGTGTTGTTACCAGTGAAGCCATCCAGTTCATACCAAAATCTGCTCCTTTGATTTCCTTAACCAAGGGGATAGAACATGGTTCCTTTAAGTTGATGAGTCAGATTCTACAGGAAATAGGTCCTGGGCGAGATGTCGGTGTATTAAGTGGCCCAAATTTGGCTAAAGAAATTGCTCAAAACCAATTAACAGCAACAGTTATTGCCAGTTACAACCCTATTTTAAGAAAAACCATTCAGCAAATATTGGATACCAAATTATTTAGTGTCTATGGCAATCCAGACACTTTTGGAGTTGAACTCGCTGGCGCACTTAAAAATATATATGCCATTGTTAGCGGAATGGCTGTCGCTTTAGGGATGGGTGAAAATACTCGGGCCATGATTATCACCAGAAGTCTGGCTGAAATGAGCCGTTTTGCGCAACGTATGGGCGCGAATCCTTTAACGTTTATTGGTTTGGCTGGAGTAGGCGATCTGATAGTAACCTGTTCGTCCAAACTAAGTCGAAATTATAAAGTAGGCTATGAAATTGGCAAAGGCCACTCGCTTAAGCAAGCTATAAAATTAACGGGTGAAACGGCTGAAGGGATTAACACGTTAAAAATGGTTAAAGAAAAGGCAGATGAGGTTGGTGTTGTCATGCCTATTGTTAATGCGTTATTCGAAACACTTTATTTAGGCGGTAAAGCCGAAGATATTGCATCAAAATTAATGAAAGTTGCACATGCTGAAGACGTTGAGTATATGCTGGGAGGCTAAAATGACTGAACAAAAAAATACAAACCGAGAACGTTTAGAAAATATTTGGCTGAGACTGGTGTTTATGTTGCTATTTTTTATTGGCCATAGAGTCTCTAGTTTTATCTTAATGGTTATTGCAGCTATTCAGTTTGTACTGATGTTGTTTAAAAATAATAAAAACGAGCGTTTAATCGAATTTAGCACGTCACTTAATAAATATATTTATCAGTCAGGAACCTATTTAAGCTTTGAACAGGATACAAAACCGTTTCCCTTTGATAGTTGGCCAGATTCGGAAACCGGCGTTGAATCTTCACTGACTGACAATGAAGAACTAAGTGCCTCAAATGGCCATGTTGCTGCCGGTTCAAAACCTGCACCTAAAAACGAAACTGCACGTAAGGCGCCTGCAAATAGAAAATCTGCAGCTGCTAAAAAGGATGGTTCAAAGCCAGGTGAAGCCAAGCAGAAGTCGACCTCAGGGAAGGCGGCTTCAGAAGGTAATGAATCTTGAGATTATATTTATTGCGCCATGGCAAAGCTGAGATTACATCGGGTCCAGATTCAGAGCGAGAGCTTACAGAAAAGGGAAAAATTCAAATTTCTGAAGTCAGTCAGCATCTTGATGACGTCGACCTTGCTGTTGTTAGCCCTTATATTAGAGCGCAACAGACAGCCGATATTTTTCTTCTGAATAAACAGGTCGGTCAGCGCAAAGAAAGCGAGACGCTGATTCCGAATGCCTCAATAGCAGAGGTTATGTCATGGCTTGAAGAAGTTAGCAGTCAATCTGTATTGCTAATTTCTCATAATCCATTAGTAACTGAACTTGCTGCCTGGTTAACTGGTGATAATATGATTCGTTTTGGTACCGGGAACCTGGCCTGTCTCGAAGGCGATTACATCGGTCCCCGATGTCTGAATGTTTCCTGGATAAAATGACATTGAAAGTTTTTAATCAGGAAAGGTATGCGTAGTTATATAGAATGTAGAATTGAAACTGATTTGGGGCACATATCAGGTATAGAGTGGTTGCCTGATTCACCCTCAGCCTACCCGGTAATTATAGCCCTTCATGGGTGGCTGGATAATGCCGCTAGTTTTATTCCTATGGCAGAACACATGAAAAATTTCCATATCATTGCGTTGGATCTTCCCGGACACGGCCATAGCAGTCATTTGGATTATCCGGATTTTTACGAAGTGCATGATTATGTTCATCGAATCATGTTGGCCATTGACCAAATGGGAATCGAAAAATTTTACGTGATGGGGCACTCATTAGGAGCCATTATTTCATCAGTGTGGTCGTTAACTGATGCCCGGATTCACTATCAAATATGGCTGGATGCTATTGGCGGCTTGGCTAGAGAGTCTGAACAGTCTGCTGATGCCATGATCGATGCCATTCATGCACTCAATCGAATGAAATCCCGTAAACCCAGTTATGGTAGTTTTGAAGATGCTGTTGAAGCGCGTCAAACCGGGCAGCTTCCGGTCAGCCTGTCTGCTGCGGTGTTGTTATGTAGTAGAGGGTTGGAACATTTGGAATCAGGCCGGTGGACCTGGCGAAATGACAAGGCGCTCATGCTGCCAACTCCCTTGAGGCTTAACGAATTGGGTGTCAATAACATACTGTCTGCCATAAATCAGCCGGTTTTATTGTTTGTCGCAGAAGATGGATGGTTGGGTAAAGATCCCCATTTGTTAACTAACCGTCAATCCGCCATATCACATTTACAGACACGTTTCATCGCCGGGGGGCATCACTTTCACATGGAAGATACGGCACCATTAATTGTAAAAGAAATTGAAAAAGCTCTAATGGAGCAAATATGAAACCGGATTCAAATTTAAAAACCGTTGGTGATTTTATTCGCTGGGCTGCAAGTGAATTCGCCCGTAAGGATGTTTATCTTGGACATGGAAGTGATTCTTATTGGGATGAAGCCGTATTCCTGATTATGGGTGCTTTAAAATTAGACATTAATAGCGATAACTGGCTAATGCAATGTCATCTAACGGATGAAGAAATCACGATAATGAATAATGCGTTGGTTGATCGTATTGAAAAGCGGATACCGGTACCTTACATTCTTGGAGAAGCCTGGTTTTGTGGATTACTGTTTAAAATAAATCAAAATTGTTTAATACCCCGGTCTCCCATTGCCGAATTAATCCAACAGCAGTTTCAGCCCTGGTTGGTGGGTTATCCAGATAACATATTAGACCTGTGCACAGGTAGCGGTTGTATCGGTATTGCAGTGGCAATGGAATTTACGGAGTCATCTGTAGATTTGATTGATATTAGTCCAGAAGCACTAGAGATAGCTCAGCAGAATATTGACCAATTCGAGTTGGGCTATCGTGTTCGTGCACTTGAATCTGATTTATTATCTGCGATTGTTCCTGAACAACAATACCAGCTTATTGTTTCTAATCCTCCTTATGTCGATCAGGAAGATTTTAATGAAATGCCAGAAGAATATAAACATGAACCTGAGCTAGGTTTGGTTTCTGGAAGCGATGGGCTTGATGCCTGTAGGCGTATATTGAAAGAGGCTGCAGGCTATTTATCCGATGATGGTATTTTGATTGTCGAAGTCGGTAATAGTGGTGATGCCTTGATGGATGCCTATCCTGATGTCGAGTTTACCTGGTTAGAGTTCGAAATGGGTGGGCAGGGCGTCTTCATGTTAACTCGCGAACAACTGATTGCCAAAAGCTGGTAATATCTGTTATCTAAAATTAATGATAAAAAATTATATACATCAAAAGTCTGTATTTGGAATAAAACTATGTCTGGCAATACTATAGGTAAATTATTTACTGTAACCAGTTTTGGCGAAAGTCACGGAGCCGCTCTGGGCTGCATTATTGACGGGTGCCCACCTGGTATCGAAATTTCAGTTGAAGCTATTCAACAAGATTTGGATCGCCGTAAACCCGGCCAGTCTCGTTATACCACTCAGCGTAAAGAGGCCGATCAGGTAGAAATACTTAGTGGAATATTTGAAGGTAAAACAACTGGCACTCCAATAGGGTTAGTTATTCAAAATACCGATCAAAAATCAAAAGACTATTCCAACATCAAAGACCAGTTTCGCCCCAGTCATGCAGACTATGGTTATACCCATAAATATGGATTTAGAGATTATCGCGGTGGCGGTCGCTCTTCGGCGCGCGAGACGGCTATGCGTGTAGCTGCTGGAGCAGTTGCCAAACAAATATTGAGTCAAAAAGGCATTTCAATATATGGCTATTTGTCTCAATTAGGTCCCATTAAAGCGGAAAAGATAGATTTAGCAGAGATCGATAATAATCCTTTTTTCTGCCCAGACAAAAGCAAGGTTTCTGAAATGGAAACCTATATGCAAGCATTGTCCAAAGAAGGAAATTCGGTCGGTGCCGAAATTACCGTTGTAGCTTCAGGTATGTTTCCAGGTTTAGGGGAGCCAGTATTTGATCGACTTGATGCCGATATTGCGCATTCACTCATGAGCATTAACGCCGTTAAGGGAGTTGAAATTGGTGATGGTTTTGATGTTATTGAGCAAAAAGGCACCGAACACCGTGATGAAATGACTCCCCAGGGGTTTTTAAGTAATCATAGTGGTGGTGTTATTGGTGGGATTTCTTCTGGTCAGGATATCGTTGCAAAAATAGCCTTAAAGCCAACCAGCAGTCTTAGGATTCCAGGACGAAGTATTGACGTAAACGGAAAGGAAGTTGAAATAGTCACCAAGGGGCGACATGACCCATGTGTTGGTATTCGAGCGACTCCAATTGCAGAGGCCATGCTGGCGATAACTTTAGCCGATCACCTGTTAAGGCACCGGGGCCAGAATGCTGATGTAGTAAGCTCAACTCCAGATATTGCCAATTTATAATATTCAATAAAGCCGGTTTTTAGCCAGGTTTCCAAAGATGGGAAGGGTTTATTTTTAACCCTTCTGATATCTTCACGCCTTCACTTATTAACTTAACTCGTTGACGATCAGAACCTGGAAATTTAGCGATCTTTAACGTCGAGCTAACAACCCGGTACCAGGGGATAGTTGAATCGTCTGGAATCTGTGACATTGCTCGTGCGACGAGTCGTGCAGATGATCCTGGAATCATGTTGGCAATTCGACCGTAAGACGTGACATAACCAATAGGGATCTGAGCAACCACCAAATATATCGATTCGTATACATTAGGTTGGTTAGACTGAATCATTCGCACCTTTTTGAAAGGTTTGATGTTGTTGAGACAGTCTGATTTCAGATAACCAATTTACGTTTTCAATAGCTAAACGGCATTGGTGTTTGATCTCATCAGTAGGTAGTTTATCAAAGCAAATGTCCAGTTCGACCGACTGATTGATGTAGTGGATGATCAGCGTTCTATACGCGGCTAGTTCCGGGTATTGTTTTATAAAATTTTCTATTTCTCGGCGCTGAGGTGCCAGTTTCAACTGGATGTAACTG
>Ga0224506_10000496_pt1 | contig 33091 bp, 30 predicted proteins | sample SF_Jan12_sed_USG_2_FD_169108 | JGI IMG/M metagenome (GOLD analysis project Ga0224506, IMG submission 169108) | Sediment microbial communities from San Francisco Bay, California, United States - SF_Jan12_sed_USGS_8_1 | ecosystem: Environmental > Aquatic > Marine > Sediment | place: USA... | reverse complement strand
CCAACCAGAAACAAGCGGACCTCTTCATCTCGGTCCACGCCAATGCCAGCCGCAACAGGAAGCTCTCCGGGGTGGAGACATTCTATCTCAACCTCAGCCAGGACCCCACAGTGGTCGAAACGGCCGCCCGGGAAAATGCCACCTCCACCAAGAATATCGGCCAGATGAGGGAGATCATCAAGAAAATACTCGAGAACACCAAAATTCCTGAATCACTGGAGCTGGCCCAGACGATCCAGAAGAACCTGGTTCATACCCTCTCTCAAAAATACGGTGAAGTGCATGACCTGGGCGTCAAAGGAGGCCCTTTCTGGGTCCTCATCGGAGCGGAGGTCCCCTCGGTCCTGGTGGAAATATCATTCCTGAGCAACCCGGCAGAAGAGGAGAAACTGAGAGACCCTCAATACCTCGAGCGTATTGCCCTGGGAATATACCAGGGCATCATTGCCTATAAAAGCTCACTGGAGAAAGGAATCGATTTATGAAAAGAAGAGAATTTATCAAGGACTTGGCCGTCGGGGGCCTCCTCCTCAACTTCCAGCCCGGCCTCTTGGCTCAGGGTAAAAAATCCCCTGACCTCGCCTGGATTCAGGGCGAATCCCCAGCGCAGATCACACAAGAAGCCATCTCTTCTTTAGGAGGGATAAGACAGTTCATTTCCAGAGGGGATGTTGTTGTGGTCAAGCCCAATATAGGCTGGGACAGAATTCCCACCCAGGCCGCCTGTACCAATCCAGAGGTTATCAAGACGCTTATCGAGCTGAGCCTTGAAGCCGGAGCGAAGGAAGTCAAGGTTCTGGATAATCCCTGCAACCCGGCCAACAGAACTTACGCCCGCTCGGGGATTGCCGACGCCGCCAAAGAGGCAGGAGCCAAAGTCCTTTTCCCCAACCCCCATAAGCTGAAGAAGATGGCCCTCAAAGGAGAATGGCTGAAAGAATGGGAAGTCTACACGGATTTTGTCGAGGCTGACAAAATCATCAACGCTCCCATAGCCAAGACACACAGTCTCTGCAGGTTGACCCTGGGCTTCAAAAACTGGCTGGGCGCCCTGGGAGGGAACCGCAATCAGCTCCACCAGAAACTCGACCAGGCCATTATCGACCTGGCCGCGTTCTTCAATCCCTGCCTGACCGTAATGGACGGCTACCGCATTCTCATCCGGAACGGCCCCCAGGGGGGCAGGCTTTCCGACGCCAAGCTGTTCAAGACCGTGGTCGCCGGAGTCGATTATGTGGCTGTTGACGCTGCCGCAGCGACCTTTTTTGAGGTCGCTCCTCAAGACCTCCCTTTCCTTCGAATCGCCCATCAAAAGGGACTTGGCGAAATAGACCTGGAGAAATTGAGAATTGAAAAAAGAACGGTCTAAGAAATACAGGATCATCCAGGCGCTCCGGATTCTCAGCCAGGCGGTTTTCTTCCTCCTCTTTTTCTACCTTCTTCTCGGGACCCATTTCCCCGGAGAGGATTATATCGGACGGGTGGAGATTTTTTTTCACTTTGACCCTCTTCTCGCCCTGACCACCTTCATCGCTTCCCGGGCCTTCTTCGTCTCCTTCATCTTTGCAGCCATCACCGTTGTCCTGACTTTTGTCCTGGGAAGAGTCGCCTGCGGCTGGGTATGTCCGTTGGGCTCCATCCATCAGGCCTTTTCCTGGCTGTTTAAGAAATCCAAGCTTCACAGGCCCAAAAGGATCAAGGATAACCGGACGGCCTGGAAATACTCCATCCTGGTATTCATCCTGGTGGCGACTCTTTTTTCGCTCAACCTGGCGGGGCTGCTTGACCCTCTGTCGCTGCTCTACCGGTCCTTTATCACCGGAATCCTGCCCGTCGCAAACTACGGCATCTCCGCCTTTATCGGGATTCTTTATAAACTCAAGCTATTTTCCCTGGGAGACAGCCTTGTCCAATCCATGGCGAACCTGGCTGTCAATCCTATCTTTCTCCAGGGATTCCTTATCGGGCTGCTGTTTATCGGCATCTTGCTCCTTAACCTTTACCGAGAAAGACTATGGTGCCGCTACCTCTGTCCTCTGGGAGCCTTCCTCGGTCTCCTCTCCCGCTGGAATATTCTCAAACTGAAAATAGACCCGCAAAAGTGCATCGAGTGCCACCTCTGCAACATTCACTGTGAAACGCAGGCCAACCCCTTTCCCCTGGAAGAATGGAAAAGTTCAGAGTGCGTCTACTGCTTCACCTGCAGTGCCATCTGCCCCACCAGTGCCATTACTTTCCCTGTAAGAACCACCCCCGAGCAAATCGCAAAGGTCGACCTTTCCCGAAGAAAGCTCATCTTCCATTCTCTCCTTGGAGTGCTCGTCGTTCCCTTCTTCCGCCTGTCTCCAGCGACACGCCGCTCCTCCCCGAAATTGATCCGGCCTCCGGGAGCCCTTCCTGAAGAACAGTTCCTCCAGAAATGTGTCAAATGCAGTGAATGCATGAAGTCCTGTCCCACCAACGCTCTCCAGCCTGCCTGGTCAGAGGCCGGCCCGGAAGGTATCTGGACCCCTATCCTGGTTCCGAGGATCGGGCACTGTGAGTACTACTGCTCCCTCTGCTCTCAGGTCTGTCCCACCGGAGCCATCCAGGAGCTGACGGTTGAGGAGAAGACCAAGGTGAAAATCGGGCTTGCCTGGGTAAATAAAAACAGGTGTATTCCCTATGACCTCGGCACTCCCTGCATTGTCTGCGAGGAGCACTGTCCCACCTCTCCCAAAGCCATCAAGCTGGTGAAGACGGAAGTGAAGCTCCCCGACGGGACAATCATGACTCCTCTCGCTCCGGTCATCGACACCGACCTCTGCATCGGATGTGGGATCTGTGAGAACAAATGCCCCGTTGTCGATAAGCCTGCGATCTACGTCACGAGCGTAGGAGAGAGCCGGTCTGAGAAAAACCAGCTTCTCCTGGACCTGATCAAAGAGAAGTCAGGCCCTTACTGATTTTTCAGCTCTCTTTTTACTCGATGATCTTGAATTCCAGAGTCTTCAGCACCTCGCCGTTCGGCCCGATCACATCCACATGCCAGTCTCCGGTCCACTGCTCCCAGATGTTTTTTGTGCTCCAGGTCCGCCAGCTGGCTGCTTCCACCAGCAGGTTCACCCTTGCCATCTCAGTCTCACCGTGGTACCAGACATGGGTGATCTCGATCGGCATCTGGGCTCCAACGATCTTGGTGTAGCAGAAGAGCTTGCCGACTGTCGCTTCAAACTCAGTGCCTTCACCGACAGGTTCCCGGTCCTGGACATCCCGACAGATAACGCCTACTTCCACTTCAACAGCCGATTCTTCCTGAGCTTTGATCGCCGCCATCTGGAAGAGAGAGACAGACGCCAGCAACGCCAAGGCAAAAAGTATTGAAAAGAGCTTTTTCATAGTTTTCCTCCTTTCCTGGAAATAGTGATTAGGCTATTTCTCCTCCCAAAGTTAGCTAAACTCTAGCACAAATCAATGTTATTGACAATAGGGAAAAGAAAGGAATTCCCCTCTTTTATTCGGCCAGGACCTTCTTTAATTCCTCCTTCAGGTGGGGGACGACCTGAAAAAGGTCACCCACTATTCCGAAATCAGCCACTTTAAAGATGGATGCCTCGGGGTCCTTGTTCACGGCAATGATATGCTTGGAGGAAGACATGCCTGCCAGATGCTGGATAGCGCCTGAAATCCCGAAGGCCATGTAAAGATTCGGCGAAACGGTCTTGCCGGTCTGTCCCACTTGATGCTGATGGTCGATCCACCCCGCATCCACTGCAGACCGCGAAGCTCCTATGGCCGAATGAGGGACTATAGAGCTGAGCTCCCTCAGCAGGTCAAAGTTTTCCGGCCCTTTCATCCCTCTCCCTCCGGAGATCACGACATCCGCCTCTGTCACATCGAGTTCTGCTCCCTCTTCTCTCAAAATTTCCTCAACTTTCCCTTTGACCTGGTCTTCAGGGATGACCACATCTTTCTTGACCACTTCTCCCTGTTTTGTCTCCGGCTCCAAGAGAGGAAAGACATTCGGCCGCAGTGTTGCCATCTGGGGCGATCCTTTAAAGGACACGGTGACAAAGGCCTTGCCGGCAAAAATCGGCCGGATCACTTCCAGCTTCCCAGCCCTGCAAGCGGTCTGAATGCAATCCGTAGCCAGGCTGACTCCGAGCTTCGCCGCCAGCCGGGGAGCAAGATCTTTGCCCATCGCGCTGGCGGAGAAGAGGATGATTTCCGGCTTGACCTCCTCCACAAGGGAATGCATGGCCTGAGAAAAACTCGCAGCCGAATAATGACTCAAGAGAGAATTCTCCAAGACATAGACTTTAGAGGCTCTATAAGGAAAAGCCTCGGAAGCAAGCCCTTCTATATTGTGGCCGATGAGGACAGCCTGGACTTCGGTCTTAAGCTCATCCGCTCTTCGCTTGCCTTCGGAGAGCACCTCCAGGGAAGATTTTTTGACCTTGCCTTCTCTGATCTCAAGAAAAACGAGTATCATCTCATCCCTCCCTTAAATTACCTTGGCCTCTTCATGTAAAAAAGCCACCAATTTTTTTGCGGCTTCCTGGGGTTCGTCTTCAATGATTTTACCCGCCTGCCTCTGTGGGGGGCTCTCCAGCTTGATGACCTCCAACATCGGCAGGATATCATCGTCCTTGAACCCCAGCTCCTCAAGGGTCACGACGGGGATCTCTTTCTTTTTAGCGGCCATGATTCCTTTCAATGTTTCATAACGCGGTTCATTCAATCCCTTCTGGGCACTGATAACCGCGGACAGTGAAAAAGACACTTTTTCCAGAGCCCCTTCTATCTCCCGGTGAGCGGTCCCCTGATTGCCCTTGACTTCCAGTTTTGTCACCACATTGACCTGGGGAAGCCCCAGCAATTCCGCCACCATGGCCGGGACCTGGGCATTATCAGCGCCGACCGACTGCTTTCCGAACAAGAGAAGGTTATGATCGGAGAATTTCTGTTCAACCGCCCGGGCAATGATTCTTGCTGTCCTTAATCCATCGTAGGTCTCAGGGGATTCATCCTTCAGCAGGACCGCTTCATCCGCACCCATGGCCAGGCACTTTTTGAGAGTCGTCAAGGCCTCCTCCTTCCCGACCGAAACAACCGTGACCTTCCCCCCGTTAGCCTCCCGCAAACGCAAAGCTTCCTCGACAGCATACTCATCATAAGGGCTCAGGACAAAATTCAAGCCTTCTTCGACTATGGTTTTTGTCTCGTGGTTGATCCTTATTTTTGACTCGGTATCAGGAACTCTTTTGACGAATACGAAGATATTCACTCGTACCTCCTTCTCAAATTTATCCCGCCTCGTCCGTAGGATCGAAACGAGACAGCCAAGATGAGCAAGAGAGGCGACATCTCTGATTCGAGCTCAAACTTCTGTCCTACTCTATACGTCTTGCTTGGCTGCTCTTGCCTCTCTTTTTGAGTGTTGAATATATTTTTGTTACATATATTTTTCTGTTAAATCTCAGTCTTGATCCCGGTTATTCCTCGAACCTCTTCAAGATGAGAGTCCCGTTAGTCCCCCCGAAGCCAAAAGAATTCGATAAGGCATAACGGAATTCAGCCGGGCGGGCTTTGTTGGGCACATAATCCAGGTCGCACTCCGGGTCAGGATACTCGTAGTTGATGGTCGGAGGCATAATCTGGTTCTTCAGGCTCAGGACCGAAAAACCCACTTCCAGCGCCCCTGCCGCACCCAAAAGATGCCCGGTCATAGACTTTGTCGAATTCACTCCGATCTTGTATGCGTGATCTCCGAATACTTTCTTGATAGCCAGGGTTTCGATCTTGTCGTTATAGGGAGTAGATGTGCCGTGGGCGTTGATGTAGTCTACCTCTGTAGGATCAATACCGCTATCCTGTATTGCCACTTTCATACACTGGACAGCTCCCTCTCCGTATAAAGAAGGAGCTGTGACATGGTAGGCATCTGCGCTCATCCCGTATCCCACCACTTCCGCATAGATATCTGCATCCCGTTTGAGGGCCGAATCCAGAACTTCCATGATGACAATTCCCGCTCCTTCGCTAACGATGAACCCATCTCTTTCTGCGTCGAAAGGACGTGAAGCTTTCTCAGGTTCATCATTCCTGACAGAAAGCGCCCGCATGGCACAAAAGCCCGCAACTCCGAGCGGTGTAATGGGAGCCTCCGCCCCTCCGGCAATCATGATATCCGCATCTCCCCTGGCGATGATCCGGAACGAGTCGCCGATCGCGTGGGTGCTGGTCGTACAGGCCGTGGCCGTGGCTGAATTGGGGCCCTTTGCTCTGTACTTTATGGAGATCTGGCCGGAGGCTTCATTGATGATGGTCGAGATCAAGAAAAAGGGAGAAACACGGCTCGGGCCCTTCTCGAGCAGTATCTTGTGCGTCTCTTCAATAAATCCGATTCCGCCAATCCCTGAGCCTATATAGGTCCCTGTCCTCTCTCCTCTTAACAGCTCTAAAGCGATCCCGGAATCACGGACCGCCATCTCCGCCGCAGCAAAAGCATACTGAATAAAGAGGTCCATCTTGCGCAGGTCCTTTTTTTCAATGAATTCGAGGGGATCAAAATCAGAGACCTGGCCGGCAATCTGGCTTGAGTACTCCGAGACATCGAACTTGGATATTCGACTGACACCACTCTTTCCCTGGAGAAGGGCATCCCAGTTCTTTTCCTTTCCCAATCCCAGCGGAGAGACCAGCCCGATTCCTGTGATGACAACACGTCTTTCGTTGTTTTTTTTTCTCGAAGAGAGGGTTTTTCCCATCAGGAGATATTTCGGTCTTATTTGGCGAGGTTGGTCAGGATGTAATCCATAGCTTTGCCAACCGTGCTCAACTTCTCCGCTTCCTCATCAGGGATGTCCATGTTGAATTCATCCTCCAGGGCCATGACCAGCTCAACCGTATCCAGAGAATCCGCGCCCAAATCATCAATGAAAGAAGCTTCTTCTGTAATCTGCTCTTCGCTGATGCTGAGCTTGTCCGAAACGATGGATTTTATCTTCTTCAGCAGTTCTTCTCTTTCCATTTTTTCTCCTCCTTTTTATTGACTTCCTGTTAATATTCAAACGGCTACATAACCATACCGCCGTTTACGTTTATAACCTGTCCCGTGATATAGGCTGCCTCGTCAGACAGCAGGAACTTGACTGCGTGGGCTATCTCATCAGGAGATCCGAACCTTTTCATCGGAATCAACTCAATAAATATCTTCTTGACCTGTTCGGGGAGATTTTCGGTCATCGGGGTGGCAACGTATCCAGGGGCGATGGCGTTGACCGTGATCCCCCTCGGGGCCACCTCTCTGGCCAGGGCTCTGGTGAAGCCGAGAACGCCCGCTTTTGAGGCCGCATAGTTTGTCTGTCCGGGATTCCCCATCTGCCCCACGACCGATGAGATGTTCACGATCCGGCCGTACCGATTGCTGATCATATTCCGGATGACCGCCTTGGAGAAGTTAAAAACCCCCTTTAAGTTCACGGTCAAAACCGCATCCCACTCTTCCTCTGTCATCCGCATCAGCAGGTTATCCCGGGTGATGCCGGCATTGTTGACTAAATGGTCAATCCTTTTGTGATTCTGGACAACCTTCTCTATCACCTCTTTGACCTGGTCCAACCGAGAAACGTCTGCACAGAAAACGCTTGATTTCCCTTTATTCCGGGCAACCTTGTCAGCGACCTCCTCCAGCTTTTCCTTCTGGATATCCACCAGGATGACATCTGCTCCCTCCCGGGAAAGCTCGAGGGCGATGTTCTCCCCGATTCCCTGGGAAGCGCCGGTAACAATCGAGACTCTTCCTTCAAAAATCATTTTTATCCCTCGATCTCACTAAGCCTGTGGGACAGCTCGGCAATCTCCTGCTGTATCTTATCCTGAACTTTGTTCAAGACAAAGTCTCTTGCCAGCCCCACAGCGCTTTTTACAGCGTTGGAGTTAGATCGCCCATGCCCGATGATACAGACACCGTTGATCCCCAGAAGTTGCGCCCCGCCATATTCAGAATAATCGATTTTTTTATAAATCCTCTTTAAATTCCTCTTCATCAAGAAAAACCCAATCTTGGCGAAGAAATTTTTCATGACCTCGGTGCGGGCCATGTAGAAAAAGGTCTCCACCATACCTTCGCTCACCTTTAAGGCTACGTTACCCGTAAACCCGTCGCTGACGATCACGTCCGCCTTCCCTGAGTAGATGTCCTTGCCCTCCACGTTGCCGATGAAGTTCAGGGGAGACGCTTCCAGCCTGTCGAAAGCTTCCTTGGTGAGCTCATTTCCCTTTGTTTCCTCTTCTCCGACGCTCATCAACCCGATTCTGGGCGTTTTTATGCCCAACACACTTTTCATGAAGGTATGGCCCATAACCGCAAACTGCTCCAGATGATGAGGCCGACAGTTTACGTTCGCTCCCACATCTATGAGAAGCGTCAGGCCCTTCAGGTTGGGCACGAGCAGGGAAAGGGCTGGTTTGTCCACTCCCTTGAGTGCCCCGAGGATCTTTCTGGACATGTAGACCACAGCGGCCGTATTTCCGATGCTGACAAAGGCATCGGCCTCTCCATCCTTGACCAGCTGCGTCCCGACACGGATGGAAGACTTCTTTTTTTTCCGGAAGGACAGGATCCCTTCACCCATCCCGATGGCTTCAGTGGCATTAATAACATTCACTCTGGCCCGGGAGTGGTTGAGCTTGGCGAATTCCTTTTTTATGAGGTCTTCAACCCCGACCAGAAGAACCTCAATATTGTATTCTTTGGAGGCTTTTACAGCCCCTTCCACTGTGACTCTGGGAGCAAAGTCTCCACCCATGGCGTCAACAGCAACCTTCATTTCCCTCTCTGGCTCATTCCTCTGAGCCTTCAATAACCTGTCTGTCCCCGTAAAAGCCGCACTCTGGGCAGGCATGATGAGGCAGCTTGGGATTTCCGCAGTTGGAACAGAGGGCTAAAGAAGGAATCGAGAGAGCATCATGGGCTCTTCTCTTTTTTTTCCGTGAATGAGAATGTCTTCTTTTTGGATTAGCCATTTATCTTTTATCTCTTATAAAAGTCTTGAGTTTTTCCAAGCGAGGGTCGGAGCTCTTGGTCTCACAGGCACATTCGCCGCTCTGGATTACTTTGCCGCAAACAGGGCAGATTCCCTGGCAGTCCTCAGAACAGAGCGGCTTAGTCGGGAAAACCAGGTTCAGCTGCTCCAGAACAATCGCTTCAATGTTCACTTTTGAACCACTATAGTACATCTTGTTCAGGTCATCATCCTCCAACTGGTCTTTTATAGCATCCAATTCTTCAGGGAGATAGACAAGATCAAACCTGGAATCAACCGGAAACTCAAAAGGCACGAGACACCGGCTGCAGACAAAACTGAGACGTGTGGTGATCTTGCCCTTGATCAGAATCTCCTCTCCAACCTTGCTGATGGTGAGCTCAGAGTGAACAGGCTGGAGGAAAACAACGTTTTCCTCCACCAGTGCTTCGCTGAAAAACTCAAAATCTTTGGAGATTTTCAACCCTTCTTTGGGCAATCTGTCTGCATCTATGATCATGTTTCTTTCCAATATTTTCAAATAAGTCATACTATTATACCATCCTACTTCCCTTTGTCAACCAAACTTCCCAGGGGTCAGACCTCAAAAAATGGCGATGCCCAGACTCCTTTTTAATCTCCTGTTCAAGCCCGAATCTCATGGAGAGGTTGATATCTTGCAGGCAGGGAGTATAATAAAACGAGCGTAAAGTCTCAACATCATGAAGGAAAAAAAGCTCTATCTCATAGATGGCAATTCTTTTGTCTACCGTTCTTATTACGCCATCCGCTTCCTCTCCACATCGAAAGGATTCCCCACCAACGCCATTTATGGCTTCATCAGCATGCTCCGGAAGCTCATGGCTCAGGAAAAACCCGTTTATCTGGGAATAGTCTTTGATGTCAAGGGCCCGACCATCCGTCATAAAGCCTTCAAGGATTACAAGGCTCACCGCAAACCCATGCCAGATGATCTCGTCGTTCAGATGCCTGTCATAAAAAAGGTGATCAAGGCTCTCAACATTCCCTGTTTTGAATATGAAAACTACGAAGCGGACGACGTCCTGGGGAGTCTGGCTCATCAAGCCTCCCGGAAAAACATTCCATCGGTCATCGTGACCACGGACAAGGATCTATTCCAGCTCGTGGATAAACAGACCACCGTCTACAACCCTGCAAAGGAAACGCATCTCGATGAAAAGAAGGTGAAGGAGCAGTTCGGCGCCTCGCCCTCTCAAGTGACGGATGTTCTTGCCCTCTGGGGAGATCCTTCCGATAATATTCCCGGAGTCCCTGGTATAGGGGAAAAAACCTCCAAATCCCTCATCAATCGCTTTGGCTCGTTAGAGAACCTGCTGAAAAACCTTGACCAGATTGAGAAGGCTCCGCTTCGAGAAAAAATCAAGCAGAACCTGGACCAGCTGAAGCTAAGCCTTCAGCTGGCCACCATCGAGAAAGGGCTGGATTTAAAGTTCAATTTGGAAGAGTTCTCCGTTTCCGAGCCAAACCGTCAGGAACTGATTTCTCTCTTCCAGGAACTGGAGTTTTCCTCCCTGGTCTCCGATTACATGAGAGAGGATAAGAGCCCCAAAAAACAGTACGAAATCATCCTCGAAGAAGACGCCTTGAAGAAGCTCGTTGCCCAGATAAAAAAGGAAAAGGCTGTCTCCCTGGATACCGAAACAGACAGCCCTTCTCCCACTCAAGCAAAACTGGTCGGCATCTCCTTCTCCACTAAGGCCAATCAGGCGTTTTACCTTCCTCTCCGCCACGATTATCCCGATGCTCCCAGCCAAATTCCCAAAGAAAAAGCTTTCCGTTTCCTGCAAGATGTCCTTGCAAACTCAGGGATAAAAAAAATCGGCCAGAACATCAAGTATGACTATATCGTGCTGAAAAGAGAGGGAATCCCGCTCCAGGGAATAGACCTGGACTCCATGGTGCTGTCCTACCTTATTGAGCCCAACTGGGGAAAGCACAACCTGAACAAGCTGGCTCTGGCTTATCTCCAGGTCAAGACCATCCACTACGAGGAGGTTGTCGGGAAAGGGAAAAACGAGGTCACCATCAACGCTGTCCCCGTGGAACGCGTCGCTCCCTATGCCTGCCAGGATGCAGACCTCGCCCTCCAGCTCAGCTCCCTGCTCTGGTCCAAGGTCAAAGAAAACAAACTGGACTCGCTTTACCGGGAATTCGAACTCCCCCTTATCGAAGTGCTGGCCGATATGGAGATGTGGGGAGTAAAGATCGACACCCGGGTGCTGAAAAAATTATCGGAGGAAATAGAACATGATCTCGACCGCCTCCAAAGAAAAATCTACGAGATCAGCGGCGAAGAATTCAACATCAACTCCCCTCAGCAGTTAGGGGCCGTTCTTTTTGATAAACTCAATCTCCCGGCATCCAGGAAAACGAAGAAGACAAAAAGCTATTCCACCAGCATGGAAATCCTCCAGGAATTATCCCGGATTCACCCGATTGCCCAGCACATGCTGGAATACAGGCAGCTCGCGAAGCTGAAATCGACTTATGCCGATGCTCTTCCCCTCCTGCTCAACCCGGAAACAGGGAGGATTCATACTTCCTACAACCAGACCGTCGCCGCGACTGGAAGGCTTTCCAGCAGCGATCCGAACCTGCAGAACATTCCCGTGCGGGGGGAATTGGGGAAACGTTTCCGCGAGGCCTTTGTTCCTGACAAAGGCCATCTCTTCCTCTCGGCAGACTATTCGCAGATCGAACTTCGAGTGCTCGCCCATCTCTCGGAAGACCCCGCCTTGATCGAGACTTTCCTGCACGACCGAGATGTGCATGCCGAGACAGCGGACCGGGTATTCGGCAATGCCTCCAGCCTGTTCAAGGAAGAACAGCGCCGAAGAGCAAAGATCATCAACTTCAGCATGATCTACGGCGCCTCTGCATTTTCTCTGGCCAGAGAGCTTGGAACCTCCAATGCCGAAGCCCAGATGTTCATCGACCTCTACTACGAGAAATACCCAAAGGTGCATGAATTCCTGGAAAAAATAGTCGCCAACGCCCAGGAAAAAGGTTTCTCTGAAACGCTTTTCGGCCGGAAACGGCAGGTCCCCGAACTCAAGCAGACAGAAAGGTATGCCCAGCAGGCCGGCCGCCGCATCGCCCTCAACACCCCCATCCAAGGGACGGCCGCCGACCTGATGAAGAAAGCCATGATCGATATCTGGCGAGAATTGAAGAAAAGAGACCTGAAGTCCAGAATGATACTCCAGGTTCACGATGAACTGGTCTTTGAGGTGCCGGATGAGGAAAAAGACGAAGTTGAACCTCTCGTCAAGAAGAAGATGGAGGATGTCTTCAGCCTGAAGGTTCCCCTCAAGGTTCACCTGGAATGGGGCGTGAACTGGGCTGAAGCCAAATAAAGGAATTTAAAGGGTTTTCTTGAAGACGCGGTATATTTTATAGATTTTTCCTCCGAGCCTTTCCATCTCCGCTCTTACCCGCACGTTCTCTTCCAGCTCGTGATGGGTATCCATAAACTCCATCCCCGCCTCCTGGGCGGAAATGATCATTTTTATTCCCATGATGGCATCAAGACCCCGACCGCGGTATTTTTCCTTGATCGCCCCCAAAAGCAGGTCCAGCTGCTTGGTCTTTTTGGCCGCCCTCAAAACTTTCAGGAAGCCGAAGGGAAAAAGCCTGCCCCTGGCTTTCTGTATGCCTTCGGTCATATCCGGGATCCCGACGATGAAGGAGGCCACCTCGCCATCGACTAAAACAGCCTTTACAAACCGGGGGTCGAGGACCGGGAGGTATCGAGCAGCCAGGTCTTTCATCTCTTTCTCGCTCAGTGGAGTATAGCCGTAAATGTTGCTGTCCATATAGCACTCATTCATCAGGCTGAGAATCGGAACGACCCAAGGCTTCACCTCTTTTCTCTTTTTGAATTCAAGAACTTCAAAATTTCCCTTTCTGATGGCTCTTTCATATACTTTCTTGTAGATCTCCGGGACTTCTTTGGGCACATCCAGCTTGTAAACATAATAATCCACGTCCTTGGTGTAACCCAGCTTCTCGACAAATTTTAGCATCCACTCAAAATTATAATAAGTGGCTATTGTGGCTCGATTCTCGAATCCCTCGATTAAAAAACCTTCAGGGTCCTGGTCCGAAAAACCGTAAGGACCGACCATCTTCGTCATTCCCTTCTCCCGTGCCCAATCCTCGAGACGACTCAAAAGAGTGCGGACAACCTCTTCGTCTTCCCCTGTCTCCAAGTAGCCAAACCGGGCCGTCTTCTCATTCTTGTATTCATTGTAGCGGGAGTTGATGATCCCCATAATCCTGCCGGCGACCTTTTTCCCCTGATAGGCAAGCAGCAGGACCGTGTCGCAATAAGAAAAAGCCTCGTTCTTCTTGGGGTTGAAATAATTCCATTCATCCATGTAGATGGGATGGACCCAGTTGGGATGATCGGCATGGATCTTTTCTGGAAGATAGATGAATCTCTTTAAATCCTTGCGCGTTTTGACTTCTCTGAGTTCAATGTCCATGGCTATCCCCTGTCTTTCATCCTGTTTTTTTATCCTATATTACATTATCGGATAAAAATCAATCAAAAAAGACATGAGGTGTGTATCTCTATTCCCGTGATGAAGTAAACATCCGACCAATGGAGAATTGCGGCGCTGTTACAGATTACACTTCCTAATTAATTGTCACGGAAACAGAGATTCTCCCAGGCACAAACCCTATCTGAAGATAATTCTCCCCACAGACACGCAGTGAAGAAATATCGGGGGAATATGAGGGGGTTTTTGCTTGACAACCCAGGGACAGAATGAATACACTTGAGACTTATTTTTTCTTAGGCTCAAGGCGAATGAAGGCGAAAACCTTTCCTCACGGCGTTCACCCTCCTGAGGTCAAAGAGCTTACAGCAGAAAAAGCGCTTGAGCGCATGCCTGCTCCAGAAAAAGTCGTGATCCCTCTTCTCCAGCACTTCGGCAAGCCTGCCAAGCCGCTGGTTCAAAAAGGAGACGAGGTCCTCCTGGGCCAGAAAATCGGTGAAGCAGACGGACTCTTCTCCGCCTCGGTGCATTCCAGCGTCTCCGGAAAAGTCCTGTCCGTCGACTCCCATATCCATCCGGGCGGTAATCCTGCGCCTGCAGTGACAATCGCCAATGACGGCCAGGACAGTCCATTCCCAGTGAAGAAAGATGTCAAGGACCCCTTTTCCCTCACTCCTGACGAGATAAGGGAAAAAGTCAGGGAAGCCGGAGTCGTCGGCCTGGGCGGGGCAGCTTTCCCGACAGCGGTCAAACTCTCTCCTCCCAAAGACAAACCCATCGACACCCTCATCATCAACGGCTGTGAGTGCGAGCCTCTTTTGACCTCTGACTATAGGCTCATGCTGGAAGCGCCTGATGATGTCCTCAAGGGTTCTGTGCTGGCACGAATGGCTACGGGTGCTGAGCATCTCATCGTGGGCATCGAAGACAACAAGAAAAAAGCCTTTGCTCTTTTTCAGGAAAAAATCCGGGAATACAAAGGAGAAGCCGTCCTTCTCAAAACGAAATATCCGGAGGGAGCCGAAAAAAACCTGATCTATGCCATCCTCCGCCGGGAAGTACCCAGAGGCGGGCTGCCTTTTGATGTGGGAGTCGTTGTCCAGAACGTGGGCACGGCCAAGGCCATCTGGGAAGCCGCAAAGGAGGGGAAGCCTCTTTACGAAAGAGCCCTCACCGTCTCCGGGCAAGCGATCAGCGAACCCAAGAACCTGATCGTTCGGATAGGGACCTCCTTCCAGGATGTGACCGAATTCTGTGGGGGGCTCAAAGAGGAAGGGAACATTCTGGTCATGGGTGGTCCGATGATGGGCCTCGCCCAGTGGTCGTTGGACGTGCCGGTCATAAAGGGGACGTCTGGAATACTGGCCTGGGCGGTCCGTGAGCCCGGCCCAGAATATCCGTGCATCCGGTGCAGCCGCTGCATCGAGCACTGCCCGATGGTCCTGGCCCCGACGCAGCTGGCGAAATACACCCGGTTCAACAAGCTGGAAGAAGCTGAGAAATGGGGCATCCTGGACTGTGTGGAGTGCGGGAGCTGCCAGTATATCTGTCCCTCAAATATACTTCTGGTCCACTGGATCCGTTTGGGAAAAAATAAAATCCTGAGCTTGAGACAAAAAAAGAGCAGCTGATGACAGAAAAGATGCTTATCACCCAGTCTTCGCCTCACTTCAGAGACAAAGATTCTGTCCCTAAGATCATGTATGCCGTGGTTATCAGCCTCGCTCCGGCCGTTTTTGCTTCCCTTTACTTTTTTCGACTGCGGGCCCTGTTGCTTCTTCTCTGCTGTGTTGCCGCCTGTCTAGCCACCGAAGCGATCTTCCTCAGGCTGAGGAAAAAGCCGCTCCAGGCCCTGCTCGACGGCTCGGCCATCATCACCGGCCTTCTTCTGGCGATGACTCTTCCCCCCTCCCTCCCCCTGGATATGGCCGTCATCGGGGCCGTAATCGCCATCGCCATAGGGAAACAGGTTTTTGGAGGCCTGGGGTATAACATCTTTAATCCCGCTTTGGTCGGAAGGGCCTTCCTCCAGACCGCTTTTCCTGTGGCCATGACCACCTGGATCCCTCCCCTCACCAAGACGATCAACACGGCCACCTATGCCACCCCCCTGGGCGATTTGAAATTCCAGGACGCCGTGGCCCAGGGTACGCTCGCCCCTCTCAAAGACCTCTTTTTTGGCAATACCGGAGGATGTCTCGGAGAAACCTCTGCCCTGGCCCTGATTATCGGCGGGCTTTTCCTGCTTTCCCGACGCGTGATCGACTGGCGCATCCCACTCGGCATCATCCTCTCGCTTTCCGTCTTTACTGGAATATTCTGGCTCGCCAATCCAGTAAAATACGCTTCTCCCCTCTTTCACCTGCTGGCCGGAGGCCTCTTGCTCGGCGCTTTCTTCATGGCCACAGATATGGTCACCTCCCCCATCACTCCGCTGGGAACCTGGGTATACGCGCTCGGGATTGGGATTGTCATCGGTCTGGTTCGACTCTTCGGCGGCTTTCCCGAAGGAGTGATGTACTCCATCCTCTTCATGAACACCTTCGTCCCCTTGCTGAACCGCCACACGCGCCCCCGCATCCTGGGGGAAAGGAGAGCGCAATGAAGCTTTCCGTGCAGATGGTGGTAGTTCTGACTTCAGTCGGGCTTCTTTCCGGCAGCTTCCTGGCTACGGTCGGCATCCTGACCAAAGAGAGGGTCGAACTGAACAAACAGCGGGAGGTCGAGGCCGCCATCATCAAAGTCGTCCCTGGAACCGAGAGCAGCACCAAGCTGTATGAGGCAAAAGACTTTAAAGTCTATGGAGGCAAAAATCAGGACGGAACGCTTATCGGCTACGGGATTCTCGTCTCGGGAATCGGCTTCCAGGACAAAATCACTCTCATGCTGGGGACAGACATATCGTTGACAAAGACCACCCGTCTGGAAATCATCGAACAGAAGGAAACTCCAGGACTCGGAGCCAAGATCGAAGATGAGGATGTTTTCCTCAAATTCTGGGAAGGAAGAGACTGCAGCCAGGCCATTTCTCTGCGCAAGCCCGCAGTCAAAACAGCGGAAGAGCTGGCTGCATCAGAAGTGAACACCATCACCGGGGCCACGATATCTTCCGAATCCGTGCTTAAAATCGTCAACAACTCAGTGGAAAAGCTGAGACAGCTCATAAAAGAAGGACAAATCCAGGACGGAGAACAGGATGTCCACTAGAAGCATCGGGCAGGAGTTCACCAAGGGCTTATGGAATGAAAACCCTGTACTCCGCCAGCTTCTCGGACTGTGCCCGACGCTGGCCGTGACCGGATGGGTGATCAACGGTCTGGCGATGGGGCTGGCCACCTCGTTTGTCCTCATCTTCAGCTCTATTGTGGTCTCCATCATAAAAAAACTCATCCCCAGCCAGGTCCGCATAGCCAGCTACATCGTCATAATCGCCACTTTTGTCACCGTGGCGGACCGATTTCTGGCCGCCTATTTTCCGGATATTTCCAAAGACCTCGGCCCCTATGTCCCTCTCATTGTCGTCAACTGCATCATCCTGGGCCGACAGGAGGCTTTTTCATCAAAGAACTCTGTTGGCCGTTCTCTGATAGATGCGCTGGGCATGAGCTCGGGATTTGTCCTGACCTTGCTAGTCCTGAGCTCGATCCGGGAGATCTTGGGGTCAGGGACATATCTCGGGCATCAAGTCATGGGTTCCTGGTTTACGCCCTGGATCATCATGATCCTTCCCGCAGGGGCATTTTTGGCCTTGGGTATCCTTCTCGGGATTGCCCTTCATATCGAAAAGAAAACAAAGTCGAGGATATAGGAGTGGAGCTCGTAGCCATTTTCATCTCAGCGATACTGGTCAATAACTTCGTCCTCTACTACTTCCTGGGAATATGTCCTTTCCTGGGGGTCTCCAAAAAAATCGACTCCGCTATCTCCATGGGGCTGGCAGTGACCTTTGTCATGACCATCACCGCGGTTGTCTCCTGGGCGATCAACAACTGGATCCTCATCCCGCATGGACTGGACTACCTGAAGATCGTTTCCTTCATCCTGGTGATCGCTTCCTTAGTCCAGCTGGTCGAGATGTTCATCCGAAAGGTCAGCCCGCCGCTTTACCAGGCGCTGGGCATTTATCTGCCTCTCATCACCACCAACTGCGCCATCATGGGCCTGGCCCTCCTTGTCGCTTTGAGAGAATACGGGTTTGCGGAGGCGGTCGTCTTCGGCCTCGGCTCTGGACTGGGCTTTACTCTGGCCATTATTCTCATGGCCGCGATTCGAGAACAGCTTGACCTGGCTGATATTCCCGAACCTCTAAAGGGAGCGGGCATCTCCCTGATCGTAGCCAGCATCATGGCTCTGGCCTTCATGGGTTTCATTGGGATGATCAAATGACGGAAATTCTGGTTCCGATTATCACCATGACCGCTCTTGGTTTTCTCTTCTCCTTAGGGCTGGTCTTCGCATACAGAAAGCTCAAGGTCTATGAGGACCCCAGGATCGAGCAGGTCTCGGCAATCCTTCCTCAGGCCAATTGCGGGGCTTGCGGCTACGCCGGCTGCCGGGCCTTCGCTGAGGCTGTGGTCAAAGGGGAGGCCGCTCCTGACGGATGTCCGGTCGGAGGAGAGGAAGTCACAGCTCAAGTCGCAGCAGCTCTGGGAGTCAAGGCCCCTGAGGTCATCAAAAAGATCGCCCGCCTCCACTGCCGGGGAAGCCATGAGGCGGCCAAGAATAGAGGCCCGTATATCGGGATATCGACCTGCCATGCCGCTCATCTCATCGGGGGCAACAAGCAGTGCTCATTCGGTTGTCTCCATTTCGGAGACTGCGTCCGCGCCTGTCCGTTTGATGCCCTCTACATGGCAGAGGAAGGCCTCCCGGTTGTGAGAGAGGACAAGTGCACAGCCTGCGGTAAATGCGTGGATGCCTGCCCCAGAAACCTTTTTGAGCTCCATCCTTTCACCCAGGAAATAATCGTCTATTGCCGCTCAAAAGACAGGGGGGCAACCTCCAGGAAGGTATGCAAAAATGCCTGCATTGCCTGTGGGATTTGTTCGCGAGCCTGCCCAGATGCCATCGTCATCGAAAACAACCTGGCCGTGATAACCGACTATAAGAAAATAGACCCGGAGAAAATTCCGGATATTGAAAAATGCCCGACCGCAGCCATCGGACGCCTGCATAAGGAAAAAAAGGAAGATGAGGGATAAGGGACTGGTTGTGAGTACTAAAGACGATTTCGCCCAGGTGGAAGTCCAGTGCTTCATCGAATCCTGTCATGACTGCTCGGCCAGGAGCTTGTGCGTGGGACAGGACAAAAAAAAGGGGATCCTGGTCGCCAGAAATCCGCTGGAGGCTCAGGCTGGTGACGAAGTGGAGGTTGATATCCCGGAGACAAAATACAATCAGGCGCTGATCTTGCTCTTCGGCGTCCTTCTTGCCGCAGCTATTCTGGGGATGGCAGCAGGATACTTTCTTTCTCTTCTCCTTTCTCTTTCATCGTCAATGGCGAGCTTCTCGGGACTCCTTCTCGCCCTGCTTATTGCCGGGGGGTGGCTCTTCCGCCATTTCCATAAAAACCGCAGGCATCACCTTTATCCGAAAATCACCAGCATTCTTAAAAGAGGAGACTGATATGGATAGACGGGATTTTTTCAAAACATGTATTGTTGTTCCGCTTCTAACCAAGTTCGCTCTGTCTTCTGAAACCACTAACAGGACCACAGGGCTCTATCTTATCGCGGATAGCCCGCGGCAGTTCCTTCCTTCCATTCTTCGTGAACTCAACGCCCTTGGCTTGATTTCAGGGAACACGTTTACTTTTTTAAATCCTCATCCTGAAGAAAAAGAAATAAAAAGCGCGCTCGCTCTCAACGGTTATCAACAGACATCGAGAGTCTCCGGGGCTGCGCTCTCGCTGTCTTTCACTCCACTCCGCCAGAAGACAGCTTCTTCGTTTACCCTGACCAAAGAGGGCAGAGTCTGGGATATAAGGACCAGGAATCTTTACGCCCTCTGGAAAAAGATGAACAGCAGCCATGTCTCTTCCTGTTTGACAACAGCCTCCATCGAGAGCAACGCCAAGCGAGCTCTTCCTGGAAGCACAGCCTCGATCTTCATCAACGGGAAGAAAGCGGACAGCCTCTCTTTGTCTAAGAACAATCTAAAGACTTACAGGAATCAAAAAGGGAAGATAACCGTAGTCATAGAAAACGGACAAGCCTGGGTATCCGAATCATCCTGTGATCACAAGATATGTCTCTCTCTCCCTCGCGCGTCACTTTCCGGGGACCGCATCATCTGCGCCCCAAATCGTTTTCTGCTCGAAATCAAAGGCTCAAGCTTTGTAGATACTATAATCGGCTGAAAACCGACCTAATCCTTTTCCACCCATTGCGAAGAAAATACACAGGAATGGATGAAGCGACCTTCTATAATTTCATGGGCATGAGGATATATATATATTTAATCTCTTCTTCAACATCCGGTTTCATCAGTACAGAGCTGTTAGAATCCTTTAGTTCGAATCGAATCCTTTCAGATTTTACGGCGGAGAGAAAATCCAGAAGATACTGGGAGTTGAACCCAATCTCTATGTCCTCTCCGGTGTATTCCACGCTTACCTTATCTTTCGCTTCTCCCATTTCTGGATTAGAGGAGAAGAGCGTCGTTTCGTTTTTTCCGATGAAAAACTTTATGCCTTTGGACCTTTCCGTTGAGAACAGCGAAACCCTTCTGACCGCCTCTGACAGCTCTTCCCTTGATACAGTCATTGCGTTTGGGTTGTCTTTAGGTATGACTGCTTCAAAATCCGGAAATTTCCCTTCTATGATCCTGGATATCAATGTCCTGTTATCGACTTTAAAGAATAGGTTGCTCTCGTCCCAATCAAATTCTATTGACTCATTCTCAAACTTTCTCAATTCGCTCAACGTCTTCTTGGCGACTATCACTCGAACCTGTTCATCCACCTTCAGGTCTTTAATAGAATGGGAGGTGTAGGCGAGCCTATGTCCATCCGTGCTGACTAACTCCATGAATTTATTCTTCAGTATCAAAAGCGCTCCGCTGAGATAGTATCTCTGTTCCTGAGTTATAGCGAAATACACCCTGTCAATCATCTCCTGTAATTTTCCCAAGGGAAGAATTATATTCTTCTGAAACTTAGGCTCGGGAACCTGTGGATAATCTTCCTTCGGCAAACAGAGCACCTTGAACTCGCTCTCTCCGGAGTTAATCTGCATGGTCAAATCACCGCTTTCCTGGAAAGTCACCTCTTTTCCCTCCGGAAGTGATTTGACGACTTCAAAAACTTTTTTCCCGGATATGGTCACGGCTCCCTGCTCATCAATCCTGGCCGGAAAATGAGTCTTTAACCCCACTTCCAGATCAGTCCCGATTATCTCAATCTCTTTGTCCTTAACTGTGACCAGAATATTGGCAAGGATCGGCATTGTGTTTCTTTTTTCCACAATTCCTTGAAGAAGTTGAAGCTCGTCAGATATATCTTCTTTTTTAATCGAGAATTTCATTTTTCCACCTTTTATTTTCTTTATTATTTATAATTATATTAATAAGGATTAGATTAAATAATAAATATAATAAAAGCAAATGAAAAGTGAATATACTCCATAACCAGCTGATTTACTTACTGGATAGAATTAATCAGACTGTTCAATTCTCTGTTGAATTCTGGATTTTCGTTGTGCAATTTTTCTATTTTCCTGACGCTGTGGATGACGGTAGTGTGGTGTTTTCCACCGAATTTTTTGCCGATTTCAGGGAGAGAGGTTTTGGTCAAATTTTTAGAAAGATACATGGCAATCTGTCGAGGAAAAGCGATCTTTGGTGAGTTATTCTTTGATTTGAGCTGAGCCAGTTTGATCTTAAATTTATGACAGATAATCTTTTGGATTTTTTCCACAGTGACTATGCTCGAGGCCGAATCCAAAAGGCTTTTCAGAGCCTCTTTAGCCAGGTCTAAATCTATCTTCTCGCCTTTAAGAGAGGCATAGGCAATAACACGGCGCAGATATCCTTCCAAGACCCTGATGTTGGAATGAACCTTATCGGCGATAAAAAGGGCTACGCTTTCTGGGAGATCCACTCCCTCAAATTCTGATTTCTTCCTGAGGATGGCGATACGGGTTTCGATATCCGGAGGCTTTAAATCGGCAATCAGCCCCCATTCGAAACGAGATCGAAACCTCTCTTCGAGGTTAGGAATTTCTTTAGGAGGACAGTCGCTGGAGATAACGATTTGCTTCTGACTGTCATAGAGATGATTGAAAGTATGGAAGAACTCTTCTTTTGTCCGTTCTCTCCCGGATAGGTAGTGTATGTCATCCATTAAAAGAACGTCGACACTCCTGTATTTCTGCCGGAAATCGAGTATCTTCCCGTACTGAAGGTGATTGATAAGATCGTTCATGAATTTTTCCGTGGTGATGTACAGGATTTTCAAGCGGCGGTTATTTTGGAGAGTGAGGTGTCCTATGGCGTTCATTAAATGAGTTTTGCCCAGACCGGCGCCGCCGTATATGTAGAGAGGATTGTATGATTTTGCCGGATCTTGTGTTACCGCTGTGGCTGCTGCATGAGCGAACTGGTTGCAGGAGCCGACAACAAAATTCTGAAAGGTGTAATTCGGGTTCAGGTTGGGATTGAGAAGAGGACCGCTTTTTGTTTTTCTCTCGTGAGGCGAGCGGCGTTTGAAGGAAGGAATGTCATCGTCAAAGATGTATTTGATATCAAACGATTGACCGAGGGCTTCTTGGGAACACCTACTGATGAGGCTCGAGTAGTGGAAAGACAGCCAGTCTTTGAAGTAAGAATTAGGGACCTTGATGTAGAGTGAATTCGCCTCTTTGCCTATGTAGGAGGTCGGCTCAAACCAGGTTTCGAAGCTGTTCTTATCGACGTTCTTTTGAATGGTCTCCATGATTTGGAACCAAGGATTATTTTTATCTTCAGGTTCCATTTTGGCACTTCAGATTTTCACAGATTTTTCCACACATGTGGAAAACCCTTGCTTCTTTCCTGACTAAGGGTGGAAAAGGCGAAGGTATGTTAGCACTGTTGTGGAGGGAATTCAAGAAAATTTTAAATTTATTTAAAAATCGTAGCCAATCCAGAAATTCACCCTGAATTTCCCGTAAGGGTGCATACTGAAAGGCTGTGAAAAATCCGGGATTTCGATCAGCTTGGCGAATTCGAGATGCATGGGAAGGCCAAGGAAGAAGAACTGAAAGCCGTATCCGTAGGAGCCGATGGCGTCATTCAATCGCCAGCCTACAGGATATCCGAATTCATCATATTCGTAAAGTACAACCTGAGCTGGAAAACCTTTGACTTTTGAGCGCGTTATATCGAAAAACAAGGTTCCCCTCACCGGCCCTATCTGGCCGATGATAGTAGAAGCGGCGTTGATGATGGGGAACCTGAACTCAAGGTTCGCGTACCATCCCTCGTTGCCGACAACCGTGTAGTATTGGACAGAACGGACCTGATTGTTTCCACCCCAATAGAAAATATAGGGGTTCTTTCCCCTGCTGGCAAAGCCTTTAAAGCGGAAGGCCAGAACAAAGTCTGAGCCGAGATTGAGGTACTGACGAAAGTCACTCTGGGCGGTTGTGTTCTGGATGAAACTGTTGGAGATGGGCAGGGCCTGTGAAAGGGAGACCCTGAAGGTGTTGCCGGCTAAGGGTCCGAAGGGGTATTTGAAGCGGGTGGTTTCTCCCACCAGAGCGAGATCGGCGGAGACGATGTTTCCGTTTAAGAATCCAGGATATTGCGTTCCGACGGGTATTGCGTAGTCCATTTCATAATTGTAATAGCCAACGGAAGTTTCCAGCCGATAGAAGCGGTTGAAAGGATAATAACCGTTGAAGTTTACCCCGGTGATTTTTTGCGTGGCTACGGCGTCGCGATAGCTGTACATGTCGTAGTAGCCCGTATCATAGTAGGAATAGAGGTAGAAAAAATAGGTGAACTGGAAGGCGCTGGTCGAGAACTGGAATCTTTTTTTCTGGTTGATATAAGAAAACAGGTAGGAACGGAAGGTCCGGACCTGATAAGCCATCGCATAGAGAGTATAATCTCCGAGGATATCTGAGAAGCTTAAAGCGGACCCCCCGAAGATGGACCCATCTGAGGCGATGTAGGTATCGATGGGGGGACGTCCTGTGAGATACAATTTTCCCAGGCCTTTATGGGACTTTATTTTTTCTTCGTTGATCTCTAGCGAGACTAAAGGCTCGAATTTTTCAAACTCTTCTTCTGGGGCTTTTTCGTCGAAGGCAACGGTTTTTTCCACCTCTCCCTCAAACTCACTCATGAAGAGCTGGAGAGCTCCTTTGTTGAATGAGCAGAAGACGATTTTTTGGGGTTCGTTGGGCAGAGGGACGGGAAAGAAGTTTCCTGTCCTGACGTCCGTGTAGCGCTTCTGTTCCCCTGTTTCGAGGTTCAGGGAATAGATGTTATAGGCCCCTCTTATGTCTCCGGAAAAATAGACTTCTTTAGAATCAGGAGAAAAATGAGGAACGATGGTATCCCCTTTACCGAAAGTCAGCTGTGTTTTTTCCTTCAGGTTGTTGAGGGAAGAAAGGAAAAGCTTGTCATAGGCATCAAGCCGGATGGTGTAGACTACGTGCTTGCCGTCCGGCGAGATGGAGGGTGCTTTTTCGAAGATGTCGTCATCGGTCAGGTTCAGGAATTTTTCGGTTTCCAGGTTGACCTTGTAAATGTCGTGAATGCCGTTGTCAAAGGCAGTGAAGAGCAGCTCGTCAGAATCAGGATAAAAGCTAGGAGATGAAGGCCTGTCATAGGGGATGTAGATTTTTTTAAGCGTCTCTTCGGTAACCGGGTCGACAATAAAAAGAGCATATTTCTCTCTAGATCGTCCGAAAAAAGCGACCTTGTCCCCGTCGGGCGACCAGGAGATGTCGTTTCCCATGGAAGGGTCAACGTTGAACCGGATGTATTCGTACTTGAGCGTGTACCCTTTGGTTATGTTTTTTATGACATTGCCGTCTTTGGTGGAGATGAGAATAACATCGAACTCGCCGGATTTAAAGTTATAGGCAAGAACGGCGACGATATCGCCCGATGGGGAGACCGCATTGGCGAAGGCAAAGTAAAACTGATTCAGGGGGAATTCAGGGCCGAGCGGCATGCTGTAGTCCTCGGGACTTTCCCTGAGAAGATAATCCTTGAAGCGCGTCCGCAGATATTTTTTGAACTCGTGGTTAAACTCCTTGTTCGTCATGTCAAAGGCTTTTTTGAGAGGATTTCTCCTCCCGATAAGAGGGGAACGCTTCATAGATTGCCAGAATTCCCTGATCCCGTTCTTCCCGAATCTTTCCTCGATGAACTCGTACATGGCGTGTCCGAAGTCATAATCCGGAACACGGGGGAGTGGATAGCGGGAGAAGAGGCCTCCTCCTTCGGTAAGCTCCGGGATGCGGTCGTTGAGGGCTGCATCGCGGACGATCAAAAGGGACCAGGGGTCCCAGTTGTGGGTGTTGTACTCACACCAGCCTTCCATAATCCAGCCCGGGGGATAGCTGATGGCAAACGCCCCTCCGCCAGGACTTCCGAAAAGAAGATCGAACTGAAAGATATGGGAAAGTTCATGTTCGATCAGGTCCTGAATCTGATCAAGGGTCATGTCTCCGTAGATAATGACCCGGTAGAGGATGGGCTCTGAGACTCCCAGAATGCCTTCCGAGGCCGGAAGAAGGTTTGTCTGCTCAAAGTCTGTGTAGGTTTTATAGTAAATGAGGGGGACTTCTGCCGAAAGCGAATGTTTGACATCCGAGCTTATTCTTTGGTAAGAACTCTCCGCCATCTCAGCCAGATACTTCAGGAGCTGTGGATTCTCCACATAATAGTAGATGTTGAAGTGATCGGTTTTGTAGGTGTTCCATTTGAAATTCGTATACTGGACTTTATTTTTTCCGTAAAAGGGGATGGAATAATATTGGGCAAAAGCCTGCGTTGCGAGCAGGATGACGGCCAAAAGAAAGAAAAAGGGTTTTATGTGATTTCTCATGCGTGTTCTCCCTTTTAATCTACAATAAGATATCTTTCCTGGATTCTTGCTCCACCCAGGAGACTTTGGAAGAGCTTCACCTTCACTCTTTCGACCAAGTCGAAGAAGGCAAAGGGAGCGGTTTGGTTCGGATTATTGTAACCCTGGGTTTCTTTGAAGGCTCTTGTGTACAAAGCTTCTCCTGTTGTGGTATCGATCAAGTAAAGGCTAAGGTCAAGCGTGTAAAACCTCCGTTCTTCTATGGCTTGACTGCGGGGATAAAAGTCTTCGTCCCTTTTTTTTCTTGTTTCCAAAATGGCCTTCCGGATTTCTTGGGTGTAGCTCGCGTTTCCTGTCAGAATGACCGTTCCCTCCTGGTCTGGGAAGAGACTCTTCCAGAAATCCCTGTCTTGAAATAGCTCTTCCTTCTCCAAAGAGACTTTCTTGGACGAGACCTTTCCTTTAAACTGTTGCTCCAGTCCCTCCGCAAAATATTTGACAATCTCTTGGTTCAGGTTGAATTCATTAGGTTCTTTTTGGACGAGAAAATCAGTGACGACGATGTTGCTGTATTGATTCAGGTCGAGGACTATCTTAGCCGGGACTTCTACTCTGACTCTCCAGTAGCTAGTGGTCGAGCAGCAGACGAGGAAGAATAGAGGAAGAAGGAGAAGGAGTTTACTTCTTTTCATCTTTTTTCTCTTTCTTCTCATCTTCATCCTGTGATACAAGGTTTTTCTTGAAGTTTTCAAAATTGGCTTTGATGTAGCTGTTTTTGGGATTAAGCTTCAAGGCCGTTTCGTATTCTTTTTCTGCCTCGTCCAACAGGCCCTTTTTCTCGTAGGCAACGGCTAGGTTGTTGTGAGCGGCCGCGGATTCGGGGTTCAACTGGACCGCTTTTTTCCAGCGAAAAATGGCCTCTTCCCAAAGGTCATTTTGGGCGGCGAAGATTCCGAATTTGATCTGGCTGGATTTATAGCTTCGACTGCAGCCGGACAGGATGAAGGTGAAAGCTATTAATATGAGAGCGTAAAGTTTTATTTTTTTGTATATCAACTTCTACTTCATCTCTAGAAATGTTTCTCTATATATATTTTATAAGGAGAATAAAAATTATGCAAATTTCGTACCAACATGAACAGGCTGCTTTCAGGGAAGAAAAGGATTGTATATGTCATAAAAAAGAGACAACTGTCCAAGGGAATGTATAATAATTTTAAAGCTGGGCAGGAAAGAGCCTAATCCAAACACCTTTTTAATCAAGAGGAGGAAAGACTTTATCCCCATGGAATATATCCATTTCGGCGACAGTTAATAATGAAGGTGTAATCTGTAATAGCGACGGTTCCTCTCCATCCGGAGCCCATGGTGGGGGGTGGGAGGGTCTTGGCAAGGATGGAGAGGAACTGTCGCCACACTTCTCAATCAGGTCAGCTGTTTCCCCAAAAACGGAAATAAGGATGATTGCCTTCCCCATAAATCAGTTGGAATTTTCTTGCGAATATGGTATAAAGATTCTTTTCAAAAGAGCAGGAAAATGCCTAAAGTATGCGAAATTTGTGGAAAAGGGCCTGTTTTTGGTCAAACCCTCAGTCATTCCCATAAAGCCTCCAAGAAGAAATGGAGGCCGAACTTGCAACAGATAAAGGCTCAAACAAAAACAGGAGCAAAAAGGATCTGGGTTTGTACGCGGTGTCTTCGTTCCGGAAAAGTGGTTAAAGCCATTTAGCTCCCATCAGACCCGTTCCACCGAAGAGATCTCTTTAATCCCTGAAAGCTTCTTAATGATTGCTTCGAATTGTTTTATATCCAGGACGAATATGGTAAGCCTGAAGCTGGCCTTCTTGCCGGCGAAAGTGGCCACATCTGCCTTAGTGATGTTCCCTCCCAGCTGAGCGATGGCAGTGGCGATTTTGGCCAACACGCCCGGTGAGTCTTCTCCCATTATCAGCAGTTTCCCTTTGTAAGTTGTTGCGGGAGTATCTTCCCACGAGACTTCAACCATACGTTCATCATCAAGCTTTTCCTTTACCACCCAAGGACACCGCAAGGAGTGGACGGTAATTCCTTTGCCAGCCGTGATGTATCCGATGATGGCTTCTCCTTTGATGGGGAAACAGCATTTGGCCAGATGGACTCCTTTGACCTGGATGACAGGCTTTGGTTTTCTCCTCACCTTGGTCACGACTTTTTTGAGCAAAGTCTCTTTTTTCTCGATGACTTTCCCACTGGGAAAGAGTTTTTCCATGAACCTATCGTTCAGGATGATCTTCCCGAAGCCGATCAGGGCATAGAAATCGTCCATCTTGTTAATCCTTGAGAACGTGGCAGAAGGAAGGCTTTTCAGTATGTTTTCCTCTTTCAGCCAAGCTGCCGGGAACTTGTATTTTTTGATTTCCTTTTCCCATAATTTATTTCCGAGGGAGATGTTTTTTTTCCGTGTCTGAAGGTTCAACCAGCGCTTTATGCTGTGCCTGGCACCGGAGGTAAAGACGATATTCAACCAGTCTCTGGTGGGATTTTGCTCCGGGGAAGTAACCACTTCCACCCTGTCTCCTGTCTTCAGGATGGTCTTCAGGGGCGCCGCCTTGCCGTTGATTTTGACCGCTGCGCAGTGGAGCCCGATCTCGGTATGGACCTTGAAGGCAAAGTCCAGAGCAGAGACGCCGAGGGGAAGAGCGATAACCTTTCCCTTTGGCGTGAAGGCGTAGGTTTCTTCCGGGAGGAGGTCGGTTTTCAGGCTCGTTAAGAATTCCCGGGGACTTTTCTGTTCTTTGTAGAGCTCCACCATCTCCCTCAGCCAGCGCAGCCTCCTGTCTTCCTTCATGATGTTGGTCGGGTCCTTTTCCTTGTACTTCCAGTGAGCGGAGATTCCGTTTTCGGCCAGGTCATGCATATCGCGCGTGCGGATCTGGATTTCCACAGTTTGGTTTTTTTCGGTGATGATCGTTGTGTGGAGAGATTGATAAAGGTTGGGCTTGGGCATGGCGATAAGGTCTCTGACCCGATTGGGGATATGAGGCCAGGTCTGATGGATGATGCCCAGTGCCGAATAGCAGTTTTTGACGGAGTCAGTGATCAGCCTCAAGGCCATGAAATCAAAGACTTGGTCGAAGTCGATTTTACGTTTTTTCATCTTGTTGTCGATGCTATAAAGCCTTTTGATCCGGATGGTGATTTCCGCCGGGATATTGTTTTCTTCCATTAACTTTTCAAGAGAGGCTTTTAACTTCTTCAAGTCTTTTTCTGCCTTTTTTCTTTTCGGCTCGACCAGAGAGGCCACCTTGAAATAATCCTCGGGATTAACGAAGCGGAAGGAGAGGTCTTCCAGCTCAGCTTTGATCCGTCCCATGCCCAGCCGGTTGGCTATGGGAGCGTAAATTTCCAGAGTTTCCTGGGCGATCTGTTTTTGCTTGTCCTGGGGGAGAAACTTGAGAGTTTTGAGATTATGGATCCTGTCAGTCAGTTTGATAAAGATCACCCTTAAGTCATCGGTCATGGCAAGGATGATCTTTCTGATGCTCTCAGCCTGTCTGGCTTCGGGTGAAGACTCCTGGACCCGGCTTATTTTTGTTACCCCCTCGACAAGATGAGCTATCTCCTCTCCGAAGGCTTTAGTGAACTCGACGGAAGTCGTGTCTGTGTCTTCCAGAACATCATGAAGAAGCCCGGCGGCCAGGGTCGTCTTATCCAGCTTCAGGTCTGCCAGCATGTTGGCCACTTCCAGGGAATGGCTCAAATAGGGCTCTCCGGAACGTCTGGTTTGACCTTTATGAGCCTGGGCGGCGAAAACGTAAGCTTTCTTCAGAAGGGTGATATCCTTCTCACTGTAGGAGCTGGAAACCTTTTCCAGGATATCGTTGAATCTGATCATCGCCGTGTCTTTTCCTTCTTGTATTACATGCCGTCTGGATTTATTTTTTCTCCTCTCTCAGGATCCAGCTTACAGCCTCCAGCAGGGTTTTGGCCACAAAAGCGGGTTTGACTCCCTTCTCCTTGAGCTTGGGAAGCGATTCTCTGCCAAAACCTGTAAGGCAGAGTATGGGCTTGGCTCCGATGTTCACGCCGAAGAGGATGTCCTCTACCTTATCCCCTACCATATAGGAATTTTTCAGGTCGACATGGAGTTCTTCTGCGGCTTTGAAAGCCATCCCGGGAAGGGGTTTGCGGCACTGGCAGTTTTTTCTGTATTCCGGGGAGGGGGAGAAGAGATAGTGAGGGCAGTAGTAGATGCCGTCGAAACGGGCGTCATGCCGGGAAAAAGCTTCTCTCATTTTTTGGTGAATCTCCTCAAGGTTTTCCTCGATGATCAGCCCCCTTCCGATTCCGGATTGATTGGTGATGATCACCACCAGGAGCCCGGACTGGTTCAGCTTTCGCACCGCTTCGAAGCTGTAAGGAAAGATATCGATAGCGCTGTAAGAATTGGGATAGCCCACATCTTTGTTGATGGTTCCATCCCTGTCGAGAAAGACGGCTTTTTTTTTCATGATACAAATCGCTGGCAGATGGCGAAAATTTCCTCAGGAGCAATGGCCGTCATGCATCTGTGGTCGAACGGACAGTCTCTGTAACTGCAAGGCCAACAGACCGTGTCTTTCTTGATGACGACTGCCGGGTCCTGGAAGGGGCCTGTGGTACTGGGGTCTGTGGGGCCGAAGATGGCGATGACCGGAACGCCCAGTGCATTGGCCAGGTGCATCGGCCCGGAGTCGTTGGTAACGAATAGCGTCGACTGGCTGATAAGGCCTGCAAGCGTGCGGAGGTCTGTCTGCCCGGTCAGGACAAGAGGCATGGTGGTCATGAGAGAAGCGATCGAATGGGCGAGTTCATCTTCGTCTGCAGAGCCGGTTATGAGGATGCTTGCCTTGTTTCTATCCTGTAGGAGCCGTCCGAGTTCCGCGTAATTTTTAGCGGGCCATCTTTTTGCCGGACCGTAAGAAGCGCCTGGATTGAGAATAACGAGGGGCCGTTTGAGTTCTATACCATGGGAGAAGAGCAACTTCCTGGCCTCTTCCTTTTCCTCTCGATTTAAGGGGAGGAAGAGTTTTGGGGAATGGATTTTCAGCCCCAGTTCAGAGATGAGGGCCATGTAGTAGTCCGCCTGGTGCGAGGAATTTTTACTCCTCTTCAGAGAGACTTTTCTGGTCAGAAGAAAGCCGCGTCCATCACTTGAATAACCCCATCTGTGTGGGATTTTAGCCAGGTAAAGGAGGAGGGCTGAGCCAAAGGAGTTGGCCAGCAGAACCCCTGTGTCAAAATGGAAGGCCTTCATGATCTTGGCTGATTTTCTCATGCTCTTGAAGTCGTTGGCTGCGGGAAGAGGGATGATTCCCTTTATGAAATCGTGGGATTGGAAGAGATCCTTGACCCAGTGCTTCGCCGCTATCCAGATTTGAGCCTCCGGGAAGTTTTTGCTTAGGCTGCGGACAGCAGGCAAGGCGAGTACGGAATCGCCTATCCAGTTCGGGGCGCGGACGACAATTTTCATCCACTCAATTTTATTCTCTATCAGATATCTTGTCAAAGAAGGAAGAAGCCGAAGTTCCAATGACTATTTAGTGATTATGGTCTATAGGAATTGAGAAGATGCGGAGGATTAAGAGGAAATTGGAATAAGGGATTTTGCGGCCGAGGTCACTAATCCGGACGGGAGGGATCTTTTTTGCTCTTGGAGGCCTCTTTTTTTTCTCCCCCCGGTTTTGTTTCGGACTGGGCCTCTTTTTCTGGTTCTTTCTTTCGGGAGTAATCCGTGATGTAGAAGCCGCTGCCTTTGAACTGGAGGGTTGGAGGAGAGAGGACTTTTTTCAGGGGCCCCCCGCATTTTGGGCATTCCTTTAAGGGAGGGTCGCTGAACTTCTGCAGGAATTCAAAGACAGAAGCACATTGACGGCATTTGTATTCATAAAGAGGCATTTGTCAACTCGATATAAAAGAGATCAGTGGAAGATGATCGCTTCAAAGATGTAAATCTCCGCTCCTGATTTCCAGGCGGTCCTTGGAAGGCCGGCTTTAAGACATGCCTGCTGGAGAAATTCTTCCTTTGACCAGTTGTTTTCAACCGGGACCTGAGGAAGGAGGAGGCCCTTTTTATCCTCCTGAGAGATGATGAGGCCGTGCTTTCCGACCTCGATGACCTGAGGATCGTGTATCCTTCTGGGAAGGGTCAGGACAGAGATTTCGATCTCCAAATCCTTGAGCTCATCCGCAGTGACAGGGTTGAACCTATTGTCCCGGCAGGCAGCTAAAATGGAAGCGCGGATGACTGTTTCGTAAAGAGGAAAAACTGGCTCTGTGAAGCCGATGCAGCCTCGAAGATACCCTCTTTTATTGAGGGTCACGAAGGCGCCTTTTTTGGATAACAACGCCGGGTCCTGGGTTGTGTAGCTGATGACCTTTTTATGCCGGATGAACTCATCGATGGCTGAACTGGCCAACTTGAGGAGTTCCTCTTTCTCCTCCGCGGACAGGTTGAATTCAGGCGGCGAGCCCTGGGAGAAGACGGCCGCGGCTAAATAGCCCACAACCTGGTTCTCTGGGCCTCCGGCTTGGGAAGAATCAGCATAGCGGAGAACCCTGGCTTTTGCCTCGCCCTGGCTGTGAGCGTAGAGCAGGACAGCGACCACAGGCCCTGCCCCGCACATGATGTTCTCGCCCCTTGCTATTTTTCGCATTAGCTCATCAGTTTTAAAGGATTCGATACAGGAGATCGTCTCGGAATCAACCTGATTGGCTTTGCTTTTAGGAAAGAAATGGGACAGGTCGGTGGAAGCCACGACCAGAGCTTTCTTTCCGGCCAGCGCCTTGGTCAAGGCATCAGCGAGGGTTATAATGGTTTCTTTGGATTGGAAGCCCATGACTATGGGGACGATTTTCACCTTGGGCAATGTTTTCTGGATAAAGGGGACCTGGACTTCGAGGGAATGTTCCCCCGTGTGGGCATTTGGCTCATATTCAAACCCGGAGGCCTCGGAGATCTCGGAGGCGAGGGCCTCATCGACCTCAACCGTTCCCAGGGGGGTTTCGTAGGCTCCCTTGAGATAGATGGAACAGCCTCTGAATCCGTATCGATGGGACGGGCCGATGATGACCACTGTCTCGTAATCCTTGCCTTGAACAAGACGGTAGGCATGAGCGGCCACCTGGCCGGAATAGGGGTAGCCGGCATGGGGTGCGATGAGAGCCAGGATTTTATCGGCAGGCAAATCCTCTGTCCTGACGTTCCGGAGGAATTCATCGATTTGTTTGGACAGCCTGTCTCCATCCTGGTCATAGAATATCCCGGCGACAATCGGTTTTCTCGTCCCCTGGGACCAGAGGAGGGAGATGCAAAGGATGAATAAAAGAGAATGAAATAATGTTTTTTTTCTCATTTTCCTGTTTTCTCCGATTGCTGGATTCCAGAAAAAATATACAAGGAAAACAGAGAAAAATCAAATCATGAAGGTATGCATCTCTATTTTTGTGATAAGGTAAACATCTGAACTAATGGTAACGCAGTCAATAAGGTTATA
>Ga0224506_10000495_pt1 | contig 33102 bp, 34 predicted proteins | sample SF_Jan12_sed_USG_2_FD_169108 | JGI IMG/M metagenome (GOLD analysis project Ga0224506, IMG submission 169108) | Sediment microbial communities from San Francisco Bay, California, United States - SF_Jan12_sed_USGS_8_1 | ecosystem: Environmental > Aquatic > Marine > Sediment | place: USA... | reverse complement strand
AATTTGGTAGGACTACCCAGATTCGAACTGGGGACCTCTACCATGTCAAGGTAGCGCTCTAACCAACTGAGCTATAGTCCTAAAGAGCGGCGTATTTTATGTTAAGTGATTGATTTGTCAATACATAAATGTCTAATTTATCTTGCAGCCTACTATTTATGGTTATTGTTGTGTCGTTATCTGCGAGGTACGTAGGCTAAATTATTGTGCCAAAAATCGACAACGTAGTTTACCCGGGCACGCAATAATTCGCGGTATGCAGGCAGGTCTGGAAGATGAACCCAGCGACATTCTATAATACCTTCTTCAACCTGAGGCGCAGTGTCATCATCTTGACCGTCATAACGCATTAAATACCAGTGGGTTTTCTTCAGGTATTTTTGATTTCCGTGTCGTGTTGTATGATGAGTATCGACTAGTTTGCCGGTTATGGTCAGTAAGCTTTGGTTTAGTCCGGTTTCTTCAAATACTTCACGTAGTGCACAGGCTTCAGGACTTTGTCCTTCTTCTAACCGGCCCTTGGGCATATCCCATTTTCCCCGTTTGAACATCAATAAAATATGATTGTTCTGGTTACAAACGAGTCCACCAGCAGACTCAATCATAGGTAAACCAATTGTTTTGTCCAAAGTGTGTTCCATGAGTGATGTTCCTGTTTAGCACATTAATAAAGGGGTCATGATAGTATGACACGAAAATCAGTAACCGCTGTAGGCTAAAGAATCAGGAGTAGTGATCTTCATTTACTCAATTCATGGTATTTATTATTAGGTGTCGTCAGGTTGAAAACGCATCAAATACCTTGCAAAGCGTTAATACGACCCACTTTGCTGTATCTGAGTGACTAGCACGAGGATAATTAATATCATAAAAATTTCCTTGAGGGCTTGATCACTTTCGTTATCTGATTGCTATCTGTGAGGCTGGTTATTATGACGAATAAGTCATGTTGATGATGGCGGATGTTATGACATCTGGTAATCTTTAAAACAGCTTTACATTCTTTTAAGTTTTATCGCCTTGATCATCCCTTCTTTATGCTTGAAAATTCCACTGGTTTTATAAGTCGGGTTATAGGCACTTATTGTGTTGTTTTTATTAAATTTTATCGGGTTTAACTATGGTCTCTGAGCTTTTCACTGAACTACGTTCTCATCTGTCACACCAAATTATTGGCCAGTCAGATTTGGTGGATAATTTACTGATCGCATTACTGGCTGATGGTCATCTCATTGTCGAAGGTCCTCCGGGGCTAGCCAAGACCCGTGCGGTCAATGCGTTGGCTCAGTCTGTTGAAGCTGATTTTCATCGCATTCAGTTCACGCCTGATTTATTGCCGGCAGATTTAACGGGTACAGATATGTACCGGCCTGAAGATGGTAGCTTTGTATTCCAACACGGCCCTTTGTTTCGTAACCTGATTCTGGCCGATGAAATCAACCGGGCACCGGCTAAAGTGCAATCTGCCTTGTTAGAAGCTATGGCCGAGCGGCAAATCACGGTTGGCAAGCAAACCTATCCTCTGGCTGATTTGTTTCTAGTCATGGCGACACAGAATCCCATCGAGCAGGAAGGCACCTATCCACTGCCTGAAGCACAGCTTGATCGATTTTTAATGCATGTTGAGATTGGTTATCCCGATGCATCGTCTGAAAAGGACATACTTAGATTGAACCGGGGTGAAGCGCGACATAAGATTCAGGAGTCGACGCCTAAACTTACCCAGCAAGCAATTTTTGATGCCCGTAATCAGGCGTTAGATATTCATATGTCTGACTCTGTTGAGCAGTATATTGTCGATCTGGTTATGGCAACCCGACAGCCGAAAGACCCACAACTCGCCCAATGGATCTCCTTTGGTGCCAGTCCACGAGCGACCATTGCACTGGATCGTTGTTCGCGTGCGCGCGCCTGGTTAAACGGGCGGGATTTTGTCAGCCCGGAAGATGTTCAGGCGGTTTACTTTAATGTGTTACGTCACCGCATTATTCTGTCTTACCACGCTGAGGCGGCGGGGCTGGATACCAATCAGGTTCTGGCTCGTTTACTGAGTCTGGTGGCCATCGGGTAACGGTTATGTGGTGGCATCAATCAACCCAAACTCAAGTGACTGACCAACTTGACACCCTGAAAACCAACGGGGTTCAACTGGCTATGCCTGAACTTCTGGCTTACCGGGAACAGTCACGGCATCTTAGTTTTTCACTCAAACCCAAAGGGTATTTGGCCGGCAATTTTTTGTCTCGCAGCAAGGGCCGGGGCATGGAGTTCGACGAAGTTCGACAGTACCAGCATGGTGATGATGTTCGCACCATCGACTGGCGGGTGACAGCCCGAACGGGTAAGCCTCATACAAAGTTATTTCGAGAAGAGCTGGAAAGTCCGGTTCTTATTGCTTGTGATCTTGGGCCAACGATGAATTTTGGCAGCCATCTGTTGTTTAAATCAGTTCAGGCGGGTCATCTGGCCGCATTATTAGCCTGGCAATCTGCGGGCGCTGGCGATCGGATGGGTGGCTTGATTTTTGACAGCCAAAAGCGCGTTGAGTTAAAACCCGCCAGTCGCCAGAAAGCGGTATTAACCTTTCTGAATGCCTTGGTTGCAGCTCGTGATGACAGTCGCACGGTTGAGTCGAATTATTTATCGGATAATCTCACGCGCCTTCGAATCATGGCTAAACCAGGTACCCTTGTGTACGTGATTAGCGATTTTAATGGTTTGAATGACGATTGCCTGGGTAGTCTGAGTCAAATTGCCCGGCATTGTGAGCTGGTATGTTGCCAGATAACGGATCCAATGGAATATGAATTACCTCAAAGCACTGCCAAAATGGCGGCAAATTTAACCGATGGTCGTCAAACGCAACAGGTTTTGATTGGGGATAAGAATAGTCAGGAAAGCTACGAGCGTGCCCGGTTGCGTCAGCACACGCAATTACAGCAACAGTTAAAGCAGGTGAGGGCGCGTCAAATTGTCCAGATATCATCTGCGCAACCTCTGGCAAAACAGTTGGAGGCGATATGGACCCATTAGCCGATTTGAAAGATATCCATCTTCCGGATCCGGTGAGTGTTTGGCCCCTGGCGCTCGGTTGGTGGCTACTGGTTGGCCTATTGGTAATCCTGTTGGTATCAACGTTTTTGCTGTATCGAAAGTACCAGTCTCAAGGTGCCAGGCGACAAGCGAAGCAGGCGATAAAAATGGCAGACTCGCCACAGCAGATGCTAGTGATTTTAAAATCCTTGTGCCTGAGTTACTTCCCCAGAGATCAGATCGCCGCACTACATGGCGAACCCTGGGAGCAATTTTTGCTTCAACAATTAAAACCTCGTCATCAAGCGCAATTTCAGAGGCTTAGTTCAGGCCTGTTTGCGCAACTCTATACTCCGGATTTTTCTCTAGCCTTATCAGGCCAATTAAAAATTTGTGTTAAATATTGGATTCAGCATGCGGTGTTAACCAGGAAAAAACAGGAGGCTCAACCATGATGAGTTTGGCCTGGCCCTGGGTGTTTGTGTTGTTGCCTTTACCCCTGATTACGCGCTGGTTACCGGTCAGCAAACAGCCCGTGTCTGCTCTGTATATGCCGACCCTGATTCAGGGAGCTGATAAAGATCGGCAATCGGTTTCAGTATCATCCTGGTTGGTGCTGTTGTTATTGTGGCTGATGTTATTGATAGCGGCTTCCCGCCCCCAGTGGTTGGGTGAACCCATGAGTGTCAAAGCTCAGGCACGTGAAATGATGTTTGCGGTTGACCTGTCTGGCAGTATGAAAGAGCAAGACATGCTGTTAAGTGATCAACCGGTCAATCGTCTGACAATGATCAAGTCAGTGTTAACCGGCTTTATTCAACGTCGTGAAGGTGATCGTTTAGGGCTTATCTTATTTGCCGACGATGCCTACTTACAAACGCCGATGACAGAAGATCATAATACGCTATCTCAAATGCTGAATGAGGCGGTAATTGGCTTGGTGGGTGAAAAGACGGCCATAGGGGATGCGATTGGTCTTGCTACCAAGCGTTTTAGTCTAAAGGACACGTCAAATCGGGTATTGATCCTGTTAACAGACGGTCAAAATACGGCAGGAAAACTCACACCAGAAGAAGCCACCGAGTTGGCACAGGCCAGAGATATTACCATCTATACCATTGGTGTTGGTGCCGATGAAATGTTGGTCAATTCTATTTTTGGCACAAGGCGTGTTAACCCCTCTGTTGACCTGGATGAAGAGATGCTCACCCGGATCGCACAAAAGACCGGTGGACAATATTTTAGGGCAAGAGATACCCGGGCTCTGCAACAAATTTATCAATTGTTAGATCAATTACAACCGGTTAACCAGCAGAATCTGGAGTTACGTCCCAGAAATGAATTATTTTATTGGCCCTTGGCTCTGGTCTTCTTGGGTTCCTTATTACGTGTTGTCAGACCCGTGCGGAGGGCCGGTATATGAGCGAGTTTCATTTTATCCGTCCGGCATTTTTACTATGTTTGTTACCGGTTTTGTGGGTGCTTTGGCGTAAACCGGGTCAGCAGGGTTGGTCTGATATTTTACCAGGACATCTATCCCGGGTATTGGTGACCAGTGAGGGGGTTAAAAAGAGTTTGGCTATTCCGGCTTTGATATGGATATTGATGTCGCTGGCTTTGGCGGGGCCGACCTGGAAAAAAATACACTTGCCGGTTTATCAGTTACATCAGGGGACCATCATCATTGCAGATATGACCCTGTCAATGTATGCCACAGATGTGACGCCCGATCGTTTGACCCGGGCAAGATATAAAATAATAGACTTACTGGGTGCGATAAAAGAGGGTGATGTTGGTCTGGTTGCCTATTCAGGTGATGCCTTCGTCATTAGCCCTCTGACACCAGATCGTAATAATATCGTTCAGTTATTACCGGCACTATCGCCAGAAATTATGCCGTCTATTGGATCTAATCCGGTGGCAGCGTTAGCACTTGCCGAGCAGCTGTTAAAAGACTCAGGGCATAGTGCTGGAGATATCTATTGGATTACTGATGGTATTCATATTCAAAATCAAGCCAGGGTGAAAGACTGGATCAGTCAGTCAAACTATTCTGTGTCGGCACTGGTCATAGGTACAGAATCAGGCGCTCCTATTCGTTTACCCAATGGAGCATTATTGAAGGATGCTCAGGGAAATATTGTGGTCCCTAAAATCGATATGATACCCATGCAAGATGCGATTACATCCGGTCAGTTGTTGCAACAAACCGGTGATAATCAAGATATAACTTCTCTTGTGTCTGGCCTGGTAGTTGATCGGAAGCAATCTGAGGCTCAGCGAGAAGGGGATCAATGGCAAGATTTTGGCCCTTATCTTGTCTTGGTGATATTGCCCTTGTTTGTTTGGTTTTTTCGACGTGGAGGCGTGTTTTTTCTGCTGCCACTGATGTTGATGCAACCTGAGGCGCCGTTATATGCAGATACTCAAGGCACCGCTATGACGGCAGCGAAAAATGGTTTTACCTGGTCATCTTTGTTCTCGAACCAGAATCAAAAGGCGAGCGATTTATTTAAGGCTAATCAATATAGTGAGGCTGCTACGACATTTTCGGACCCTGAGTGGCGCGCAAGTTCCAGCTATAAAGCCGGTGATTATCAGCAGGCACTCGAACTCTATCAGTCACTTGCATCAAGTAAAGAAGATGCTGAGCTATTCTACAATATGGGCAATACTTTGGCGAAGTTAGGCCAGCTGGATGAAGCCATAAAGGCGTATGATCAGGCGTTAAAGCAACAGCCCAACCACGCAGATGCAATCGCCAATAAAGCGCTACTTGAGAATATTCAGTCTGAGCAACAAAGTAATCAGGAATCCTCAAATGAAGGTCAGGATTCAGACAGTCAGAGTCAGGATGACCAAAATCAGTCTCAAAATGATCAGGGGCAACAGAAAAACAATTCAGAGGATGCTGAGGCCAAGTCTGGACAACAAAGTCCATCGGACAATGAGTCTCAACCTGATTCCTCAGCCGGTGAAGAATCATCGAATCAAGAATCTGAACAGAGCACAGACAATGAGCAGGCTGCTCAACAGAATGAAGCCCGCCAGACCAGTGCTGCTGAGTCAGAAGAAACATCGGCAGCCAATCCGGGATCTTCGGTTGAAACACCTTTTGAAGATTTAACACCGGAAGAGCAACAAAGGATGAACCAGTTGATGAATCAGGTGACCGATGACCCGTCATTATTATTACGGAATAAAATGTTACTGAATTATCAACAGCGTCAGCAAAATCAGGGGCAGACTTCAGAGGACACAGTCAGGTGGTAAATTCCATGGCGTTTCAAACATCAAAACAGCCTTGGTTGTTATTTATAGTTTCGTTATTCGCCGGTAGCATTCATGCAGGCGTGATTGCGAAAGTTGATAAAAACCCGGTGTTGGTTAACGAACCATTTAATTTAGAAATTACTTCAGATCAGTCGCTATCCAGTGACGAATTTGATCGCTCAGACCTATTAGCCCTGTTTAAAGTTGGACGAACCTCAGTCAGCCGGCAAACCCGGATCGTCAATGGAGCGTCCAGCCAATCAACTGTCTGGAGCACGCTGCTTTTAGCCGATCAAGCCGGCGAATATGTCATTCCTTCTCTGGTTATTGGTGGAGAACGCACTGAACCTATTTCGGTCAATGTACTGCAAGGTGAACCTGCCACCAATAGTAGCGATCTCTTTTTAAGTACCCAGGTCTCTAGTTCGGATATTTATCTGGGCCAGCAGATAATTCTGGATGTAAAGCTATATTATGCCAATGCGCTACAACGAGGCCGCTTATCTGATCCGGCCATCGAAAACTCCGAGATTGAACAGCTGGGTGAAGATGCAGAATTATCGGAGCTAGTGAATGGCCGTCGATATCGGGTTATTTATCGGCAATACCGTATTTCGCCCAGAGCCAGTGGAACGTTCAAATTAAGCAGCCCATTTTTTGAAGGCGAAGTGGCGACCAGCAATAATAATTCAATTTTCCAGGGCTATGGTTCCGGTCGTGCCGTGACGACCACCGGCGAAGACCATGTCATTTTGGTAAATCCCATTCCGGAGTCTTATTTGGGGTATTGGCTACCCAGTGAGTCTGTCACCCTGGAAGAAAGCTGGCAGATGCCTGATATTGTCAAACCTGGCGAGCCAATTACTCGTAAGATATCCTTGATTGCTTTAGGCGTATCTGAGCAGCAATTGCCAAAACTTGTACTGCCAGTGACTGATGTATTCGCTATTTATCCGGATCAGGCTGAGCGGGTTACTGGTGAGCTTAATGGCTCGCCAGCCGCGCAATTAACCCAAAGCTTTGCCATTATCCCGAATCAGGCGGGTAACATCATTATACCTGAGGTCAGGGTTCCCTGGTGGGATACCAAAGCCAGAGTTCAGCGTTGGGCAACTTTACCTGAGCGAATTATAACAATCGGAGATGACGACAAGAAGGTTACTGAGACGAGCGCAGCAACTGATGATAACCGTATGAATCAGACGTCTTTGTCTGAAGCGTCTGACAATATGGCATTGTCCGTGCCATCGACTGCAGCTGTCTGGCTACAATGGCTGTTTTTAGGGCTTTGGTTGTTGACAGCAATGGGGTGGTGGTTAACCGCTCGAAGAAACACAGACTCTGGAGATAGCCATAAAGAGGCGACAGGTAGTTCATTATCTGCAGCCTGGAGCAATCTGAAGGCGGCTTGCCAAAGTAATGATGGCCCCAGAATTTTGAGTCATCTATTGATTTGGTCAAATGAGTTAGCCAAAATAGAGCAACGTGAGAACCTGAGTAGTATTAGTGGCATTAAAATGTACTTTGATCAACCTGAACTGGATCAGCAATTGGATGCTTTACAAGCCAGTGTATACGGAACATCGATAGAGCCCTGGTCAGGTAAGATCATTTTAACTCTATTAGTAAAGAAAGACCGTTCAGGTAACAAGGGGCAATTAATATCGCTGAATTAGATACATCATGGGAACAGGTCAATGGACCTAATAGTTGACTTTGAATATTAGGTTTTGCTAATATTGGTTTCATTAAACTTATACAGGATAAGAACATGTCGACAATAGAACTGACGATAGAAAACTTTGAACAAACATTGAAAGAAAATGAGATCGTGATTATCGATTTTTGGGCGGAGTGGTGTGCACCTTGTAAATCATTTGGACCTATATTTGAAAAGGCGAGTGAGTCTAACCCGGATGTTGTCTTCGCAAAAGTGGATACAGAAGCACAGCAAGAGTTAGCAGGTGGTCTTGGTATTCGCTCAATACCCACTACCATGATATTTCGCGATAACATCTTGCTAATGTCTCAGCCAGGCGTTTTACCGGAATCAGATTTAAATAAAGTATTAGACACTACACGTGAACTTGATATGGATGAGGTCAGAGCTAAAGTTGAGGAGCAGCAACAAAAAGAAAAAGCGACTGCTTAATCTGCAAAAGACGTCTATTTATATTTGGCTTCATTATTGTGTGAAGCCAAATTTTCTCACATTAAATTCTCAGAAAGTAAGTCCTCCATAAAGTACGCGATTAATTCATGCCTATTTCCTATCCCCGCTTTTTGGTATATGGCGCTGGCCTGACTTTTTACGGTACCCTGTTTTGTGCTTCGTAATCGGGCTATTTCGGCCAGACTAAGTCCCTTGATAATCAATAACCCGACTTCAAGCTCTGAAGGCGTCAGTTGCCATCTTTGAAATTGCTGCAATATAATTTCAGCCAGGGCTCCACTGGCAATCTTCACTGTTTTCCTGGCTGCCTGATGCTGTTTGATTAATTGTATAATCTGGATAGCAATGGCTATTAACGTGATGCCCAGGGTTATGGTCACAATGAACTCCAGTTCATTGTGACTTAGCCAGGTAGTGTCGATATTCAAATAGAAATGATCAGCTACGATGTCGAGCAGAAAAAACAGTTCGCACAGTGCTGTAATGATAAAAGTGATCACTAATGTTACCAGGGACTTTGCATACTTTGTTTTGTGGCTTAAATGAACATCTTTATCCATAGGGTTTTGTTCCTTGTTTCTCGATAACTTCAGCCTGGATCAAATATCAATGCGTGCTTATTTTTAATCGTCATCATAGAAACCACGTTCAGCGTGACGATGGCAGGCAACACAATTCGCTTTTGAGCCTACTTTAGGGTTGTTCCATTCTCGTGTTGATACTTCTTCATTATGTTCTTTTTCCCAATAGGGTAGCTCGGTAATTCTCAACGGCGTAATTGAATTCGACAGCCCTCGTAATAATCGTGCACCAACCCATTGTTGATCAGCGGCATTCTCAACCAGGTAATCTTTGATGTATTGATTCGTTTGCTCCGAAAGCAACGCATCTTCACCAAAGTGGTTTTCCAGATCTGACATTATGGCTATCCAGGAACGCTGAGGCAGCATTGCGGGTTGGAATGTCATATGGCAAGCACCACACTCGGAAATTACCACTGTGTCTTTTACTGGCCGGTAATTTTCATCGGCCTGTATTAAGGGGCTTATCAGTATGGCGAAAAAACTCAATATAGATGTTTTTTGAATCAGGTTCATCAGATTATACCTCTATAGGTTTTATATATTAAAGTGAAATCATGTAGGTTAGAAAGTCGCCTTTTTCAATCAATGTACATTCTCTTCCTAAAACAGAGCGGCAATTTCGGCCGAACCATTTATTAATTTTAGCTGTATCTGTATATCGCTGCGGGTTGACGCTGATTGCCATAGGTTCAATGGGCTTGCCGGCGCGTGTTTTACCCGGAAGTGTCGGATTTTTATCATGACAGGATGTGCAGGCAGGGGTGTTCGGCTTACCGGTTCCGAATTGAGTTACAAAAAGTGATTCACCTCGTGTCGCACTAAAACCGGAGAACCCGATATCAGATTGTTTTGTTTGCTGATGGAGCTGATCCAAATATTCATTGGCATTGGACATGCCTGAAAACAACACCAATAGGGTTAGTAATCCAGTGTAGGGTAAACGCCGTCCCGTTTTCTTTCGGGTGGCGATTTTTGAGGTGATTAGTTTCATAGTGAACTTCCTGTGTTATGTGTTTTAAATTAGGTATTGGGTAAGACAATATTTTGATCTCGAAATAACCCGCTTTCAGCATCCAGATGGCAGGCATCACAATTTGCCGGTGAATAAACCGGAGGGGTTTTAAATAAGGAATCATCTAAGTTTGAGTGGGTTTCTGTCCAAAACTTCCGGTCTGTAATTCGGCCAGAACTGCTTTCAGACTGTCCAATTTCAACTGAAATTCGGGTATCAAAATGACTTTGATTATTGTCATTAAAAAACTTGATTAGGTGTTCAAGTGATTCTGGCGACAGGCTAGCGTCTTCTCCGTAATGGTTTTCCAGCGAACTCAACATTGCTGACCATTGTCTTTTGGTGTTTAAACTGGGGTGGTATAGAAAATGGCAGTCGCTGCATTCGTTGGCATATGTGTCATATTGCTTTGACAGACTGATATCGTACCAGCGATCGGAGTTTTCAGTATGAGTGTTGGCAATGAAAAGTGTTATCGATAGTGCTACTGCCAATGCCCAGAATATTCCAAAGGGTTTAGGCCGGGTTAATGGTGGCGTATTGCCGGGTACCTGTTTATAGCCGGTGATCATAGACTTGATCAGTGCATGTTTGAGAATCACATCGTGTAAGATTACAGAAAAGACATGAAGAGCAATGGCGATAAGTAATATCCAGGCAGTTACCTTATGAAGCCAAACCAATATAACCGAATGTGAGTAACGCGTTATTACAGTGGTCAGACCGGTTAAATTTTCACTGCCCTGAATGAAATATCCTGTTAGGATCATTATAATGAGAAGTATAAAAAAGGTAATAATCATCCAGCTTCCAGGAGGATTATGGCCAATATCATCGACTGATTCAGAATTCAGCATTTTAGAGAACCAGCTTCTTAAGCTTTTGATGCTGAGTTTTAGTCGATTAAAACGACTGTATTCACTGCCGACCCATGCCCACACAATACGAAAAGACATTAAGCCAACCAATGCATAACCTAATAATTCATGTATGGAAAACCACCAGGCCGGAGCAAAAAATCCTGTTGTTAACAAAGCCAGAACGACAATTATTAGAGATATATGGAAAATTCTTACGGGTAAATCCCAGACGCTTACCTGTTTTTTAAGCGGTTGATCCGCGTTTTGATCGGTCATTGTTTGTGCCTCTTCGATTAAAAGGCAGCATGGTGTGAAGGAGATCTATTGTCTATAAACCAGAGTATCTTTAGCAGAATGTAGTACTTAGGTTTATGGGGTGGTTCTGTTTAAATCTAGTGATAGTAGGAAGTCGGGACGTATTAATCGTTCGGGAATAAGATGATCACTCGGGTTAAGACATTCATTGTGTCTATATACCATGTGGTGACATCACATAGTAAATGAGAGAGTTTATTGTCGTTCTTGGACATTATTTTGTAATAACAGGATTGGTTACATATGAAAATGCATAAAATAAAAGGTTATATTCAGAATATTTACCTGGTGGAATATGATCACGGGTTGCTGTTACTCGATGGTTGCAGCCGCCCGGATGCTAGTTTGATTACCCAATATATTACCCATACCCTGGAGCGCCCATTAGGTGATTTGAAATTGATTATGGTGACTCATATGCACCCGGACCATGCGGGTGCCGCCCATTTGCTCAGAAAACTTACAGGCTGTGAAATAGGCTCGGCTAATACTGACAAAAGTTGGTATGGTGGTTTTGAAGGCTGGCTTATGTATCTTACAGATATATTGCTCACCAAGTGGGTTGCGGGAAGGAAAGGGAGCCCCAGAAAAAATATCTGGTATGCGCCCACGTTGATACCCGACCATAAATTGAATCAGGGAGATCTTGTACCAGGTTTTCCAGAGTGGCAAGTTTTAGAAACCCCTGGCCATACAGACCGGGATCTGTCACTTATACACCAACCCAGTCATAAAATTTATGTTGCAGACCTTATCGTCAAGGTTCGACAAAATTTTGTGCCTCCGTTTCCTATTTTTCATCCTAACAAGTACAAACATTCAATTGAAACTATAATCGGCTTACAACCTGAAAGCCTTTATTTAGCTCATGGTGGTGAAGTACAGTTAACGGAGCAGCAGTTTCAATCTATTCGAGATAGTTCGCCTAAATTACCCAAGACTCACTGGCGTGCAGCGAAAAATCACCTCAGACAGATGTTACAACGCAGTTAGTGATCTTCTGCCAGCGACAAAGGTCTTAATGTGTAGGTAGAATCAGGATGGTTTATGTCATTTTATTAGACGATTCATAGTGAAAATTTAACGATTAATTTAAATCTGGGTTAGGATGTATGTAATAACGAATGTAAATCACTAGAGGGTTTATCTATGGCTAATCAGGAACTAACTAATTTATTGTCGAGTGTGCGTAAGCATCTTCCGGAAAATAATGTCAGTGCACAGCAGCAAGCATTATTACAAAAAATACAGTTCCATATCCATGAAGAGGGAACGCCTGACCCGGTGGAACCGGATTTAAAACAATCTGTTGAAATGCTCATCGATGAGTTGGAGGCAGACCACCCTCTTGGGGTAGCGGCGGCTAAAAAACTGTTACAAGCTCTGAATGCAATGGGTATTTAACGTTATTGATATATTGTGGGCAGGGTCATTAAAAAACGGACATGACTACCATTGAGCCTGCCCGGCTAATCTAGCTCTATCTGCTTCCCCAGATTGCTAACAAAGCCTTTGACCCATGAGTGGCAATTACTTACATTCAAACGGAGTCATCTATCGAAAAAGCATTAGCTGGATTTAAGAACTATGCTATTTGATAGTTTTAATTTTTTCGGTATTAAGGGTAATCTGTAACACAGTCATATAGTTTGGGTGAATCCCATTACATGGTCACCTGACAAACACTAGCGAGTGCATTATGAGTACCAATGAATCTGACATAACAAATCAGGCCCAGTGGGTTATGGATCAGACTGGAGATCTGTTGGTAAAGTTGGCTTCAGAAGCTAATTTGAACCAGCTAATGAACAGAATTTTAACTGAGTCCCGTCAGCTGACAAATGCTGAGGGTGGTACCTTTTATCGGTTGATTGGTAAGGCTAATGAGCGAGCTCTTGAATTTACCGTCGTTCAGAATCCATCGCTAGGGATCGAATCTATGATTGTGGATCCTAATGTAGATGGATGGGATAAGATTCAACTATTCAATGATGACCAACCCAATCTTTCCAATGTTGCCAGTTCAGTGGCTATTACGGGACAGGCGGTTAATATTGAAGATGCTTATGCTTCAGAAACCTATGATTTCAGCGGTACGCGAGAATTTGATGAAGCCAAGGGCTATAAATCCCAGTCATTCTTAACGGTTCCTTTGCTGAATCATGAAAACATGGTTATTGGTGTTATTCAGCTAATCAATGCGCGCGAAGATAATACGATTATCCCTTTTAGTCATGATAATCAGGTCAAGCTTGAGGGGATGGCAAAATACGCCGCTATTTCTCTTGATAATCAACTCCTGGTTAAAAGTCATAAAGATCTACTGGATGCCTTCATTCAGTCATTGGCTCAAATCATTGATGTTCGTTCTCCTCATACGTCTGCACATTGTCAACGGATACCCGTATTGACCGAGCTCATTGCTCAGGCCGCCTGTAATCAAAAAGAAGGCTATTTCGCTGACTTTGACCTTAATGAGGATGAATGGTACGAGTTACATGTTGCGGCATGGCTTCACGACTGTGGCAAGTTGGCCACGTCTGAAACCATTTTGAACAAAGGCACTAAACTTGAATTCCTTCAGGATGCAATGGACACCATTACGACTCGATTTAGTGTTATTGCAGCACAATCCACAGATGCAGTATTTATTGAAACATTAAAAGAAGACCTGTTATTTTTAGAAAAAATTAATAAAGGTGGTGAGTTCATGTCAGATGATCTGAAAGAACGGGTCAAGGACATTGCTCGCCACCACTGGATTGACCTGAACGGACATAGCCACCCGTTACTAACCGAAGACGAAGTTTATAATCTGTGTATAACAAGAGGCACTATTAATGACGAGGAGCGTTTTGCCATTAATCAACATATTGATATTACCATTGATGTGCTCGAAAAATTACCATTTCCACCCAAGTTACAGCGAGTTCCAGAATATGCCGGTGGTCATCATGAACGTATGGATGGTAAAGGTTATCCTAAAGGACTTACTCGTGACGAAATGTCGATTCCAGCAAGAATTATGGGCATTGCCGATATTTTTGAGGCCCTAACTGCCAAAGAAAGACCCTATAAACCTCCGATGCCACTGACTCAGGTGTTTTCTATTTTACGTAACATGCGGGATAACGGCCATATTGATCCGGATATTTTTGAATTATTCGTTGTCAGTGAAGTATGGAAGCCCTATGCCAAAGAGCACATGCTTGAAATCCAGATCGATGTGACCGATGCCAGGGAGTATCTACATAGCTAGAATACCTGATAGGTGCTTTTCAAGTGGTTTAGGTCAAGCCCGGGTTCAATTCCAAGTTCTAAGTTCCAACAAGGTTGAATGTGCTTTGAGATGTTTCTCTAAAATAGCGTACAGTTCTGCACCATCATATCCTTCACACATCTGTTCATACTCATTGACCTTTACTGGATTATTGTAAAAGTTCATAAATGTCCTGTATCTAACGCTATTTCAGCATGCAAGTGTCGTTGTAATTTTAGCGTATTCATTGTCTAGCTGAACAAATATTTCACTGTGGCTCAAGTTTTTCTGACGAAACCGGATATACTTCGTATTGGTATTACCTTATAGGTAAGGGACATTTTAACGACATGAAGTTTATACGCAGAACCTGTTTGGTTCTGGTGCTTGCATTTTTTACTCAAATTAGCTTCGCTGATAATGTCAGTGAGGCTTCTGTGCGCTCTGCAGTTTTTTGGCTGGATTACTGGCAACAACAAAATATCGCCACGTTGAATCAGGTGGCAGAAAACCCTGGATTGGCAGACTTGATTATAGGCTTGTCGATATCATGGCAACAGTATCAGGAAGATCAGCCGCAAGAATCAAAGCTTGATCATCAAGCGTTACAACAATCCTGGTTAGAACGAAGTGATGGCCTGAGAGAAGCATTACTTGACCGTTACACACCCTGGCTAGTCGCTACCCAGACGCTTCTTCAGGCAGAGTCTTATACTCTTTTTAATGCCAAACGAGACTATCTCGCAGGTAAATCCGGAGTCGGTTTGCCTGATGATTTTGTTTATGCGTCTGTTACGCTAGATGGACAGGATTTCAAGGCATTTACTCCGGTTATTATGCAAGGTAGAACACTAGGCTATCTGCTGTATTCTATTCCTTATCAACAAATTGTTAATCACCTGTCATCATTCAATGTAACCTTATCAAAAACGATATCGGTTGAAGATGATGAAACGAGACTGGCTCATTCTCGTCTTTGGAGTTTAGCAGGTGTTGCATTAGAATTAACGGGCCCGCCATTAACTGAGTTGTTTATCGCGAATGAAGAGGCTGTAGTGTCGGATAGTCAACTGACACAGCAAGATGACACCAGGGTTGAAACCTCCTCGGAAATAGAAGTCAGAACTCCAGAAGCAACAGATATAACATCTGAGGTTAAACCTGTATCTGTGCAGCCGATACTGTCAGAACCCCAAAAAATCGAACCGGTTTTCAGCGAGACTACAGATCAAAGCCGTTTAAAACCAGCCAAATTAATTCAGACCAGGTGGCTGGAATTACTGATATTGAGTGTTCTTTTGATGGTTGTATTTTTGTTTTGGGGGCTCTATGTACGGCAAAAATCTCGAGCAAGACACTGGGAAAATAGTCTGAGAAGCTTTGGCGCCACGACGCCAAATGATGTAGCAAGGGTGCTGGATGCCAGACAAGATGATTTTGAAAGCCAGTTATTAACGTCGAAATTAAGTTTAGAAAAAGCAGAACATGCTCAATTGCAGGCACAGGAACAATTAGACATTGAAAAGCAAGATCGTGAAAACAGGATCGAGTTGTTACATGAAGTTGAAAAAATTGATATTGACGATTCTCAAGACGCTGAAGCCCTTGGTGAGTATTTACACCAATTGGACGACTCTCGTTCGTTGTTAGATCAATTCAAAGTAGAGATAGAATCTCTGTTGGCTGGAAAGCAATTAGTTGCAGAGTCTGACGAAAGTCACAGGCTGTCAAATAATTCCAATGCCGATCCATTACAAAACCTCATTGCTGCTGACATGGCTACTAAATATTCATCAGGTGTATCTAACAGCAACCGATCCTCTTCGAACCATCAATTAGAGAGCTCTGTTGCGACCTCTGAAAAGTCAATTCAAGATGAAATTAAAAAAGCATTAACCTCAATTAACGCCATTGCTGATCAAACTAATTTACTGGCTTTAAATGCAGCCATTGAAGCGGCCCGGGCAGGCGACGTTGGTCGGGGGTTTGCTGTTGTTGCTGATGAAGTCCGAAACCTTGCAACAAAAACCAAGGTGGCCACGGGTGAAATGGACCAACTACTGATTCGTATGCAGGATGAGTTGTTGTCTTTAGCCACTCAGTTAGCCGAAAAACCCGACGACAGGCAGCAAGACATTGAATTTCTCGAGCCCATGATTGCACAGCTTGAAAATGTGGCTGAGCTTATTTCCGGGTTACAGAACATTAATGGTAAAAGGAAGCAGAGAAATCAAACGAAACATCAGCTGATTGAGTCGCTGAAAGACCTGAAAAATCAATAAATGGTTTGATTTCCAAGTCACTGAATAGTGTATTTATTGGTTACCAAAGATTAAGAATAAATGAAGGAACTACACAGCTCTAAAAGACTCAGAGCTGTGTAAACGGTGCTTCTTACTTAAGAAAATCATCGAAGGCATCGGAGAAGTCCAGGCTAATGCCATTTTCAAAGTTAGTCAGATTCAACGTGTCTCCATCAAACGAGACGTCATCTTCAGTCATAACTTCTTCACCAAATTTATAGATTACTTCCATGCCCTGGTTAATAGATTTTTGATCATAGGCCTGAGCGCGCTCAACTACGGCTTCGTTCTTTCCCTGCCAACTAGTCATGTCGTTAGCTCCATGTCGGGCTTTTAACATGTCTTTAGTTTGATTGGGAGAAAGAATCAGGGCAGATGCATTGTTGCCTCCAAATCCTTTAGAGTTGATAACACTTGCCAGCATGTCTTCACCTTTTTCCCCAACTGACTTATGATCCATCAGGATATTCAGATTATCCTGTACGACGTCATCTGCAATATGGTCGATCGTCTTGATGCCCGGTATCAGTCCATATTCCCAAACGCCCAAAGCAGGCATTATTTGGTCTGCAGCTGCAGGTCCCAATGAATGCCCCAGGTAGGACTTTATACCTGCAACCGCCCAGTCTTTAATGCCAAACTCTTTGGCGATGGTATTCATGATATGAGATTCAGTGACGCGGTTTTGAGGCGTTCCTGTACCGTGGGCCATGGCAAATGTTCGTTTAACGCCGTCGGCTCCCAGAATATGCTTCGCAAGATTAGTTGCTTTTGCCATGGTGATATAGTTACCGATACCAGGCCCTGCAATTGATTTCTTGTTAGCATCCGCATTAACAAAGACACCAGCCACTGAACCCATGATGTTTGCGCCTAACTCCAACGCGAGTGCATCGTCCATTAGGATGGTAAACTGGGCCGATTCAGACATGGTGAAGCCGGCATTGCTAGAAAATGGACGACAAGCACGTCGATTGTCTGCGATATCAGCATGGTCGAGCCTGGCAAGATTTTTGTCGGTGGCCAAAGCGCCCATGACTGAAAAGCCTTCCATAATTTCCGGAACAACAGGTGCTTCTGCACCACCAATCACGGCTACACGGGCCTGACCACTTTGAATATCACTAACGCCCTGGCGAAGGTTATAAAGATAGGTCGCACAGGCGCCAATATTGGTTCCGGTGTTACCAACACTATTAAGGATATAGCTGTTGATGAAGTCAGCGGACATTTCAGGAAGCGAAAGCGACATCATTTTTGAGCTGATTCGAGAACCATTTAGCGGGTTCTGGTATAAACCTCCAGCGCCATTTTCGTCCATTTGCCATGCTGCAGAACCTGAGTAAACAGAAATCTGATCCGGGCGAATTTTTCTTAATACATCTTCCCATTCAACACCCATGCTGTGTATTGCATCTGAGGTACCATATACGGTCATGGCTAATCCACGAGGGTGATATTTTGAGTGGTAAAATGACGATGGATCGAAACCGGTAGGTAGTTGACCTGCGCTGCTGACTTCCATTTTATAGGTGCTGGGAACTAAAATGTTTAGGTCTTCGGCAACGGTCACCTTAACCCTGTCATCTGTTCCTTCAGAGAGTATCCAGCCTTCTGGAAGGGTTTCAGGAAGCTGTCGCTTTTTGAGTGTGAATTCGAAACCCTTATTGTTTTTTAAACTGGCAGAACGTTGGTATTTAACCGCGTCCGGATTAAAGTGCTGTGGTTCAACTCGACGAATCAGGGTGCCGTCTTTGATTTTCTGGATGATTTCGGGTGTGATATTTGAATTTGGCAAACCCATGAGTTGTGCCAGATCCTGCCAGGTCGGCAACATTATCTTGTCATCAAGACCGTCATGAACCATGCGCTTATAGGCGTGGTGGAATGACGTACGTCCAGCGGCATTGATGCCGCCAATGGAAACAATGACGGGTAGCTTTTTCATTTTATGACTCCAAACTCAGTAATCAGGTAATTTGCGGCTAGTTTAGTTGAGTATTTTAAATCTACCCTGTACATATCAGCCATATTGGATGACAATACAGACATGTATAGGATCTACTTCCCACTTTCTGAACAAATGTTAGTTACTGGTATCAGTGGTCCCACTGAAATGTGGCATGCTGCCGAAAACTTAACACGCTCTCAAAAAAAAGACGTTGTGCCCCTTGAGATCACCACCATTGCTGAGCAGATCGGTCCGGTATCCTGTGTCGGCGGTCTGTCAGTTTATGCAGAGCAGTCATTTGAACAGACGGATGTTGCAGATTTGATTGTATTGGCGCCATTGTGGGGTAATCCGAGGTTGCGCGTGCGGAAAAGCGAAGCTATGCGGACCTGGCTTTTGGACCAGTATCATCAGGGTGCGAAAATCATTGCTACGGGTACCAGTGTGTGTTTTCTGGCAGAACAGGGCATGCTGGATGACCAACCAGCCACCACTCATTGGTATTATTTTGATCTGTTTAAAAAATTCTATCCCAAGGTTCTGCTTAATCAGCACCAGTTTATTACCTATGCAGATGGTTTGTATTGTGCCGGAAGCATTAATGCGTTAACCGATTTGGTGTTGTACTTAATTCGTGATCGATACGGTGATGATATTTCCAGAGTGGTAGAGCAGCACTTCGCTCATGAAATAAATCGGACCTTTGAAAAGCCTTTTTTTACCAAGGGTAGTCACCAGCACCATGATGAAGACATTATTGCCGCACAAGAATGGGCGATGAAAAACTGGAATAAACCGATAACTCAGGCTGACTGGAGTCAGCAGGTTGGTATGTCGGAACGTACATTGAGTCGACGGTTTAAATTGGCAACAGGAATGACACCGTTACATTGGGTTCGCGAGATAAAGATGGAAAAGGCACGTGAATTGTTAAGGTCGACTAACTTGCCTGCTGAAGAAATAGCTGACGCCACGGGTTACAATGACGCCAGTTATTTTTCCCGGATATTTTCTCAGGTAACGGGAGTTACTCCTCAAAAATATCGAATCATGGTGCGAGATAAGCTGTTCTCTGCTCAGGGGCTAACACCTGATTAGTTCGCTTGAAAGTGATGTTCAGTTTAATTTTTACCGGGCTTCTCGATCGATGACGTCGTTGTCTCTGCTTCAGCTTGTTTTTGTGCCTTGAATGCCTTTTTAGTCTCTCGTCCCATTTTTACCAGTATCCAGAGCAGATAACAGGTGACGGCCATTTGTAAGTAACCCAGATAGTAGAGGTGACCAAATGCATTCCAAAACCCGACAAGTGCATAAAATGTTGCTGCAAAGGTCAGATATTGATTGACCTTAATGCTGTCATCTTTGACAAGAAAAACAAATATCCACAAAGGCAGTGTCTTGATTAACATCAGGATAATGCCAAAAAGCACCCAATCGGTTCTAATTCCACCTTCGGGAATAACAGCTCCCATCCAGTGACTGGTCCAAAACAATAAAACAGATAACAACACAAGCATTCTAATTCTACGACCGCTATACATGGGTGTTCCTCAAGTTGATTGCAATTTGCGCGACTCGTTGTCCAAGGCTCCTGGCTAGTCGGGCTTCTTGTTGGCTAATGCTTGTTGCAGAGCTTTTGTCTGAAGTTGCTAAATGAGTAGCGCCATAGGGAGATGCAGAAGACGTTCTGTCATGCATGTCAGCTTCAGTAAACGGAATGCCGGTAATCAACATCCCATGATGGATTAATGGCAGCATCATACTCAATAAGGTGCTTTCCTGGCCACCATGCAGGGTCGATGTTGAGACAAATACTCCGGCAGGTTTACTCACTAATTGCCCGCTTAGCCATATGGGTGATGTTTGATCCCAAAAGTACCGAAGTGGTGCTGCCATATTTCCAAATCGAGTGGGACTACCTAGCAGGAGCCCGGAACACTGTGCCAGATCTTCCTGCGTACAGTACATTGGGCCGGCTTCCGGGATTTCGTCTGCAGATTGCTCTGTATCCGGTGATACCGCGGGTACGGTTCGTATTCTGGCTGTGATACCTGCCTGCTCAACACCAGTAGCAATGTGCTCCGCGAGTTTAGCGGTTCCACCCTGGCGTGAATAATACAAAATTAATATGTATTCTTCGTCCATTAAAACAGTTCCATAACCTGTTCAGGTGGTCTGCCAATACGAGCACTGTCGTTATGGAAGACAATTGGTCTTTCAATTAATTTGGGATGAGACGCCATGGCTTCAATCAGTTGTTGATCTGACAGGTCCTGATTTTTAAGATTCAGTTCTTTATAGGCATCTTCACCCTTTCTTAACAGGTCACGGGCATTGATATCCAGCTGTCTTATTGCTTGGGTTAAAGCCTCGACACTGGGGGGAGTCTCCAAATAAAGAATGATTTCCGGAGTAATGCCGTTCTGCTCTAACACAACAAGTGTAGCTCTTGACTTTGAACATCTGGGGTTATGCCAGATTTGTGTTTTACTCATTTCGCGCGCTCTCCTATAGGTAGCTTGGCTATGGGCTGTTTTAGCTTACATGCTTTGCCTCTGTTCGCTAAAACAGAGTTTGGAAGGAGTGTAACTTCGCTATTCCCTTGAAGCCAATACTAATAATGGTAAATATTGAGATTATGTTTAGATTGTCTGTTAGCTTTGTAAGCGTATTGTCTAGTATTTTAACCTGTAAACTAAAGAGTACAAAGCTTTTGGTTCTCCGAGCAGATTGGAGATATTTGAATTACACTGGAAATAAATACTGACAGCGAAGGGCGGAAAATTTCATTTTAAAACTATTATTTTTTTAAATTCCTCACATACAATGTAGAAAAACAAAAAAGGAAATTCTTGCCATGAGTCAGCCAAAAGCTAATACATTGGCCATACACGAGCCTCATTTCATCAATAATGAGACACTCGATATACCGACCTTCCAGCTATTAAAGCAGGATGGAACCCTTTATAAGGGCGCTAGCTTACCTGATATCAGTCAGGAAACAGCACTTAGAATTTACGATAATATGGTTTATATCCGTGTGTTGGATGAGCGACTAATTTCTGCTCAACGACAGGGGCGTATTAGCTTTTATATGACCTGTATCGGTGAAGAAGCTTCGATTATTGCTTCAGCTGTAGCTCTTGATCATAAAGATATGATTTTCGCGCAATACCGGGAGCAGGGTGCTTTACGTGCACGCGGATTCACGACGGAACAATTTATGAATCAGAACTTTTCAAATGAAAAAGATCTGGGTAAGGGCCGTCAAATGCCCATTCATTATGGTAGCAATGAACTGAACTATATGACGATCAGTTCACCGCTAGCGACACAGATTCCTCAGGCGACCGGTTACGCCTATGCACAAAAGCTTCGTAAACAGCAGCAAGTAACCATCTGTTACTTTGGTGAAGGTGCCGCATCTGAAGGTGATTTCCATGCGGGTTTGAATATGGCCGCTGTGCACGAAACTCCGGTAATTTTCTTTTGTCGTAACAATGGCTACGCTATATCAACACCCTCTGATGAACAGTTCAAAGGCAATGGCATTGCGTCTCGTGGTATTGGGTATGGTATTCATACGCTGAGAGTCGATGGCAATGACACCCTGGCAGTATATGAAGCGACTCGCAGAGCACGAGCCTATGCTCTGGAAAATAGTTGTCCGGTATTGATTGAGGCTATGAGTTATCGTTTAGGGGCGCACTCAACCAGTGATGACCCTACGGGTTATCGTTCAAAAGAAGAAGAAGCCAAATGGGCCCGTAAAGACCCGGTACTCAGATTTAAACATTGGATGGTTAAACAGAAGTGGTGGGATGATGCTCAGGAAAAGGCACTATACCATAGCTACCGTGATGAAGTTTTAGATCAGATGAAGAAGAGTGAAGTCATTGCACCTCCATCATTGAGATCTATGGTGACAGATGTCTATGATGAAGTGCCCAAGCATCTTGAAGAGCAATATGAGGCATTGAAATCCCATATTCAAAAGTACCCTGATCAGTATCCAAATACATCCGGGAGGACTAACTAATGCCGCAGATAAATTTACTTCAAGCGATTAATCAGGCGCTGTCCAGTGCGATGGAAAAAGATCAGGAAATGGTGTGTTTCGGTGAAGATGTTGGTCATTTTGGCGGTGTTTTCAGAGCAACCAGTGGTTTGCAGGAAAAATTCGGTAAAGAACGTTGTTTTAATACACCCCTGGTAGAGCAGGGTATCATTGGTATGGCGAATGGGCTGGCGTCTGCCGGTATTACGGCTGTCGCCGAAATTCAGTTCGGCGACTATATCTACCCGGCATTTGACCAGATCGTCAATGAAACCGCAAAATTCCGTTACCGTTCCGGTAATGAATTCAATGTCGGTAGTCTGACCATCAGAACCCCCTACGGTGGTGGTATTGCCGGTGGTCTTTATCATTCGCAATCACCAGAGGCTAATTTCACCCATACGCCTGGTTTAAAAGTTGTGGTTCCCAGAGACCCTTACCAGGCAAAGGGTTTGTTGTTAAGTGCGATCAATGATCCGAATCCGGTTCTGTTTCTTGAGCCCAAGCGTTTGTACCGTGCATCTATAGGCGAAGTACCCTCAGAAGACTATATGATTCCTTTATCCGAAGCTGAAGTGATGTCTACCGGTAAAGACATCACGCTAGTCGCTTGGGGCGCTCAGCTTGAATATGTGCAAAAAGCAGCAGCATTGGCAGCAGCGGAAGGTATTTCCTGTGAGATCGTTGATTTACGGACTATTTTACCCTGGGATAAAGACACACTTATTCAGTCGGTGAATAAGACCGGTCGATTGTTAATTACGCATGAAGCACCGCTAACCAGTGGCTTTGGTGCAGAGATTGCCGCAACTATTCAAGAGCATTGTTTTCTTTATCTTGAATCACCCATATGTCGGATTTGTGGCATGGATACCCCGTATCCTCTGGCATTGGAAAAAGAATATATACCTGACGAATTTAAAATATTCGAAGGTATCAAACGAACAATGAACTTCTAAGGGTGATGATATGACAGTTGAATTTATTATGCCTGACGTTGGTGAAGGCATTGTTGAGTGCGAAATTGTTGAATGGCTGGTAAAAGAAGGTGAAATGATCGTCGAGGATCAACCTGTTGCAGACGTTCAAACTGATAAAGCTTTAGTTCAGATACCCTCAAAATTCCATGGTCGGGTTAGTAAGCTTCACTATGCCCAAGGCGAGATTGCAAAGGTACATGAACCCTTGTTTGCTATTGATATTGAAGATGACTCACATGCAGACCAGGCTATAGAAGAATCTGTTAAGGTTTCTCAAGTCAATGCTCTGTCACAAGCATCCAGTACTGGCTCAGATGTCGTGGAGTTTGTGCTTCCTGATATAGGTGAAGGTATTGTTGAATGTGAGCTAGTTGAGTGGTTGATTAAGGAAGGAGAAACCATCGTAGAAGACCAGCCGGTTGCAGATGTTCAAACAGACAAAGCTTTGGTGCAAATACCGGCAATGCATTCTGGTGTTGTCTACAAGCTCCATTATGCTCAGGGTGAGATTGCCAAGGTTCATCAACCACTTTTCAGTATGCACGTCGAAGGTGGTCAATCTGTTGCAATAACCAGTGCGGTTGCCAACACTGCGAATAACACATCGATCGCCAGTGCGGCTGCTAAACCAGTGGAAACTTCGGTTAAAGTCAGTTCGGCACCTAACCGTCATCTGTCTGACGAAGATAAGCGAAGATTACGAATAGCAGCGAGTCCGGCAGTTAGACGGTTACTTCGAGAGAACCAACTGGATATTTCAAATATTCGGGGCAGCGGAAAAAATGGTCGGGTTTTGAAAGAAGATGTTCTCGCATTTATGGCCGCACCGGTAGCAACACCATCAAGTACCGAACCTGCTAAGTCTGCATCACGTGTTGAGCCTATTAAGGGTGTTAAAGCCGCTATGGCAAAGCAAATGATAGCGTCTGTGCAAAGTATTCCTCATTTTACCTATGCTGAAGAAATTGATATTACCGAGCTAGTCGCTCTCAGGAAGCGCTTGAAACCAGAATTCGAAGCTATGGATACTCGACTGACAATGATGCCATTTTTTATTAAGGCACTCAGTTTGAGTCTGCTGGATTTTGACATTGTTAATGCTCATGTAAATGATGATGGCTCGGAAATGACGATTTTTGATGATCATAATATTGGTATGGCAGTTGACACTCCAAGAGGTCTGTTTGTACCCAATATTAAGCAGGTTCAAAATCTAAGTTTGTTGGAGATAAGCCAACAGGTAAATGAATTGGCTGAACTGGGTCGTGCTGGCCGATTAGGACCGGATCATTTGAAAGGGGGCACCATCACTATTTCAAATATTGGTGCTATAGGTGGTACGGTCACTACACCTATTATCAATAAACCTGAAGCAGCGATTGTTGGCTTGGGTCGTATGCAAACTTTGCCACGTTTTGATGAGCAGGGGCAGGTACAGGCTAGACAAATATTGAATGCGAGCTGGTCAGGAGATCATCGAATATTAGATGGTGGCATCATCGCTCGATTCTGTAACCAGTGGAAAGCATATCTGGAGCAACCAGAGCGTATGCTAACTCGATTACGCTAGTCATCATTAGTAGCCCAAATAAAAGGTCGCAGGTGCGGCCTTTTATTTTATATATAGTTTATACCGTTATCTTTTGTCTGTTTATTTAAAATACAAAACCTTGGTTAGCCAGCGTGTCGATTTCGTATACCGCAAAAATGTCGCTGGTAAATGTCGGCATGGAATAAAATTTGATAAAAAACTGCCACTTAATGCTCATTAATTATCTAAAAACGAAATATCGTTTGATAATTGTCAGAGCTTGCATGGGGGCTGCAAAGTCAACGTTGCATTTCAATCCGCTGTTTAGTGTTTAACTAACGTTCAAAAAAATCGTCAGCTAAAGCAGACTCTCTTACCCATTATGGCTGTGTTGAAAGGGATCGGGTAAGGCTTCAATTGAACCATGTAGGAGCTGATTCATCAGCGAATGTTTCCGTTGGTAAACATGTACACCCATTCGCCTGCAAGCAAGCTTACGGGTTCACTATTACATTCTTTAAAACATGATCGTGGCAAATGTTGAGCAGGACTTTCCTGATTTGTATGAGCAGGCTTTAGCCTGCGATATCGGGTCGCCTAACAAAGTCAACTTCGTATTTCGATTCGACTGTTTAGTGTTTCACTAACATTCAAAAAAAATCGTCAGCTAAAGCAGACTCTTACCCATTATGGCTGTGTTGAAATGGATCGGGTAAGGCTTCGATTGAACCATGTAGGAGCTGATTCATCAGCGAATGTTTCCGTTGGTAAACATGTACACCCATTCGCCTGCAAGCAGGCTTACGGGCTCACTATTAGATTCTTTAAACCATGATCGTGGCAAAAGTTGATCAGGTTTTCCTGATTTGTAAGAGTAGGCGTCAGCCTGCGATATAGAGCTTTATAGACGTATTTATGAATTACAGTTAAGGTGACTCTAAAATGGATTTTAATTTTTTAAGATCTCTTTTATTTTGGCGGTTTATCATCATTCTAACCAGTGGATAGGCTATTGAAGCAAATCCTTGCGGGTTACCCAGATTTTGAAGGGTCATCTTTGTTCCATTGGAGTGTGTTGCTACCCAGGTATAACGGGTTTCCATTTGAAATGGTTTATGATTTGTTTTCATGAAAAGGTGTTTACCAGGGACATAGTCATACACTTCATAGGTGTAGTTAAAACGTTTTCCTAAAAACTGAGTAACAAAGTCAACTCTGGTTCCAAGTGCTAACTCGCCGGATGTTTTCCATTCAACCGATTTTATATTTCGATACCAATAAGGCGCAGACTCCGGGTGGGCCGCATACTGAGCCACTTGCTCAAGTGGTCGGTCTATAACGATTTGGTTAATTACATTTACTTTAGCCATGATAACTATCCAATGTTCAGCCAAAGCATAAGCCCTAAATAGCAGGTTACTACTGTCGATGGCTATTTGATTTCTATTATGTCACCTACAGCTTAGATGAATTGTCATGATCTGCTTATTTCTCCAGGAATATATTACGTTTTTTAATAGCTAGTTGTATTGTAAGGCTTATGGCAATAATGATCCAAAATACTGAGTTATATACAAGATCAACCAGTATTAATTTCCATATCAATTGATTGTTGTGTATGAGGGGTAGAGCAGATTGAAGGATGAATAGAGCACCGACCATAATTAAAGACAAAAATCGTTTTGAGCCTGGACTGCGGTGTAAATTTGAAACAACAACGAAACTACTAGCTAGTAATGACGTTATAAAGCAAGCACTCAAGGATTTAATAGCGATGCTAACCAGATTGGAGTCAATCGAATTAACGATGAGCAACCCCTGCAAATCCGGAGCAGACTGAGAGCCCAGAATATATGAACCTACACCGATTTCTGATAGTAGTGAATCGATATCAGTCAAAATACTTCCTGACTGGTAGACTAACTTTAATGGATTAAAGAACTCCCAAAAGATAAAAGTCCACGCAAAGGTAGCAAAGGAAGTAGTTATTACTGCTATAGCGATTTGTGATAGTTTCATGTGTCCTTGTGATTTTTATAATTGACTACATAATGGACACCATATAATAAAAAGTTACGAGCGAAAAGTATATGAGTCATATAAATGAGATCAATATCACAGATCGAGATAAAATTAATGGTGAGACGGCATTAATAAGTTGGCTCGACTTACAAACATATTTTGCACAGGGAAATGTAATTTATGTAGCAGAAGAGCTAAACCTGTTAGATGTTGCAGAAGCGGTATTAAAGGATGATAAAGAAGTCGTTTCTGACTGGATGGCTAAAAACCTTGTTAATAATGTCACCGATGAGCAGGCCAAAAGCTGGTTTGAACATAAAAGTGACGTTTGGGCAGTTGTTATAAAACCCTTTGTGTTGGTTCAAAGTCAAAAATAATAGAGTCAGAGCTTTGCGTTTTGAAAACTGATTAAATATTACCAGGTTCCCTCAACAACGGGTGTTTGCTCGTTTTTTTGTCTTCTTCGATCTTAATATATTGCGAATTCCTCTCGAAGAATTAAATAAACCCTATTTAACTGATTGATGTTCATTGGTTTTTTAAGCATCCGCTGGTACATTATGCGACGGATTGCTGGAGGTGTCAGGTGTTTGAAATAATTAAATCAGGTGGCTTTTTAATGCTGCCAATCATTTTATGTTCCATTCTTGTCGTAGCCATTGTCGCTGAGCGTTATTGGGCTTTGCGACGTAATGTAGTTGCACCCAAAGACCAACTGGGGAATGTATGGAGCTTACTCAAGTCGAATCAAATGGATGCGGCTAAATTAAAAGAGCTGAAAGCATCAAGTCCGTTAGGCCAGATTTTGGCGGCAGGTTTAGCGAATTCTCGCCATGGGCGAGAAGTCATGAAAGACAGTATTCAGGAAGCTGCCAGCCATGTCACTCATGATATGGAGCGATTCATGTCAACTCTGGGCACCATTGCGGCTATTGCGCCTTTATTAGGCCTGTTAGGTACTGTTCTTGGAATGATTGAAGTGTTTACGGCAATCATGGTGCAGGGGACGGGCAATGCTGGAGTATTGGCAGGTGGTATTTCACAGGCTTTGATCACGACGGCTGCCGGATTATCTGTCGCTATTCCTGCAGTAGCATTTCATCGGGCGCTAACGCGAAAAACCGATGAGCTGCTAGTGAATATGGAGCAGGAATGTATCAAGCTGGTTGATGTGTTGCATAATGACCGAGCAGTGGTAAAAAAAGGTGATAACAAGTGAATTTTCGACGCAACAATTCTGAAGAGGTCAGTGTTAACTTAACACCTCTGATTGATGTTGTTTTTTTGTTGTTGATCTTTTTCATGGTATCAACAACTTTTACCAAAGAAACTCATATTGATTTGGAATTACCAACATCTTCAAGTACAGCGTCGAGCCAGGAAAATCTCGCCTTGGAAGTGATCGTAAATGCTTCGGGTGGTTTCGTTGTAAATGGTCAGGTACTGGTACAGTCAAACCTGGAATCCCTGAAGCGTGCTCTGCAAATTGAAATGAATGAATTGGATGAGCCTACGTTAATTATTGTAGCTGACGGTAAGGCACCACATCAGTCAGTGGTATATGCTTTAGATGCAGCGGGACAATTAGGGCTGGAAAAAGTCCGCATGGCTACCCGTATGAACCCGGAAGAATCAAACTAGATTCTCTGGTCACAGGACACTTGATGACTAAATCTAACGATATTATCCTTTACGGACGATTACTGTCTTATGCCAAGCCCAAAATTTGGGCGTTTGCGATCGCATTTGTCGGTTTTTTACTGTACGCCAGTACGTCAGCTTTACAGGCTGAATTGGTTCGACAAATTATTATTGCACTTGAAGATATGAGGACTAACCCTCCTGTGATCGAGTGGACCCATCCTATTGTGTGGATACCTCTATCCATTATTTTGCTCTTTGTCATTCGTGGTGTTGGTACGTTTTTAAGTACCTATTACCTGGATTTGGTTTCCAGGTATGTAATACATAAATTGCGAGTAGACTTATTTACATCTATCCAGCGTCTGCCGCTGGGTTATTTCTCTTCGAATAACTCCGGTAATATGGTTAATCGCATTAATTTTAATGTGGAGCAAGTTGCAGCCGCTAGCTCAGGCGTGATCAATAGTACACTTCGCGAAGGGCTAACTGTAATTGTAACTCTGGGATATATGGCGTACCTGGAGTGGCGACTTACCCTGGTGATGTTAACAGTAACGCCCATTATCATTGGTATTGTTACCTTTACATCTCGTTTTTTTCGTCGCTATAGTCGACGAATTCAAAACTCAATGGGTGAAGTGACTCAAGCTTCCTCAGAAAATATTAAGGGACAGAGCACAATACGTGTTTTTGGTGGTAATGAGCGTGAAGTAGCTAAATTTGACAAAATCAGTTTCTATAATATGAAACAGACGCTCAAATTGACCATTACCAGAGCAGTGAGTACACCCATTATCCAGTTTTTTTTGTCACTGGAATTAGCCGCCATTATCTGGTTGGCTTTTTGGTTTAAAGTGAGCCCGGAAAATTTGATAGCCTTCTTTTCCGCGGCAGTGGCGATTTCGAAACCTATGCGTTCGGTTACGCAAATAAATCAAAATTTGCAAAAAGGGCTGGCAGCCGCAGAAGATATCTTTGAACAACTGGATGTCACAGAAGAAACAGATAGTGGCGACGTTCAAATTGTAAATTCCAAGGGTGCTGTTCGGTTTGAAAACGTAACCTTTAGCTACCCTAACCAGAGTGAAGCGGCATTAACTGATATTAATATTAATGTTGAACCTGGCCAAAGCATTGCGTTGGTAGGCCGTAGTGGTGGTGGAAAGAGTACGTTAGTGAGCTTGATTCCCAGGTTTCATAATGTCACTCAGGGCCAAATTTTTCTTGATGATAAACCCATATCAAGTATTGGCTTAGCTAATTTACGCCAACAAATTGCGCTGGTCAGTCAGCAACCCACACTGTTTCATGGCAGTATTTATGACAATATCGCATATGCAAGGCCAGATGCCTCTGGTGACGACGTTATCAAGGCTGCAGAGCAGGCGCATGTACTTGAATTTGCCAATTTACTTCCTGAAAAGCTGCAAACTAATATCGGTGTTGACGGTTCTTTATTGTCAGGTGGTCAGAAACAACGGGTAGCTATTGCACGGGCTATTTTAAAGGATGCTCCCATTATGATTTTGGATGAAGCGACTTCTGCACTGGATAACGAATCTGAACGATTTATTCAGGATGCACTCGACCACATTATGGAAGATCGAACGACCTTTGTTATTGCACACAGACTAAGTACTGTTGAAAAAGCCGATATGATTGCTGTTGTGGATAATGGCAAAATTGTTGAGCAGGGCAGCCATAAAGAACTGATCTCTAAAAAAGGTTTGTATAAACAGCTTCATCAAATGCAGTTTAGGGATGAAGGGTGAATCTAGAACATCTATGGTATGGACAGAAACCGTCTTTGATCGAAAAAGGTCTTTCACTACTCCTTACCCCTGTAAACTGGCTATTTGGGGTCATTGTTAAGCAGCGGATTTCGACTCATAATTCCAAGCCAACCCGGAAGTATGACGTACCCCTGGTTGTGGTTGGTAATATCACTGTAGGTGGAACGGGTAAAACTCCGATGATTCAGTGGTTATGCCGCCAACTTCAAGCTGAAGGGGTTAGTGTGGGAATTGTGTCACGTGGTTATGGTGGCAAGTCTGCTCAGTATCCTCTCAGTGTCACACCGTTGATTTCTCCTCGTGAGTCAGGCGATGAACCTGCATTATTGGCACGGTCGCTAAATTGTCCTGTAGTGGTGGGTCCGGATCGGGACAAGGCGGTACGTTTCCTGATTCAGCAATTTGAAGTTGATCTGATATTAAGTGACGATGGTTTACAGCATTACAAGATGCATCGCGATGTCGAAATAGTGATGCTGGATGCCGGGAGGGGTATCGGCAATGGCAGGCTATTACCTATAGGTCCATTGCGGGAGCCATTAAGCAGGCTTCACTCAGTGGATTTTGTATTTGCCAAACAGGCTCCTTTTCAGCCTGTACATGACAGTTTAAGCCAGCTAACTGAATTAGTATATTTACCCCAGATTAATGCCGAGTTAATGGCTAAAAGTCATGCAGAGCCGCTGATTCAAGGGCAAACAGTGCATGCGTTTGCAGGTATCGCCAACCCGGAGCCCTTTTTTACGGCTTTGGAAAAACAAGGTTTTACCCTGGAGCGGCATGCATTTGGCGATCATTATGATTTTGATGAAAATGATTTCAATGGTCTCACAAACTATCCCATCATAATGACCGATAAAGACTGGGTTAAATGTGAATCACTGGTTCAAAACTGCCACAGTGTTTGGGTACTTCCCGTCTCATACGATGTACCAGATGACATTTGCACTGATATTATCAAAAAACTAAAATCATTGATTAATCCGCACTAGATAGGAACCCAACCCATGTCTTTTCATGTCATCATACCCGCCAGATATGCCAGTAGTCGCTTTCCTGGAAAACCTTTGGCAAAAATTCAAGGAAAGGAAATGGTATGTCATGTGATTGATAAGGCCGTTTCCAGTGGTGCCAAAAGCGTCACTGTAGCCACTGACGATCAACGTATTTTTGATTGTGTGGTCGCCTATGGTAGTAAGGCGGTCATGACTGCTTCGGACCATGAAAGTGGAACAGATCGTCTGGAGGAAGCTGCTTCAAAGTTAAGTCTCAGTGACGATGACATTGTGGTTAATGTTCAGGGTGATGAACCTCTTATAAATTCCCTGTTTATTACGCAGGTGGCTGAAAATTTGGCTCAGAATCCTGCTTGTTCTGTGTCTACACTGTGCGAACCCATTCATCTAGTTGAAAACTATTTAAACCCTAATATGGTCAAAGTGCTGTGGAATAACGCGTACGAAAGCCTTTATTTTAGCCGATCACCTATTCCGTGGGATCGAGATGAATCATTAGCTGAATTGAGTCAGTTTACTACTCTTCCAGATCATATTCAGGCGTATCGACACTTGGGGATTTATGGCTATCGCGTGAGTGCATTAAAGAGTTTTGTTACCTGGCCTGTGGGTCGCCTTGAACAGTTAGAGAAATTGGAGCAATTGCGGTTTTTAGAACAGGGTATAAAAATTCATGTATCACCCGTTCAGGCAGAGGGGTTTCCAGGCGTTGATACTCCAGAAGACCTGGAGCATATTCAAACGATTTTGGGAGATCAGTAATGTCTATTCGAATACTAATTGTATGCCTGGGTAATATCTGCCGTTCTCCAACGGCTGAAGCGGTATTGGCAGGAAGAATAGCAGCCCGTGGTTTAAGTCAAAGCATTGAAGTGGATTCAGCAGGAACCGCTGCTTATCACGTGGGTAATCCTCCAGATCCAAGAAGTCAGGCGGCTGCAGCAAATCGTTATTACGATTTATCATCGTTAAGAGCACGTCAACTCAATGTGCAGGACTTCGAAAATTTCGATTATATACTGGCTGCAGATAATCAGAATTTGGCAGATATTCTTGCACTACAAAAGCAGGCGATTAGTGAAGGGGTAGAAAACAGGGCGATTGTTAACTTGTTTTTGGAGCCTCTCAACGAAACCATAACCCAAGTACCTGATCCCTATTATGGCGGCGACAACGGTTTTGAAGAGGTACTGGATCTATGTGAGAAGGCTTCTGATTTATGGTTGGATAAATTGACATGATTGAGCCCAAATCAGACGTAAATTTACAAGAATTGAACACGCTGGCCATTGCGTC
>Ga0224506_10000494_pt1 | contig 33173 bp, 28 predicted proteins | sample SF_Jan12_sed_USG_2_FD_169108 | JGI IMG/M metagenome (GOLD analysis project Ga0224506, IMG submission 169108) | Sediment microbial communities from San Francisco Bay, California, United States - SF_Jan12_sed_USGS_8_1 | ecosystem: Environmental > Aquatic > Marine > Sediment | place: USA... | reverse complement strand
GGCCGCTCCCAGGAGATTCAGCGTCTCATCGGACGGTCCCTCCGTACGGTCACAGACCTCGGCATTCTCGGGGAGAGGACGATCACCATAGACTGCGATGTCATCCAAGCAGATGGGGGTACCAGGACAGCCTCCATCACCGTGGCCTGTGTCGCTTTGGCTTTTGCACTGAAAAAGATGATGGATGAGGGAATCATCGACCAAATGCCTCTTAAAAATCTGGTGAGCGCTGTGAGCGTGGGAATCGTTGGCGGACATGTTCTTCTTGACCTCGACTATCAAGAAGACTCCATTGCTGATATCGACATGAATGTGGTCAAAACTGACACAGGAAAAATCGTCGAGATACAAGCGACCGCGGAAAAGTCACCTTTCAGCAAAAAAGACTTCAACACATTACTGAGCTTGGCCGAGAAAGGCATCCAAGAACTCATCACGGCCCAAAAAAAAGTGCTTAAAGAGAAAAGTCTTCTCTTTATGGCCTACGGATAATCCTTCGATGAGATATTATTTCTGATGGATAACGTGAAGCTGAAGGAGACAAAAATGAACCGAATTCTCATCACGGGCGGCGCCGGTTTCTTAGGAAGTCATCTCTGCGAATACTTCGTGGAAAAAGGCTCGGATGTCATCTGTGTCGATAATTTCTTTTCCGGAAGCAAGGATAATATTCGCCATCTCCTCTCCCATCCCCACTTCGAGCTCTTACGGCACGACGTCATTCACCCCCTGTTTGTCGAAGTGGATCATATTTATCACTTGGCATGCCCTGCCTCGCCCATCCACTATCAGTACAATGCCATCAAGACCGTCAAGACCAATGTCATGGGCACAATCAACATGCTGGGGCTAGCCAAAAGGATAAAAGCACGGATTCTTCTTGCCTCGACCTCTGAGGTATACGGCGATGCCCAAATCCATCCCCAATCAGAATCTTATTGGGGCCATGTCAATCCCATCGGTCTCCGCAGCTGCTATGACGAGGGAAAACGTGTGGCAGAAACACTCATGATGGATTATCACAGACAAAACAAAATAGATATCAAAATCGTCCGCATCTTCAACACCTATGGCCCCCGAATGGCTGTGGATGACGGAAGAGTGGTGAGCAACTTCATCGTCCAAGCCTTAAAAAACAAACCCTTGACGATCTACGGGGACGGGAATCAAACGCGTTCCTTCTGTCATGTCTCTGATCTGGTTGAAGGGCTTGTCACGATGATGAACACCGAAGATTTTATTGGCCCAGTGAACATAGGAAATCCTGACGAATACAGCATGATAGAACTCGCTAAAAAAATCATCTCGCTTACGAATAGCTCATCGGGAATCATTCACAAATCCCTGCCTCAGGACGACCCAATACGGAGATGTCCGGATATCTCCCTGGCAAAAGAAAAACTCGGCTGGACGCCCCATACTTCCCTAGAAGATGGCCTCAACGAAACCATCTCCTATTTCAGAAAGGTGCTAGGGCTCAGCTTGTCTTAAAAGCCATGAAGCTATCTATCGTCATCCCGGTTTATAACGAAAAAAACACTGTCAAGAACGTGATTCGCCGTGTCCAAGAGGTCGACCCGGGTATGGAGAAGGAAATCATCATCGTGGATGATGGCTCAAACGATGGAACACAAGAAATTCTCAAAAATATGAATCAACCCAACGTAAAAGTCGTTTTTCATTCCAAAAACCAAGGAAAGGGGGCCGCACTTCACACAGGATTTGCCAAAGCTCAGGGTGACATCATCCTTATTCAGGATGCAGACTTAGAGTATGACCCAAAAGAATATACAAGACTCTTGAAACCCATATTGGACGGGAGGGCAGACGCCGTCTATGGCTCTCGATTTCTAGGAGGACCACATCGCGTGCTTTTCTTCTGGCACTACATCGGTAATAAATTTCTGACCACCCTCTCCAACATGCTATCCAACCTCAATCTTTCAGACATGGAAACGTGTTATAAGGTTTTTAAAAAGGAGATACTCGATCGAATAACTCTCAAGTCAAAAAGATTTGGTTTCGAGCCAGAAATCACCATCAAACTTGCCAAACAGAAGGCAAGAATCTACGAAGTCCCTATTTCATATTCAGGAAGAGATTACTCTGAAGGAAAAAAGATCGGCTGGAAGGATGGCCTAGCGGCTATTTTTCACATCATCCGTTTCAAATTTTTCGATTAAACTGATGAATAAACCAGGTTAATCAATCAGGACGTTCCCTGATTTAACCTCTTGAAAATATTCTGACTTAGGGATAAGATATCCCTTTCCACTTCATAAAGTGATCGTTATAATATGATTCTACAGACACCTTATTTCTCCCTAAAAGCCTTTATCCTAGGAGGTTAGGATGGATATGATCTCTCAATTGATTCTTATCGGCATCATCATTATCGTTTTGGCGCTCACAGTCCTCCTACTGGCCAAACAATACAGAAAAGTGGGGCCGAATGAAGTCCTCATCATATCGGGCGGAAGAAAGCGGACTGTGATTGCACCCGATGGAACAAAAACAAAAATCGGCTACCGCTACCGGCTGGGAGGAGGAGCCTTTGTTTTACCCTTCCTGGAAACCGTAAATATCCTCCCCATAGAAGCCATCGCTTTGAACATAAAGACGCCCGAAGTTCTCACCAACAGTGGAGTACCCATCATGGCAGAGGCTGTTGCCCAAGTGAAGATCGATTCCTCTGATTATGCTATACGTCTTGCTGCTGAGCAGTTTCTGGGTTTAGGCAAGGAAGGCATCAAGGCTGTGGCTGAAACAGTGCTCGAAGGAAGAATGAGAGACGTGATGGGGACTATGACGGTAGAGGAAATCTATAAGGGACGTCATGAATTCTCAGCAAACGTAACCCAAGCCGCCCACAGCGATTTCTCAAGAATGGGCTTGAACATGATGTCCTTCAGCCTCAAGGATATAAGCGATACCCAAGGATACCTGGACGCTCTGGGAAAGCCTCAAATCTCCGCAGCCAAACGAGATGCAACCATTGCTGAAGCAGAAACCGATAAAGAGGCTATCATCAAATCTTCTGAAGCCAGAAAAGAGGGGGAAATCGCACGCCTTGCTGCCGAAGCCCTGATTGCAAAGGCACAATGGGAAAACGAAGCTAAAAAGGCAGAATCCCAAGTCGACGTTAACGAGAAAAAAGCCAAGGCCGACTTTGCCTATGAAATCGAGCGCACCAAACTTGCCCAGGAGATGAAAAAGGAGGAATACAAAGTCAAGCTCATCGAAAAACAGGAAGCCATAAAACTTGAAGAATTTGAAATTGCCAGGAAAGAAAAGGAACTTGACTCCAATGTCCTCAAGCCCGCCGATGCCAGGAAATACCAGATGAAAGCCGAAGCAGAAGCAGAAGAATACCGCATCCAAGCCGAAGCCCGAGGAAAAGCCGACGCCTTGAAACTCGAAGGACTCGCAGAGGCGGAGATAGCCAAGCAGCTTGGATTCGCCGAAGCAGAGGCCATGCTGAAAAAGGCCCAAGCCTGGGATAAATACAACCAAGCCGCCATCCTCGAAATGTACCTCAAGATTCTTCCAGAACTGGCCAAAGCTGTCTCGGAACCTCTTTCCAAAGTAGACAAGATTGTGGTGATCGGGGGGGATAAAAATTTGGGCACGACCAAAATCACCTCCCAGGTGGCCGAAATCCTGGCTCAAATGCCAGAAGTGGTCAAGTCACTAACAGGAGTGGATTTCAAAGATTATCTGAAGAAGAAGTTGGCTTCCAAAGAAGAAGTGAAAGACGAAGAATAACGCTCTCGAAAAAAGGGAAACCATGGTATCAGAAAAAGCAAACAAGATAGGAGAATCCCCAACTTTAAAAGTCACGGCCAAGGCCAAGGCCATGAAGGCCGGAGGTATCGACATCATCGACCTGAGCGTGGGGGAGCCGGACTTCCCAACTCCGGATAATGTCAAACGGGCTGGAGTCAAGGCTATCGAGGAAAATTTCACCAAGTACACCCAGAATGAAGGCATCCCTGACCTAAAAGACGCCATAATCAAAAGGTTAAAGGAAGACCACGCACTGGAATACAAAAGGAATGAGATCATCGTCTCCACAGGTGCCAAAAGTTCTCTCTATCATCTTATTCAAGCCCTGATCAACGACGGCGATGAAGTCATCATTCCTGCTCCCTACTGGGTGACCTATCCCCATGCTGTCTCCCTGGCAAACGGAAAGAGCGTGACCGTTCCCACCAAAGAGGAAAATGGATTCCTCTTGACTCCAGACGAACTTAAATCAGCCATCACACCAGCGACCAAAGCCCTGGTCCTGAACAATCCCTCAAATCCCACAGGAGCAGCCTATCCCAAACACGCCTTGGAGGCCTTGGCAGATGTCGTGATGGAAGAAGACATTTTTGTTATCGCCGACGAAGTCTATGAAAAGCTTGTCTACGATGACTTCCGTTTTTACAGCTTTGCCTCTCTCGGTGAAGAAATCAAGAAAAAGACCATCATGATAAACGGTGTATCCAAAGCCTATTCGATGACCGGATGGCGGATCGGTTTTGCTGCAGGCCCTGCAGATATCATCAACGGGATGGCAAAAATCCAGAGTCATTCCACATCCAATCCCTGTTCCATCTCGCAAAAAGCCAGCCTAGAGGCTTACAGAGGACCTCAATATGAAGTATCCAAAATGGTTTCGGAATTCCAGAGACGAAGAAATTATGTGCTGATGAGGCTCCAAAGTCTCCCAGAGGTCTCCTGTCATAAACCTCAAGGAGCTTTCTACCTGTTTCCCAATTTCTCCTCAACCTACAAAAAAGAATTCAACAACATGCCCATTCGCAACTCCTATGGACTCGCCTACTTTCTGCTCAAAGAAGCAAAAGTCGCAATCGTTCCAGGAGATGCCTTCGGAGCAGACGATCATATCCGCCTATCCTACGCCACCTCTATGGAAAACCTCGAAAAGGCCTTGGACAGGATTATCGAAGCTGTCTCTCGGCTCAAAACAGCAAAAAAAATCAAGCGCATCGCCCTAAACAACACCGTTACACATGTGAAGAAATCGGTTCCGGTGGACTCCTCGATATCCGCAAGCATGAGGGATGCTCTGGTTGCAGAAATGGAAGATTCTCTCAGCTATGACAATTATTTTGAGTGGAATGCGAATATTAACGGGGTCATCGTCCAATTGCGGACCAATGTGTCCCATCTGAATGACTTCTGGATAGAAAATTGGTATCCAGCTCAACTGGAGGCTGACCTTGAGCCCCATGGTATCATCTACGCGGTCGATGGCATTCCGGGCAGGGAGCCGCGTGCCTTCTACAATTCTGAAACAAAAACAGGCATCTTGGTCAACACAGACACTTACGCTCCTTTGCGGAGTCTAGCTTTCGGTCTTGTCATCGATGTTTCTGAACGGCTCTTCAGCACTCACTCTCTTCGTGGGATGTCTGTGGATGTGAACGGCCAAGGGTTGGTACTCATCGGTCCAAAAGGGACAAAAAAGTCTGAATTGTTCTATGGCTTGCTCCAAGATAAAGATTTTCGCCTGCACTCAAACGATATCCTATTTGTCAGATTCTCCGGGGAACAAGCGGTGGCTGACTCGATAGAAAGAAAATTGGTATTGCCGACCAACGTCGTCGAATTCTTCCCCCGATTGGCTCCTCTCTTCGATAACAGCAAATGCGAAAATGTTATCACCCGTAAGGAAAATTGCCAGGATACAGACTGTCTCCGAATCGATGACTGCCGACTCGACCGAGGTTCGCCCTTTTGTTATAAAGCCTCCAAGAATGCTGTCTCTCTTCTCGATCCCTACTGGATCGAAGGTCCAGCCAAACACGCCAAGCGGACCTCCTTGCGCTGGATATTTATCCTGCGATACGACACCTCTTCTCCTTCTGCCGTGGAGATGGAAACAGAGGACGCCCTCCGCATTCTTGAATCAGGAGAAAGCCTCGGGTTGAAGACAACAATCAGTCCTCCAAAAAGCCATCCTTTCTTCAATCCCCATCTCCTCATGACCACGCCAGAAAGAATCGAATACCAGAAGAATTTTTTCCAAAAACTTCTGCAACACACGACATGTTACCTTTTCAACAGCGGAGTTGCATCTGCTGATGATATCAAACACATGGTCAGAGGGGAGGTCTAGCTTTAAATCAAAGAGAAAAGGTCAATGAGCGACTTGAGTATATATAACGAAGACGCCTATAGAAAATTTGCAGAAGAGCTCTCACAAGCCCTCAAAGGCCCAAACATCAGATATGTGGACTTAGACTGGTTGGAGCCGAGGGTCAAGGCCACGGGCGTGAGGACAAAATTCGGCTCTTATGGATGGCGATCAGCCATATCGAGCCGCATTGCCCCCAAGACCGTGTATCTGGGAAGCCAAGATGTTCGACTTCCTCGTCCCAGCGCAGAACAACAGTCTTTAATCGTGAAAGCGCCAGAAGAACTGGACAAGGTCCTCCATCTCATGCGCACGCTTCCCTTCTATCATATCCGTAGGCAGATGGGGCAGAATGAACTTTATAATCCCATTTGCAATTTATATGTCTCATCGGCAGACCTTATCAATTATCGTTTGGGATACATGTGGGGAACCACGTTATTCAAGCCTTCCAGACGCCCGGGTCCGGAATTCATCATGATTCATATTCCTGAAGAGCACCCGTTGAGGCAGCAAGTCCTTGTTCTTCCCGAGTTCAATATCAACATCGCCTTGGGAACAGACTACATGGGAGAGGATAAAAAGGGCTTCCTTCGCCAGTCAATGTGGACCGCCGATCAAAAGGGAATGCTTGGACTTCACGCTGGGACAAAGATCGTTACAGCCCGTGATCCTGAAGATAAGCTCAAAACCTATGGCGTCTTTCTCTTTGGATTGACGGCAACAGGAAAATCCACCTGGTCCTGTCATCAGCTCGGTTTAGACCACAAGCGAGGGGAAAAAACGCTGGTCACCCAGGATGACATCGTGTTTCTAAGGAATGACGGGTCAGCCTTTGGGTCTGAGAACAACTTCTTCGTCAAGACGGATGTGGAGAAAAAATACCAAGAAGCCATGTACAACACCCTGACTGACAAATCGGCCCTAATGGAAAATGTCATGATCAAAGCCAACGGGGAGATTGACTTCATGGATGAAAGCCTTACAGCCAACGGAAGAGCTGTCGTTCAAAGGAAAAAGCTCCAAGTCGACCTAGATGGGAAGATGGTGGATATCTTCTCCAAGTCCATCGACCTTCCTCCACTGGAGGAGTTGGATGGTCTCATCTTTGCCTTCATCACGCGCAGAAACACGATCATGAGTTTTGCCCAAGAACTCACTCCTGAACAGGCTGTGCTGGCCTATCTCTGGGGAGAAAGCACCCACAGCTATGCCAGCCAGCCCCTCAAGGCCGGAGAATCTGTCCGTATTGTGGGCACGGATCCTTTCATCATCGGTTCCAGAGCAAAAAAGGTCAATCGCTTCTACGAAATCATCATGACTCTTGTCAGCAACCATCCGGGTAAGCTGAAGTTCGTGCAGTACAACACCGGTGGAATCGGCGAGATTATCGAGACTTCCGAAGAAGATGGGCAGAAGAAAAAAAGACTCATCCGCAAGGTCAAGCGCGTTCCGATCAACCTCATGGCACAGATCCAGAGAGGGGATCTGCGGGAGACAAACAGATATGAGAAGGGAAGACTGGGCACAAAGGAAATCAAACTGTGTGAGGGAAAGTCTTTGGATGAATGGGATATCCGTCATTTCTACTCTGAAGAGCAGATTCAGGGATACATCAAGGATCTGGTTGATGGTCGTCAAAAATTCACCGAGGAAATCGTAGAAGAGGGGCTTCGGCAAGAGATTCAGAATGCGGCGGAACGCTCCTTCAAGATCGAAAGAAGCGAAAAAAAGGCCAAGGTTTTCGTCCCCGGAACTCTGGAAAACGAGCAGGAAGCACCAGAAAAACCTGTCTCCCAATGGGAAACCAAAACCAGACCCCGCCGTGAGAGGTTTTGGAGAGAACGCTAGCTGATCCCTTCTTGGATTATGCTCCGCACTTTGCTCATTAGGTCAGGAAGGCTTTTCGCATCATGCTTCTCGACCGAAACCGGGGAATGGAATATGACACGTATGGTTCCTTTTCTGACAAAGAAGCTTCCTTTTGGCATGAGCTCAAAGGTTCCTTGAATTGAAATGGGGACAATGGGCACTTGACTATTTAGAGCGAGAAAGAAACCTCCTCGCCTAAAAGACTGAAGATGGCCATCCAGACTTCGTGTGCCTTCTGGAAAGATTAAAAAGGAATAGTTTTTTTCTCTTATCAACCGAGCGGCCCGATCAATACTTTGTTTTCCTCCTCTTATACTTTTTCGGTCTACGGGGACAAAATCAACCCGACGCATGCCCATACCGATAACGGGAATCCTAAAAATCTCTTTTTTTAATATCACGCGGATGGATTGGGGGATGATTAAAAAAAGCAAAGGTCCATCAAGAAAGCTCAAGTGGTTGGACATGAAAATATAAGGCTTTTCCCTTTCTATCTTATCGACTCCACCGATGTCGAGCCTGATCCCCAATATTTTCGGAGCAATCCTCAGGGCCTGTTTTCCTGCCCATATAATGGGCTGTGAACACCTGAACACGTAACAAAAAAGCAGAACAGGGATAAGGATGAGGGTGATTAAAACAGAAAGGAACATAAGGATTATCGTCCTCATAGGTCAGCGCGCCAATTATAACAGATAATACGGGGATGGTTCTAATTTTATCTTAAGGGCGATAGCATTTCCATTCCCATGATGAGGGAAATATCGATTTCAATTAGGCAGAGCGGCGGAGTTTTCTGTCCATCCGAAACCCATGGTGGAGGGTGGGTGGGATCTTAGGCGAGGAGGGAGAAAAGAAAAAGGGCGATACGCTCACTACGCGTATCGCCCTTCTCTCCTAAGAAAATGAGATTAGATCAAATTTCTCCTTAATTAACGGCTGTTCTCGGAGCACGAATCCAGGAACCTGACCAGCTAACCAAGTCGTTTCTGAAATCGTCCATGGAGTCTATGATGTACATACCATTCGTGGGATCGTTCGCATCATAGGTCCATCCATCGGCGACACCGTCACGAGTTAAAGACTCGATAACAAAGTCATCTTCTCCAACGTCAAGAGGATCGATACTTCTTATAGCGGAAGCAGCGCCGAGCCAAATTTGAAACGGATTTCCCCAGTTGTCATTTACGGGAACGATCTTGATGTAGAACGGCGCAAGAGCAACTAGGAATGCATCACCAATAGCAAGCGGTCCAGCATGGACAACAGGCGGATTAGCATTAATCCATGCACCTTGGTCTGTAATGAAATCAGCGGCTCCGGTCGCAATCGTAGTGATATCCTTCATGGTTCCTTTCTGTTTGGATTTCTGGATGGCTGTAATCGCGTTTGGAATCAGGAGAGCAGCAAGAATTCCGATGATAGCCACAACAATCAGGAGCTCGATCAGTGTGAAACCTCTAACCCTTTTTAACATTTAAAACCTCCTTTTTTATTTCTGGCGTTTTTTTCGTTCACCAGTTATTTACGGGGATCAATAAAGTTGCAAATTTTGTGCCAACTGTCTTCACGCCTAACTTACTGAAATCAAATAAATTAAATATATACATCCGCTCTGATTCCGTCCATATTGACATTTTTTGTCAACCAATGCCAATAATTGACATTCCTTCTATACGGCATGTTTCTCCCTGGTGTTGTTTCTGTTTACTCTGTTCACATCTTTTAATGCATGTTTCTCGATAAGATATCTCATAGAACGGTAATTGATCCCGAGGAGACTGGCAGCTTCCTTTAGATTTCCTCTAGATTCTAGGAGGGCCTGCTGGACATAGTTAGAAGAAATTTCATCCATCTTTGCATTAAGGTCAAAATCAGACTGAAGAGAGAGTTCGATTTCCTGTTTTTTGTTAGGCAAGAGCATTTCCTTAGGAAGGCTTTCCTTGGTTATCGTTTCTCGCTCTTCGATGGCCACAGCCCTCTCTATCATATTTTCCAGCTCTCGAACGTTTCCAGGCCAGGGATAGGATTCAAACACGTTGAAAACTTCTGGGGCTATCCGTTTTATCGGTCTTCCCATTCCGTTGCAGAACTTTTCAAGAAAAAGTGTGACAAGGAGTGGAATGTCTTCTTTTCTCTTCCGCAGAGGAGGCATGTCAAAAGAGATAACATTCAAGCGATAAAAGAGGTCTTCGCGAAATCTTCCATCCTCAATTCTCTGCTTCAAATCCTGGTTTGTCGCCGCGATTATACGCACATCCACTGGAATCTCTTCTGTCCCTCCCACTCTTCTTATCTTTCTATCCTGAAGAGCCCTGAGCAGTTTGACCTGCGTCCAGGGCGACATCTCGCTTACTTCATCCAAAAATAACGTTCCTTTCTCTGCGACTTCGAACATTCCTTTCTTTGTGGCCACAGCTCCTGTGAATGATCCCTTGACATGGCCAAAGAGCTCGCTCTCGAGAAGATTCTCGGGCAGTGCCCCGCAGTTAATAGAAACGAAAGACCTCTCCCGGCGCGCACTCAGAAAATGGACTGCCCGGGCAGCCACCTCTTTTCCTGTCCCGCTTTCTCCTGTAATCAGAACAGTGGAGTCTGTGACTGCCACTTTCTCGATCAGGTTGTAGATTTCCTTCATCGTCTTGCTCTTTCCCACCATGTTCTCGAAATCGTATTTCTCCTTGAGCTCTTTCCTAAGAAAAATATTCTCTTCTTTGAGTCTCTTCTTCTCCAATCCTTGAGCCGCGATGATTTTTAGTTCTTCCACATCGAAAGGCTTAACCACATAATCCGTGGCTCCGGCTTTCAGGGCTTCCACAGCCTGCTTGATCGTCCCATAGGCTGTGATCATGACGATGGGAATATCTGGCCTGTTTTCTCTCACATATCTTAGAAGCTCCATCCCGCTCATTTTCGGCATTTTTATGTCGGAAATGATCAAGTCGAAATCTTGTTTATCGATGAGATCAACCGCTCTGGTCGCCGAAAGCGAGGTCTCCACTGAGTATCCTTCCTTCTCGAAGACCACGTTCAAGAGATCAAGAATGCTCTTTTCATCATCTATTATGAGAATTTTTTCCATTTTTTTCCTATAACCTCACCCTTGAATTCGATTTTATGTGCTGGTGAGGTAGGGTTATAAACACATCGGTCCCTCTTTGAGATTCAGAGAGCACTTCTATCTTTCCGTTATAATCATCGACGATCCGGCGAACAACAGCCATCCCGATCCCCCTTCCAGATTCTAATCCTGTCTGGATGGGCTCAAAAAGAGTTTTCCTCTCTTCAACATCCATTCCATTTCCCGTATCAGCTATTCTCAATTGGATGCCGTTCTTCCGATGCTGTTCGAAATCAATGATTATGGTTCCCCCATCCGGCATCGCTCTTACTGCGTTTCGGATGAGATTCCAGAACATCTGCTTGAACTGATTGACGTTTCCATAATAAGACACATCCGAGGTTCTGTAATTCCCATCCACCCGGAATTTTTGGTCTAACTCTCCGCTCCCTTCCAGCAGCAGGAGTGTCTCATCCACAACTGAAGCGAGATCTATGTCCGAAAAAGTATGTTTCCCGGGAGACACCAAACTCAAGAACTGCTCAATGGAATGAGAAACCCTTTGGGATTGATCAACGATATTATCCATCAGATCCTTCTGTTCTCTGTCCAAGACCAGGCCTTCCCTGAGCACTTGAACCGAGCCGGAAATAGCCGCCAGGGGATTCCGGATTTCATGGGCGAGATGGGCAGAGAACTCTCCAGCTATGACCAACCGTTTCTTGATATCGAGTTCTTTCTCGGCCAACCGAAGCTTCTCTGCTGTTCGCCTCAATCCTTCGGTCATGTAATTCATCAGAAACGCAACAAGAAAAAACACACTCCAGGAGATAACAATATTGTTAACAACCAGTCCTGGAGAGAGCTCTGTGGGCTGATCATATCCAAAGTAGGGGATGAAGCCCAGATGCATCCCATTCACGAGAACGCCGAAAAAGACACCGGAAAGAGCTGCTGTGAGGTAGGCAGCTCGCTTGGAGAGGACGATGCTTGCGCCAATGATTTCAAAGACATACAGAAAATAGAAAGAACCCTTTAATCCACTGGAAAAGTAGACAAATGCCGTGATCAAAAGGAGATCGAAGAAGATCTGAAGACACACCTGAAAGGTCTGATGCTTCCCCCATAGATACAGAAGAATGTAGACGACGGATAGGATGTAAGCAAATATGATCAGGTAGTAAAAGAGGGTCGAAAGGAATGTGGACGTGCTGTACTGAATGATCACAGCTGAAACAACGAGAGTGGTCACGATGATCAACCGAAGAAGAATGAGCCACAAAATATCCTTTCTTTTTATCACGTTCTCATCCCTTTCGAATAAGTCCCTCTCCCTTGATTACTTTTCCTTTCTTCCTTAAAACTTTTCCATAAGGTCGAATATGGGCAGATACATGGAGACGACGATTGCACCTACGATCAATCCCACTAAAATGAGCAGTATGGGCTCCATTATGGAAAGCAGGGACGCCACAGAAGTCTCAACCTCTTCATCGTAAAAATCGGCTAATTTGCTCAACATCTCATCTAAAGTTCCTGTTGCCTCTCCAACACCCACCATCTGAATCATCATGAATGGAAATCTGCCTTTTTCCTTCAAAGCATCTCTAAGGCTAGTCCCTTCCGCAACCATGGTCCTTGCCTGCATGATATAGTCTTCGATGATGACATTCCCAGCGGTTGATGAGGTGATCTTCAGGCTCTCCAACATAGGAACTCCTCCAGATAGGAGTGTACTCATAGTGCGAGTCACTCGTGACAAGCCCACCTTTTCGAGCAACTTTCCAAAAAGAGGCATCTTAAGCAGGAACCTGTCCACAATCGGGCGTCCTGACTCTGTTTTTCTCCAATACCTAAAAGCAAAAACAGCTGCGACAAACCCGAGGGCAAGAAAGAGTATGTATTTCTGGACGAAGTTACTCAAACCTACTACTAATGCAGTGAGAAAAGGCAACTGAGCGCCCAGCTCTAGAAAGATCGATGCAAACACAGGGATGACCTTCCACAGCATGAAGATGACAACAACGACAGCAAAGGACAACACAGCAGTTGGATAAATCATGGCCTGCCTGACCTGTGACCTCAATTTCACGATTTTCTCCAAGAACTCGGCCAACCGTCTCAACATTATGTCCAGAGAACCACTCTGTTCACCTGATGCCACCAGATTGCAATACAGGTCATCAAAAACTGTGGGAAACTTCCGCTTGGCCTGATTTAAGGTGGACCCTGCCTCAACATCTCCTCTAATATCTTTGATCACACGTTTAAAGTACTTATTCTTTGTCTGCTCGGCCAAAATGTTAAGACTTTGGATCAGCGGAAGTTCAGCGTCTATCAATACAGAGAGCTGTCGGCTATAGATGGCCAAATCTTTCAGCCTGACCTTTTGCCTTTGGAGAAAAGGTATCTGGATTGTTTTTCTTTTGGAGGAGATATCCATGACCTGGATTTGCTCGCGCTGCAGTGTTCTCGATAGGTCCTCAACACTGCGGGCCACACGGACACCTCCCACCACGTCACCGTAACGATTTTTTCCTTTCCATTGAAATGTTGGCATTTTTTATCCCCTTTCTATTTTCTCATTTGATCTGGAGAGAAGCTCTCTGAAGTCACTTTGAGCCCTTCTCTCCTTTGAATGATATCTGTCAACTCTTCCGGCTTAGAAGTCACATTCATAGCCGTTTCGAGGGTAATGGCCTTTTTGAAATAAAGGCTGGCCAGTGACTGGTTGAAGGTCTGCATGCCATATTTTTCCTGTCCCATCTGCATGGAGGAATAGATCTGGTGAATCTTGTTCTCACGGATCAGGTTTCTTATGGCGGGATTAGGGATCAGGATTTCCAACCCCAACACTCGTCCCCTCCCATCGGCTCGAGGCAGGAGTGACTGGGTGACCACAGCTTCCAAACTCATCGACAGCATGATCCTTACTTGAGCTTGGTATTGAGACGGGAAAATGTCGATAATTCTCGAAATCGTCTCTGCCGCAGAGTTCGTGTGGAGAGTCGAGAAAGTCAAGTGGCCTGTTTCGGCCACCCGAAGAGTCGCTTCGACTGTCTCCAAATCTCTCATCTCTCCAACCAGAACAACATCCGGGTCCTCCCGCAAAACCGAACGGAGTGCATTGGCATAGGATAGGGTATCCACAAAAAGCTCTCTTTGGTTGATGATGGATCTTTTGGGTGTGAAGAAATACTCGATCGGGTCCTCGATGGTCACAATGTGCACAGGTCTTTCTTTATTGATATGATCTATCATACATGCCAGTGTGGTGGATTTCCCGCATCCTGTCGGACCCGTCACGAGCACCAATCCTCTCGGCAAATAACACAGCTTAGCAAGCCTCTGAGGAATGCCGAGTTGAGAAAAGCTCCACATGATTGGGAGAAATCGGCGAAAAGCCGCTGCCACAGCTCCCTTCTGCATGAAGATGTTGCCGCGGAAACGTCCCATATCCTTGATTCCAAAGGAGAAATCTAACTCGAGCTTCTCTTCGAACTGTCTTTTCTGTCTGTCTGTCAAAAGGCTGTAAACGAGATTTTTGGCCTCAGCAGGTGAAAGAGGAGGATAATCGAGCGAAATCAATATTCCGTGAACCCTTATGCGAGGAGGAATATGTGTTGTGATGTGCAAGTCACTCGCATCCTTATCAACCGCTGTTTGTAGCAATTCTTGAATTGTTATTCCCATATTAAACCTCCGTATCTTTTACGGTTTCTCTTAATACCTCTTCAACCGAGGTTATTCCTTCCATTGTTTTAATCAGACCACTTCTTCTTAAAGTGATCATCCCATTCTTTATGGCTTTTTTCTTTATATCTTTGGATTGTGCCCGAGACAGGACCAGATCTCTGACCTCATCTGTCACCTCCATCACTTCATATAAACCGATTCGTCCCCTGTACCCTGTGTTGTGACAATTGTTACATCCGGCTGGCTTGTAAACTTTGACCTTTGACGACTCTTCCTTAGTGAATCCTATGTCCACAAGAGCGTCTGGAGTCAGGTTGTGCCGTGTGGCGCATTTCTGACACAAACGTCTAACCAGCCTTTGGGCTACAACGAGAACAACAGAATCTGAAATCAGAAACGGTTCGACATTCATGTTGACCAATCGGAGTATTGTGCTTGCCGCATCATTGGTGTGGACAGTCGAGAACACCAGATGTCCAGTCAGAGCAGCTTTAATGGCGATATCCACTGTCTCGAAATCCCTCATCTCTCCGATCAGCATGATGTCAGGGTCTTGACGCAAGAAGCTTCGCAGGGAATTCGCAAAATTCAAGCCGATCTCTTCCTTAACCTGGAGCTGATTTATTCCAGGGATGTAAAACTCGACAGGATCTTCGGCCGTCATGATGTTCTTTTCCATGGAATTCAAGGTCGAGATAGCTGAATAAAGGGTGTTTGTTTTCCCGCTCCCCGTGGGTCCTGTTACCAGGATGATCCCCCAGGGTCGCACGATATTACTCTTAAAGATATCAAGCGATTCCTTCTCAAAGCCCAATTTGGTCATGTCCAACTGGAGCATGGCCTTATCCAGTATCCGGACCACGACTTTTTCCCCAAAAATAATGGGAACACTCGAAACACGCATATCGACGTCTTTCCGGTCACCGTTTTCAAGCTTTACCCTCATCTTGATCCGTCCGTCCTGCGGCAACCTCTTTTCGGCAATATCCATGTTGGAGAGTATCTTCACACGGGATGTAACCGGATTCTTGAATTTGAGCGCCAGATTCATCATCTCATATAGAGTTCCATCCAGGCGGTATCTCACACGGAAATTCTTCTCATAAGGCTCGAAATGGACATCGCTGGCGCCCTTCTTTATGGCATCTATAAAAATGGTGTTCACGAGAGTTATGATCGGGGCTTCCTCTGTCGAGTGAACCAACTCCTCGATATCGTAATCTTCCTCTTCCTCCTCAATGATATTAACGCTGGTGTCCTCTGCCTGTTCGATTTCATCGACGATCTGTTTCACGCGCAACGCATCGGATGATCCATAATATTTGGATATGGCATTCATGATGCCTGATTCCGAAGCAATAACCGGTTGAATGCTCAAGCCTGTTCTAAACCTGATGTCTTCTATGATATCCAAGTCCGTAGGGTCGACCATCGCAAGGGTCAAGAAAGAGCGGATGCGATGGATAGGCATGATCAAATATTTTTTGGCGATCTCAACTGGAATGAGGTTGATCACGTCAGGATAGACTTCGAATTGGTCGAGGTTGATGTAGGGATAGCCCAATTGACGACTGAGCGCCTGGGCCATCTCTTCTTCGGACAAGTACCCCAAGCTAATTATGGCTGACCCTATACCCACATCATTTTTTCTGTGGTAGTCCACAGCGGATTTGAGCTGATCATTATCCAGCAACTTCTCTTGGATCAGAAGTTCACCTAGATTCGATGCCATGAATACTCCTCACGCTTTCTCTTCTCACAGAATTCCATAAGCATAGCTTTGACACTTTTTGCCATCACGTGTTTTTCGTTTAGATTGACGTTTGGCATGGAAGATTTTTCTCTTTATTCCTTTCTCTATGCAGCCAAGATTTCATCATTCCGATTAAAATCGCCAATAATGTTCTCAGACATCGCTCAGAGCGTCAATCACCGCATGGGAGGAATGACGAGGTGATTTTTACAAAAATTGTCTCACCTCTAAAGGTTATTTTTTTCCTCTAATCCTGCGATGCACTTTTGAAAATGACATTTTTTGTCACTCTCTTTTAGTCGGAGCAGGAACAGATATTTAGATATTCATCATCCCAGAAGGGCTCACCCGTGATTTTGCCGAAGTCCTTCTTGTGTAAGGCTGGTTGGTTAAAGGAATATTCAAAAGATGATACAGATCGCCGTTGTTGATAAAATGAAGGTTTTTAAAAGATATGACGTTTATGAAGTTTGTTCGACCCAACCGTCGGCGAAAACAAAAGGAGGATTAAGATGTCAGAACAAATCCAAGAAATGTAATATTTCATACCCTCTTCTACCCCTCACGAAGCTTATAACACAGCAAAAAATCTGTGTCACTAATGTATCTGAACCTACACAATAATAAATTTAACGCCATGAATAAAGAATAGAAACGGGAAGTGTTAAAAAACTTTGTGACTGCTCAAGCGGCTTCGAGTTCTGCGAGAAGGCCTGAGATGAGTTCTTTTACCGTCACAATCTTGTCGATACGGTAAGCATTCTGGCCGCAGAAGATGAGGCCGTGGTCAACATCCCCGAAGTATGAGTTTAATAGAGCCTGTGCAATGCAGTACCTGGCATCACTCACTTTACAGGCCGTAAGACATCTGTAAGGACAATTGACCTCAAGTTTTCCTTTGATTTCTAAATCGTCTAAAAATTTGTTCCGAATAGCCCGTCCTGGCATACCGACAGGACTCTTAATGATGACGATATCCTCTTCCTTGGCGTCAAGGTAGACCTGTTTAAATTCCTGGGAGACATCGCACTCCTCGGTACAGACAAATCGCGTAGCCATCTGGACTCCTGATGCACCCAGGCTCAACATTCGAGCTATATCCTTTCCGTCAAAGATCCCGCCGGCTGCGATTACCGGAATTTTCTTTCCGTATTTATCTTCATAGGTTTTTATCGTTTCCAAGATCTCTGGCAAGAGATTATCTAGGGAATATTTATCGGGTTGACCAAGCTGCTCTTCGGAGAAACCCAGATGTCCTCCTGCTAGAGGTCCTTCAAGGATAATGGCATCGGGAATCCTCTTGTAGCGTTTGTCCCATGAGCGGAGGATGAATTCAGCTACCCGTGCCGAGCTGACTATGGGCACGAGGTTTATAGAACTGTCGTCGATCAAGCCAGGAAGCTTTGCAGGGAGTCCGGCACCATAGACGATTATCTTAATTCCTTCGCGTATGGCAGTCATGATCAGATCGTTGACATTGCTGAGCACTCCCATGAAGTTGACGGCGATATTGCCGTTTGATAAGCTTTTCGCTTTGCGAATCTCTCTCCCCAGGGCTTCTCGAGACATTCTCTCATAGTCATGCTTCGATGCCTCTATATCACCCAGCCCTATGCTCGAGATAGTTCCTATACCGCCTTCCTCAGCAACGGCAGATGCAAGCGAGGCAAGAGATACCCTCACGCCCATGCCTCCCTGGACGATCGGTAAGTCTGCGGTGATATTTCCAATTTGAAGCGTTGGTATTTTCATTTTTTATTCTCGTATTTCTTTACTATGAGGCAGACATTGCCTCCACCGAAGCCGAAAGAATTACTCAGCGCCATCTCGAGATCGATCGTTTCGACTCCGCTGGTCACATAATCGAGAGGGCATTCCGGGTCGGGTTCCTCATAGTTGATCGTAGGGGGCAGTTTACCTGTATAGACACTCATCACAGTGGACACGAATTCCGTTGAACCGGCCGCGGCCAAAAGATGACCGATCATCGACTTAATGGAGCTGATCTTAAGATTCTCACAGTGGTCACCAAAGACCTCCATAATGGCTGCACTTTCTATCTTATCATTCAAAACAGTAGAGGTACCGTGTGCGTTGATGTATTTCACTTCCTGCGGGTCGATGCCAGCATCATTCAAAGCAGCTCTCATTACCCTGATCATTCCATCTCCCCTAGGCTCGGGGGCCGTAAAATGAAAGGCATCAGCCGTATTACCATAGCCAACAAGCTCGGCATAGATACGAGCATTCCGGCAGAGAGCATGCTCAAGCCGTTCTAAAACAACAATGCCAGCCCCTTCTCCCATCACAAAGCCGTCACGATTCTTGTCAAAAGGCCTGCTCGCTTTTTTCACACAGTCATTCCTTGTCGACAGCGATCGCGCCGCGCAAAAGCCGGCGAAGGGCAATGGATTTATGCTGGCCTCTGCACCTCCCGCCAGCATGATATCGGCATCGCCCCTCTGAATAATTCGAAAGGCATCGCCAATGGCATTGGCTCCCGTTGAACAGGCAACACAAGGAGCAGAAAGAGGGCCTTTAAGACCATAAGTGATGGAGACCAGGCAGGCTGCCATGTTTATGAGTGTCTTGGACACAAAAAAGGGATTAATAGATTTTGGCCCTTTCTCATGAAGCTTAGAATATCCGTCTTGTATCGTAATGGCTCCCCCGATACCAGAGCCTATGATGACTCCTGCCCTGTTGCCATCAAAAGCAAACGTATTTAAACCGGCATCATTAAGCGCCATAACTGATGAGGCCATACCGAAATGGACAAATCTATCCATTCGCTCGACAGATTTCCCATCGATCCAATCGGAAGGATCAAAGTCCTTTACTTCAGCCGCCATTTGGGAACGATAATCAGTGGGATCGAAATGAGTAATCTCTGAAACCCCGTTTCTTCCCTCTTTCAACCCTTCCCAGAATTCATCAATTCCAAGACCAATGGGAGTCACGACACCCAATCCGGTTACGACAACCCGTTGTTCATCCATGACTGTTACGCCGATAATACTGGTGACCTAATTAAAAATCAATACTGTTGATTTCCACTCAATATCGCCGATAACCGCCGCCTCCTCCAAAAGAGCGATTCTTAGGCGGGCGCGCTTCGTCTACTCTCAATGTTCGACCTGAGTATTCAGTGCCATTGAGTGCCTCTTTAGCTTTTTCCGCTTCCGCTGGACTGGACAATTCAACAAAGCCAAATCCCTTTCCTTCAATCACTTTGACTTCTCGAATTTCACCATATCCGGAAAATAATTTTTCCAGGTCTTCTTTTGTTGTTGAATAACTAAAATTTCCGACATAGAGTTTGCTTCCTCGCATTTTTTTCTCCTTTTCAGTAAAAAACAGACTGAAAGTTTAGATGCTTGAGAGGAATTACTAGAACTTATGGTGGGATTAACTTCCAAAGTGATAATAAATTCTCTAATAGCTAACTTTCAAGTGTCTTAAACCGAGTTGAGATTTTCCCACAAAAAGTAGTGCAAGTCAAATAAATCCTAGGTACAGTAAGCATCTCTAATTCCGTGATGGCATTTAAGCTGCATACCGGGCCACTTCTTCTTTCCTTTGATCCCAAATGGTTTCCCATTCTCCGTTGAGTTTCAGCAGCCTCATCTGGAGCAGAGGATTGACTCCATGACGATTCCAGTTCATGCCTCTCTTCTTGAACTGCCTCGAGACCGTGATATCTACGGTTTTTTCTACCGACCCTGAGCCATAGCCTTTGACCTAAGGAAAACCGTTGAAAAATAAGGAGCTTAAGTGGCGCGCCTGGAGAGACTCGAACTCCCGACCCGCTGCTTAGAAGGCAGCTGCTCTATCCTACTGAGCTACAGGCGCGTAGAGGACTTTTAAGCCTTCTCACTATAGCGCAATGCCTCACATTTTTCAATCTTGATGGTAAGTATCTCTCTTTCCGTGATGAGAAAAATATCTAACCTATTGGAGTCGTGCAGCGACGGTTCCTCTCCGTCCGAAGTCCATGGCGGAGGGTGGGAGGGTCTTGGCGAGGATGGAGGGGAACCGGTGTCGTATGCTCTTCCAATAAAGGCAATCGGGGAGAGCGGATTTGAACCGCCGACCTCCTGCTCCCAAGGCAGGCGCGCTAACCAAGCTGCGCCACTCCCCGATAATATTGATTTTCACAAGAGAGTTTGATAAATCAAACCCCTATAAAATTTGCGAGCATATATTACAACTTTTGGAGAAAAATGGAAATACGTATATGAAACTACTTCTAATACTAGTTTTATTGCGTCACTATATTACTACTTTCTGCCGATCTCCTTCTCTATCTTTTTCCGGTCCAGCTTAAGGATGACAGGGCGTCCATGAGGACAAATAGAGGGACTTGAAGTATCGAACAGCTCTTCAACAAGATAGCTCATCTTTTCGTAGGGAAGTGGCTGTCCTGCCTTTACCGCTGTCTTGCAGGCAAGTGTGGCTAACATTGCCTTCTTTCTATCCTGTACTTTCTCCTCTTCTTTTTCTTCAAGTAAGGACAGAAAAATCTTCTTCGCCTCTTCCTCCTTAAAAATATCTGGGTACTCCTTGAGAGCAAAGCTGCGCCCTCCCATGTTTTCCACTCCAAAACCTGTCTCTTCCATCATGTCTTGGTTTTGTTCAAAGCTCAGAATCTCTGAAGGAGAAAGTTCGAACACCAACGGTAACAAGGCTAGTTTTCGAGGCCACTTTTTCTCTTTGTCGATCTCCCTGTACTTTTCATAGAGAACACGCTCATGAGCGTTGTGCTGGTCGATGATCAAAATGCCTTCTTCATCTGAAGTCACAATATAGGTATCGAGGTACTGTCCCAGAACTCTCCGACCCCTTTTTTCTTCTGGTTCTGGAATGAACATTCCCTCTGATCGATTCTCCACTCTTTCTGGAAATCTCATTGGAGGCGGTTGATGTCTTTCTTCAATCCTTTGACTCTCTCTGGTTTCGGGTCGAACGGGATAGATCTCTTTTATCCCCACTTCCTTGGCAATGGCCTGAGTTACCCCTCTTTGGATAAGATGAAAAACCGACTGAGAATCCTTAAACCGGATTTCTGCTTTTGTAGGATGGACATTCACATCAACCTCAGAGAACGGAAGATCCAAGAAAAGAAAGGCTTCAGCAAACAGATCCTTTTCTAGAGAGCCCTTGAAAGCCTGATTTAAAGCAGCCTGCAGCACCTTGTCCTTAACCACCCGCCTGTTAACATAAAAAAGCTGGTGGGAGCGGTCTTTCCGACCAGAAGAAGGACGGGAAACATACCCTTGGATACGCTTGCCTTCCTCCTCATAATCAACAGCGGTGAGACTTTCCAGAACGGATTTTCCATAAATTTGATAAATTCTTTCCTTTAAGCTGGAAACTGAAGGATAATCAAAGACCTGCCGTTGGCCATGATGAAGGGAAAATCTTACCTCAGGGAAGGCCAATGCGATGTGGGTCAAAAACTTGACTATCTGTGAGAGTTCTGATCTATCCGAGCGAAGAAACTTTCTCCTTGCAGGAAGATTAAAGAACAGGTCTCTGACTTCGACACAGGTCCCTTTGGGAAAAGCAACATCGAGAGTTTGGAGGATCTTCTCTCCTTCTCGGTCGATTCGTGTTCCCCTTTCGGTCTCTCCATCCGAAGTCTTCAATGTCACACGGGAGACCGCCGATATGCTGGGCAGGGCTTCCCCTCTAAATCCCAGTGTCGAGATCTTTTCAAGATCGTCCGCGTTAAAAATCTTGCTCGTGGAGTGGCGTTCGAAGCAGATAAACGCATCATCACGGCTCATTCCGTGACCGTTATCCATCACCTTTATCAGTTTCTTCCCTCCCTCGACAACGTCGATCTTTATATCCGTGGAAACGGCATCCAACGCGTTCTCCACCAGTTCTTTCACCACAGAAAAAGGTCTTTCGATCACCTCTCCGGCTGCGATTTTCTGGGAGACTTCTCGGGGAAGAAGGACGACTCTTTTCATCTATTCCTGATAAAACTCAATCAAAACAAAAAATAAAGAGTATCTTTTATATAAGAATTTTTCCCTTCGTCAAATTTTCAGAGACTTCAGTAATCCTGATCCAAACCTCATTCTTTTCTTCTGAAGAGCAAGAAGGCAGATGAACCTTTATATAGTTCGAAGTAAGGACCTGGGCCCCTCCATTTTCTTTCTTTATAACGACACCTTCACAGGCTTGACCTAGCAAACTCTGACGAAAACTCAGGTTTTTCTTCCTTGACAGATCTCTAAGCGTTGAGGCTCTTTCCTTCTTCACCCTCTCATCCACCTGTTCCCATTGGGCTGCGGTCGTTCCTGGCCTTGGCGAGTAAGAAAACACATGGAAATAGGTGAGCGGGGAATCTTGGAGGAAACAGAACATTTTCTTAAAATCCTCATCCGATTCCCCAGGGAATCCGACGATAATATCTGCTCCTAGAGCAACGAAAGGACTCCTTTGTCTTAAAAATCCGAGTATTCTCTGATAATCTTCAACTCTTATTTTTCTTCCCATACGATGGAGTATCTCGTCCGAACAATGCTGCAGGGAAAGATGAAAATGTGGGCAGACCTTTTTGCTCGAGGTCAGGTAGTCAAGCAAAGGCAGATCCAAAAACCTGGGATCGAGCGAACTCAGTCTCAACCGGCCAACCCCATCCACCTTCTCCATATCCTGGAGAAGGTCCAGCAGGGTGCTCTCTGGATTCTGCTCTAATCCGTAGGAACAGATATGGACGCCTGTCAATACAATTTCCTTGAATCCTTGCTGACTGAATTCCCTGACACGAGAAAGCACTTTTTCTCTAGGAAGGCTTTTGCTCTCCCCCCTCACGCTGGGGATGACGCAAAAACTACAGCGGAAATCACACCCGTCCTGGATCTTGACAAGCGCACGCGAACGGTAGGGACGATTCCCTTTCCCATTCTGCGGCCCTAAAGAGGAGACAATTCTCTCGGACAGATGCTCTTTCTCTTCGTTGAGAAAAACTTTCCAGATGTTCGGATTTCCTTCCAATTCTTCTCTGTACCGCTCTGAGAAACAGCCTGTAACGATGAGACGGCCATCTGGATTCAATCGGCGAACGCGGTTTATAAAGTGCCGAACATCTCTGTCTGCGCGACTGGTGAGCGTGCACGTGTTGATCAGCACGATATCGCTTCGGAAAAAATCCTCAATGTACCCCAGTCCGCGATTTTGGAGTTCATAAGCCCAAGAGAAAGCTTCAGCCTGGTTGACTCGACAACCAAAGCTCTGTATAGAAAAAGAAATCATAGATTCTCCTGGATTTTTTTTGAGGCCTCCTCAATCCTGGATGCCATCTGCCGCCTGTATTCTCTCATCCTTTCCTTAAGGGTTGGGTCCTTGAGCGCCAAGATCTGGATGGAAAGGAGTGCAGCATTTGAAGCTCCGGACTTTCCTATCCCCATGCAGGCTACTGGCACTCCCTCTGGCATCTGCGAGGTGGAGAGGAGCGCATCCAGCCCGCTGAGGCTTGAGCCCCTGACCGGTACTCCTATCACAGGTAGAAGCGTATGAGCCGCCACCACTCCCGCCAAATGAGCGGCCTTTCCCGCAACGGCAATAAAAATCTCGGCGTCTTGTTTTTCGAACTTCTCTATAAGATTAACCGTTCGGTCCGGAGACCGATGTGCAGATGTGACCTCGAGGTGGAAAGGAACTTCAAATTCCTTAAATATCTGGATCGCATCTCTTACGACGTCGAAATCATATTCGCTGCCTATAAAGATAACGACTTTCATTCTTCCTCCCTTATAGCACCGATATCACGCCGCCAGTGCATGGCTTCAAAAAAGATCTTGGAAATGGTCTGGTAGATCTTGCCCATCGTCTCCTCCAGCGTGTTCTCGGATGCGCATATGTTGAGCACCCTTCCACCGCTTGTGTAATACTTCCCGTCTCTGAAAGCCGTTCCCGCATGAAAAATTACGATGCCGGGAAGGGATGCAGCCTCATCCAGCCCCTCTATCAGCTTCTCTTTTTCATATTTAATAGGATAGCCTCCTGAAGCCACCACCACACATCCCGAAGTTTTGGAGTTCCATTGGATTTCTTTCTCTAAAACATTTTCCTCAACAGCGGCAAGAAGGACTTCCACCAGATCTCCTTCCATTCTTAACACTTGGGGCTGGGTCTCGGGATCTCCAAACCGGCAGTTGTATTCCAACACTTTAGGTCCTTCATCGGTCAGCATCAAACCAACGTAAAGAATCCCTTTGAACTTTCTCTCCTCCTCCAGCATACGCGTTATCGAAGTAAAAACGATGGTGTTCATAATTAGGTCAAACATCTGCTTGTCGATATAAGGCGAAGGAGAGATGGCCCCCATTCCTCCTGTATTAGGCCCTTTGTCTCCATCGAAAACAGGTTTATGGTCCATGGTTGTCACAAGGGGAAGGACTTTAACGCCATCCGAAATCACGATGAAAGAAGCCTCCTTACCGACCAGAAATTCTTCTACGATAACGCTATTTCCTGCTTCCCCAAATTTTTTCTCCACCATGACGGTGTGTATGGCTTCCTCTGCTCTCTTCGCATTTCTGCAAATGATAACTCCTTTTCCAGCGGCCAAACCGTCGGCTTTTATGACTAAAGGAAAAGAAAATCTCCCCGAATTCACGATACTTTTGGCCTGTTCCGGCGAATCTGCAATCTCGAACTCGGCGGTAGGTATCCTGGACCGTTCCATGAATTGTTTGGCAAAGATTTTGCTTCCTTCGAGTTCTGCCGCATTCTTCTTCGGCCCGAAAATTTTTAATCCCCTTTCCTCGAATACATCCACTATCCCTAGCGTCAGAGGAGCCTCTGGCCCAACCACGGTCAAATCAATCTTCTCTCTATACGCAAAATCCACAAGCCCTTGCATGTCCTCAGCGTTCAAGGAAACATTTTCAGCTATGCTCATGGTTCCAGCATTTCCAGGAGCACAATAGAGTTTTTCTAATAAGGGGCTTTGGGATATCTTCCATGCCAAGGCGTGTTCCCTTCCTCCTGATCCAACGACTAATATTTTCATTTCGCCTTACCTCTTTTGGGATTCATTCTGACAAAAAAGGATTCATTCGTCAAAACAATTTCTCAAAACTCTTTATAAAAGTCTCAGCAAATGCAGAATAAGGAAAAATGCTCTGGAATATTCTCGCAGCAACAGGAATAGCTTCTTGTGCAGAAAGGCAGTATTTCATCTCAAGAAAATTTTTTCTGAACTCTTTGACCTCATCTTTAACATTTTTATTGCTCAGGATAACATCGGCTATAAATCCAGCCAGCACCTCGAAGTCTTTATCCTTCATCCCAAAGCGGGTCATTTCCTGAACCCCCATCCGGATTCCACTCGGCTCCAGGAATGTTTCATCATCAGGAAGCGCTTGATAATTGGTCAAGAGGCTGTTCTCTTCCAGGCGCCGCGCGATATCCATCCCATTCTCGAATTCTTTGATCCGGATGAGAACCTGGTGGGTCTCCGTAAATCCGTCGTTTTCATCCCCTTCAACCGGAATTCCCTTGTCTCTCAGGGCTCGAGCAAAAGCCTTGGCATTCGCTCTGACCTGTCCCTGGTATTCCTGCCTGAACTCATTCATCTCATAGGTGGCCATCAAGAGAGCGAGCAGTGTGCCTAGATGATGATTGCTCGTGGAGCCGGGAAATGCCCGGCTGACTATATCCAGCCACAGTTTACGTAACTCAGAACCCTTTGGAAAGTTTCCAACCACAAGCCCTCTCTGGGGACCAAAGAATGTTTTGTGAGTGCTTCCTGTGATCACATCCGCTCCCTCTGCTAAGGGCTCCTGAAAGGTCCCGTATAGCCCGAGCACATGTGCCATATCATACATGATGATGGGCCGATCGTCCCAGTCTTTGACCAAATCTGCAACAAACGTGATGGGCTCCTGGTAGATGAACATGCTCTTTCCGAAAATAACAAGCTCTGGTTTGTTCTGTTCGATGAGCTCAGCAAGTTTCAGAAGGTCAGGCTTATAGGGATTCTCCTCCTGCACGGGAAAATTGACGACCCTCTCTTTTCCCGTTTCGGGGTCTTCATCCACATAATTGAAAAGGGCTCCCATAGGCTGGGAGCTGAGATGCCCTCCTTTGTTCAAAGCATTGTTCATGACAAGCCTCATCTTCCTCATCGGCTGTCCCTCGGGGCGGTCACGGTTGATGAATCGAACCATGGCTTTGAACACTACCTCGTTCGCCATCTGTCCGCTGACAGGTCGAAGCTCAACCTCCGAGCATCCAAAAAAATGGCCAAGCTCGTTCTGTGTCTCTTTTTCGACCTCTCTGATGAAATCCGTTCCTTGATAAAAATAAATCTCCTGTCCCTTCATGGTCCTGTGCTCGGCATACCGCCCTGCCGGGTCTGATATCTCACACATCTTCACCAGGAGAGAAGGAGTGGACTCAGAGGGTATGAGATTGAATGATTCCCTCTGTCTCCATAAATTGTTCTGGATGACATTTTGCGATAAAGACTGAATCTTTTCGTTGAATGAAGGCATGGTTTCTTACTCCTCATCTTGCGGTTTAAAATTTTTCTCTTCTATTTTAGATATTTTATCGAGCCTGCACTGATGCCGACCTCCCTCATAATCTGTCCTCAACCAAATATCGACAAAGTGAAGAGCCTCGTCCATGGGGATAACCCTCCCGCCCAGAGTCAAACAGTTGGAATCATTATGGCTTCGGCTCACCTCTGCTACGTATTCATCCCAGCATGGAGTGGCCCGAATCCCTCTGTGCTTGTTAGCCACTATTGCCATGCCCAATCCTGTGCCGCAGAAGAGGACGGCTCGGTCGCACTCTCCGGACAGAACGGATCGGATGGCTCGTTCCCCATAATCTACATAGTCCACTCTTTCACCAGGACCACAGCCAAAGTCTTCGCACTCTATTCCGTTCTCGGTAAGGTGGTCCAGAACTCCCTTCTTAAGATCAAAGCCTGCATGATCAGAAGCCAGTGCTATTCTCATCCTTTTCTCCTTCTTAAGCTCATGAAACCATCGGAGGTCAACGAATGAAAATCAATTGGTCGTACCATTATATCAATATTTTTAGGACAGTTAAACACACCCCTCAGACGGAAGACCGCCTCTCCATTTCTGCGATGAGGGAAACATCTAATCCAGTTAACTTATGCAGCGACGGTTCCTGTCCATCCGAAGCCCATGCTGGAGCATGGGAAGGTCTTAGGTTCGGTTGTGAGGGTGATTTCTCAGAAAGAGCAGATCTAAGTTGGGTCCTTTTTAATGAGCGCGATAGCCTCAGGGAGCACCTCGATGGCCTTCAGGACAACTTGGTCAGTCATGCGGTAAGCTTTGATCCCCATCTCGATCCCCCAAAAGGCGGAATGGATCTCTCTTTCCAGCTCTCTTTTTATCTCTTCTCTCGATTCATCGAACTTTTTCTCATCGAATTCAAACTTCTCTTCCCGAAGGCTGGCTTTGAAGTCATCTATAATATCCTGGTGCAGGGTGAAATTCTGGCTGATCATTCTTTTCTCCGGGCTTTTGCTCTTTTCGGAACTTTCATCGGGAAAGATAAAGTCTTTGGAAACAGGCCTATTCTTTTCTTTGAATTTTTTAGCGTAATCAAAAAAGATCCCCTTTATGGCCATATTGAAGACAAATTCGTCAAACGGGAGATTGACTTCATAGTCCGGAGAGATACCGCCCTGGCCAAGGACTTTCCTTCCTTTGGCGGTGTACTTGACCTCTCTCTGATCTTCTGGAGCCTCTTTTCTGTAGATATAATAATCCTCGAAGTTTGAGTAATCCCTCTGGATGGAGCGGCCGCTGGGCGTGTAGTATTTGGCTGTGGTCAGAGCGACTGCTGCATTTGGCGCCAAAGGGACGATGGTCTGAACCAGGCCTTTTCCCCAGGAATCCTCGCCAACGATCAACCCTCGATCGTTATCCATTACCGCACCGCTCAAGATTTCAGGAGCACTGGCACTTCCGCGGTTGATCAGAACCACCAAGGGAATATCTTCAAACTGATTATTTCTCTCGGCGAAATATTTTCTGTCGATGGTTCTATTTCTTCCACGAATGGAAACGACCAACGTGTCCTTAGGAAGAAATTCGTCCGAAAGCTCGATGGATTGAAAAAAGGTACCACCTGTGTTTCCCCTAAGATCTAGGATGAGCTTCTTCATCCCCTGCTTGACCAGCAACGCCATCTTTTCCTGGAACTCTCTTGTCGTAGTCTCGGCAAAGTTGCGGATAAAGATGTAACCGATATCATCCTTAAGTATGAAGGCGTAGGGAACGCTATGGAGAGCGATTTCCTCTCGAACGATAGTCACATCAAAAGGCGAATCCCGCCCTTCACGGACTATGGTTATGGTGACTTCCGTTCCCTCCTGGCCTCGAAGCTTCATCATGGCTTCGGTCGAGGTTATGGGTTCTGTGGTCTCTCCGTTGATATGAGATATGACATCCCCAGATCTGATGCCGAGCCTGTAAGCTGGTCCCCCTTCTATAGGAGAAACAACCACCAATTTCTCATCATATTTCGTGATTAGGATTCCCAAGCCGAAGTACTTCCCTTTGTATTCTTCTCTCACCCGATCAAAGTGACTCGGATCCAAGAAATAGGAATGAGGGTCTAGGGTCTGAAGCATCCCTTTAATCGAGGAAAAGGCAAGCATCTCGTGATCAACCTGCTCGTAATAGTTCTGGTCGATCAGGGAAATAATCGAGGAGATCTTATTCAAAGAGAGGGTCCAAACATCCTCTTCCCATACCGGGAAGGAGACGAGGGCAAAAAACAATATGAAAAAAAGAAAACTCTTTCGTTTCATGTCCCTTGACAAAATATTATCTTACCAGAGCCCCGAGAAATTGTAAAGTCTTGACTTCTGGTGACTGACAGGCTATATTTCTTAATCATTCTCAAAGTATAAGACAAGTCAATGTTCGGAAGCATCGGTGTCCCGGAATTAATCGTCATATTGGCCATCGCACTCCTTATCTTTGGCCCCAAAAAACTTCCTGAAGTGGGAAGGTCCATAGGAAAGGCCCTTCGAGAATTCCGCAAAACATCGGAAGAAATAAAAGAGAAAATCGAAGAGGAAATCCAGGCCGAAGAATTCAAAGACATAAAAGAAGAGCTCAACAGGAAAGTGGGAGAGGATGAGGAAGGGGAAAAAATCTCCTGACGAGATGACCTTCCTCGAACATCTCGAAGATCTCAGGAAAAGACTCTTCTACTCCTTCGTGGCCCTTTTCGTTGGCGTTATCCCTGCCTGGTTCTTCCACAAAGAGCTGTACCACATCCTTGCCATTCCTGTGACCAAATACCTCCCTGAGGGGACAAAACTCGCCTTCACCAAGCTCACCGCTCCCTTCATGCTCTATATCAAGGTCTCCTTTCTGGCAGCGATCTTCTTCATGTCTCCTTTCATCTTTATCCAGCTCTGGATGTTTGTGGCACCTGGCCTCTACAGGAAAGAAAGAAAATATGTGGTTCCTTTCGTGTTGCTTACCTCCATCTTCTTCATGGGAGGAGCGATCTTCGGATACTACGTGGTTTTCCCCTTCGCCTGCCGCTTCTTCCTCAACATGGGATCGGATTTCCAGCCTGTGATTACTGTAGATGACTACTTCAGCCTGGCCCTCCGCGTGCTGTTGGGCATTGCCATCGTGTTTGAGCTGCCCACCTTAATCTTCTTCCTTTCCCGGATGGGCATTATCACCGCTCATTGGATGATTAAAAAATTCAAGTATGCCGTCCTCGCCGTGTTTATCATAGCAGCCATCATCACGCCGACTCCAGACATGGTCACCCAGAGCATCGTCGCCTTCCCGATGCTTGCTCTTTACGGACTGAGCATACTGATTGCTCTTGTCTTCGGCAAAAGACGGGAAAAGAGGGACAAAGACTCAAACAATGATCTAGCAGGATAGGATGGGTAGAGAGAGAGTCATTCTTCGCCAAGCCCCAGACTATGATCCAGAAAGAATAAGGAGTGTCATCAAGAAAGGTCTTGAGGAGCTCTGCCTTGTCCCCTCGAGCTATCAACATATCACCATCAAACCCAACGTGGTCATGGCCCATCGCAAGGTCGCTCCTTCGGCTTACACTCGTCCAGAATTTTTGGATGGCCTGCTCCAAGCCCTGCAAGACAGCGATTGTAACAGACCGCAAATCACGATAACCGAGAAATGCGGGGCCGAGATCCCCACCACTCGAATGTTCCGAAGGGCTGGTTATTTTAAGCTGAAAAAAAAGCACAACATCGGGATTCTCCTCGATAGGGAAAGAATATGGAATCATAACTACCACCTTGACGAAAAGATCGTTGATCTATTGGAGGTCGGATATCCTGATTTCATCGCCACAGACGCTGTGGAAATCTCCATGGGCGGAAATCATCTTACACAACAGGGCTACCCTTTAGGGCTTATTCTTATGGCAAAAAATCCCGTGGCTCACGATGCGGTGTGCGCCCATCTGTTCCATATTGATCCTCATAAAATCCCACACCTTCGTCTTGCCCACGAGAGAGGATATGGTCCCCTTGAACTTGAACAGATCGAGATCACAGGCGACACGTCTCTGGAAAAGATGCAAGAGAGGACAAGCGACTGGAAGACCGGATTTATCCGAGTGGATGCGGTGGACTGCGGAATAGAGGTCTTAGCAGGGGAACCGTACTGCACTGGCGGCTGTCACGGCGGATAGAGTGATGACCATCGGAACATGCTCCGAAGTCCAAGGGCGTTTGACTGCTCGTCGAAAACGCCGGATCAAAGGGTGTCCTCCCAAGCACAAGGATCTTGTCCTCTGGATGTTTCTGAAGGCTGGAATACTGAACCCGTTGTTTCGGTTCGATCTGATCATCGATGCCTATCTCTGTCTCTTTTTCTCCTGGATGAGAAGATTCTTCAAAGGAAGGCTTTAAATCATGGACGGAAAACTGATCATCGGAAACGAACGGATTGAAACCTCTGAGAAAATGGTTTCCTTAAGCCCAGCCACTCTTGAACCTGTAGGAGAGGTCAGCCTGGCATCCTCCCAAGAATGCCAAGAGGCCATCCTGGCTGCCAAGGAGGCTTTTCCTTCCTGGAAAGCGCTTCCTCTCCAGAGGAAACAAGAAATCTTCTTCGAAGCCAAGAAAATCCTCCTCCGGCGGGGTGAAGAGGCTGCATACCTCATAACCATAGAGAAAGGATCTCCCTTGACGGAATCTTTTTCCGGAGAAATCTTCAGCAGCCTGGGAGCCTTGGATTATTATGCGCGAAATCTGAACAAACTTCTGAAGCCTAAGCCGGTGAAGCACTCGGTTTCCCTCTTTTTTCACAAAAAGAGTTCCTTCCGCTTCGACGCACTGGGTCCGACCCTTATCATTTCCCCCTGGAATTTTCCATTCCTGATCGCGCTTTACGATGTGATGAGCGCTCTAGCTTCAGGCAACACCATCATTCTCAGACCCTCATCATCCACGCCCTTCACAGGGTTGTTGCTGGGCGAAATCTTCATGGAAGCCGGCCTTCCTGCGGGTGTCCTCAACGTCATAAACTGCAAGGTTTCCCAAGCCGAAGAAATGATCACTAATCCAGATGTGCAAACAGTCATGTTCACAGGAAGTGTGTCCACAGGTAAACGGATAATGGAGCTGGCTAGCCAAAACCTGACCAACATCACCCTGGAACTCGGGGGTAAAGACCCCATGGTTGTGTGTGAAGATGCAGACCTGGAGAGAGCTGTTCGAGGGGCTGTTTGGGCAGGTTTCATGAACTGCGGCCAAAGTTGTGGAGCAGTGGAGAGAGTCTATGTTGCCCGAGAAATCGCTGATGAATTCACGGATAAACTCGTGGATCTAACGAAAAAAATCAAAGTCGGTGATCCTTTAGAACCTGATGTGAATATGGGTCCGATGGCCACCCTCTCTCAACTGAAGATTGTCGAGAACCACATCCAAGAGTCTAAGGAAAAGGGAGCGCAGATCCTTTGGGGAGGGAAGCGAATTCAAGATCTGCCTGGTTATTTTCTCGAACCCACCGTGCTCACCTGGGTTGATCACTCTATGAAAATCATGAAAGAAGAAACCTTTGGCTCCACCCTTCCTATCATGACCTTTTCTGATCCTGAAGAAGCGGTTGCCCTCGCCAACGACAGTTCCCTCGGCCTCACAGCTTCTGCCTGGACCAGGAGTAAAAAAACGGCCTCCTGGATGACCGACAGAATCGAGGCCGGTTCAGTGACGGTGAACGACCACATGTTTTCTTTCGTGGAGCCAGGTGCTATATGGGGTGGAATCAAACAGACAGGCAAAGGTCGTTCCCACGGCCCCTTCGGTCTTCAGGAGCTAGTGAATGTCAAACTCGTCAGTTTCGACTTTCTCAAGAAAAAGATCCAAATCTGGTGGTTTCCGTATGATAAGGAGCTTTTTCCACTTTTAAAGAAATCCGCTACCCTCTTCTATCACGATCAAATCTTAGAGAGATGGAAAGCTCTCTTCTCGCTTGCATCCTCCCTAAGACCCATCACTGAGGGAAGTCCTCTAGCAAATTATATTAAAAGTCTTCCTCGCTTCTTAAGGAAATGATTCCTTTTTTGATGTTATTGACCTATCCTTTTTTGATGTGTTATCTTCACTGCATGATTCAAAAAAGACAATG
>Ga0224506_10000493_pt1 | contig 33174 bp, 29 predicted proteins | sample SF_Jan12_sed_USG_2_FD_169108 | JGI IMG/M metagenome (GOLD analysis project Ga0224506, IMG submission 169108) | Sediment microbial communities from San Francisco Bay, California, United States - SF_Jan12_sed_USGS_8_1 | ecosystem: Environmental > Aquatic > Marine > Sediment | place: USA... | reverse complement strand
AAGGCTTACATATACACGAGAATATTCTGATTAAATATCAACTCTTATACCAATCTGGTAATTATGCCAGACAGTGCCAACACCAAAACCGATGGTGATATATTGCCATACCCCCCGGTTTTTTGGTGATAGCCATTTTGATATCCCATAATGCCCTATTCCGCCAAGAATAAAATATGCGTGGATTTCTTTTTCTGTTGGGTTTTTGCCTAGAAAGGGGTTCCCTTCCCAATAGACATCATTGTCCTGAATGTACAATGTCTGTCCCCAGTCAATAATATTAAGGACCTGCCAGCCCGTTTCTCGCCATGTGTCGGCCGTTGTCCAGTCATCAGCACTAGCCGATGCCATCGGTAAAAGGGTCAAGACCAGAAAAAAATATAAAGGAATAACAGCCATTTACTTAAGGGGCAGCATGACCGACAATGGCCGTAGCAGGCCCCCGCTACCAAATCTAACCGGTTGTTGGTTTGAAGCTGACAATCGGTTTTTTTATGGTCGAGTGATTAACGACTATCCAGTGATAAGGGCATGTGTTTTGGTCCTAATAGAGTGATATCCGACTGATTTGACTCAAAAAATTGCCTAAGTGTTGGTGAATTATAAATATGATGTTATAATTAGCCCAGTTTTTTACAGAGTAATAAGAAAAAAGTGGGCCGAAGGCCCATTTTTTTTTCTCAGGTGCAAATGACGTATGGCAGCAGTAGCTGAAAACCTGACAAGCATGATTGAGCCGGTCGTTGAAGGGCTTGGCTATGAGCTTCTTGGTATCGAATATATCCCTCAGGGGCGACATTCGATATTGAGACTATATATAGATAGTGAGAAGGGCATCGTACTGGAAGACTGCGAACGAGTCAGTCGACAGGTGAGTGGTGTGATGGATGTGGAAGACCCCCTCAAGGGGCAATATCTTCTCGAGGTATCTTCACCGGGTCTGGATCGTCCTTTGTTTAAGGCCTCACACTACATGCGTCATATTGGCCAGGTAATAAAACTCCGTTTACGGAGGCCTCATGAGGGGCAGCGAAAGTTTCGTGGTGAACTGGTCAGTGCGGATGAATCAGGAATTTTGCTACGGCAGGCAGATACGGGACAGGAAACCCGACTGGATTATGGTGATATTGAAAAGGCCAATCTGGAAGCTGAGATTTAAAACTCAGGTCGAAAGGCCATAACAGGGAATTTTCCCAAAAGCTGAGTGGAACAAGGGTAAGGCAATGAACAAAGAGATTTTGCTGGTTGTTGATGCAGTTTCTAATGAAAAAGGCGTCGAAAAAGACATTATTTTTGAAGCGATAGAAGCGGCTCTGGCCATGGCAACCAAAAAGCGCTACACCACAGACATTGATGTTCGAGTGAGCATCGATCGAGAGTCTGGTGATTATGACACCTTCCGTCGTTGGGAAGTGGTGGAAGATGATGGGATGGAACACCCCGAACGTGAAACCACCATTAGTGCTGCTCAGCTGGATAACCCGGATATTAATGTTGGTGATTTCACAGAGGAAGAAATCGAGTCCATTGGTTTTGGTCGAATTTCAGCCCAGACAGCTAAACAGGTCATTGTGCAAAAGGTTCGTGAAGCTGAACGTGCCCAGGTTTATGAAGAATACAAAGATCGTATTGGTGAGTTAGTCATGGGTGTGGTCAAACGTGTCGAGCGTGGCAATATCTACCTGGATCTGGGTAAAAATATCGATGCAATAATTACTCGCGAAGAAATGATTCCACGAGAGTCTGTTCGTGCCGGTGATCGTTTGCGTGGTTATTTGAAAGAAGTGAACCCCGAAGCCCGTGGTCCACAGCTTCTGGTCAGTCGTACCGATCCCCAGTTCTTGATTGAATTATTTAAAATTGAAGTACCTGAAATCGGTGAAGGCATGATTGATATTCTGGGTGCAGCCCGTGATCCTGGATCACGCGCCAAGATTGCTGTACGCAGTAATGAAGCCCGTATCGACCCTGTGGGTGCCTGTGTCGGGATGCGTGGCTCACGTGTTCAGGCAGTTTCTAATGAGCTGGCCGGTGAGCGTGTTGATATTGTGTTGTGGGACGAAAATCCTGCTCAGTTTGTCATTAACGCCATGTCACCTGCAGATGTGGAGTCCATTGTAGTCGACGAAGATGCCAATAGTATGGATATTGCCGTAGCAGAGGAACAGCTGTCTCAGGCCATTGGTCGTAGTGGTCAGAACGTCAAGTTGGCCAGTGAACTGAGCAAATGGACCTTGAATGTAATGTCAGAGTCTGAAGCAGAGCAGAAAAGTGAAGCTGAATCAGAGAAAATCGTCAAAGCCTTTATGGTACAGCTTGATGTTGATGAAGAAGTGGCTGCGATATTAATACAGGAAGGCTTCACGACTGTTGATGAAGTGGCGTATGTTCCAGTAGATGAAATGCTGGAGATCGAAGAATTCGACGAAGAGATTGTTGAAGAGCTGCGTAATCGTGCCAAAGATGTATTGCTGACACGTGCCATTAGTAGTGAAGAAGAAATCACCGAGACTGAACCGGCTCAGGACCTGCTGGAAATGGAAGGTATGAATCTTGAACTGGCTTATAAATTGACAGGTATGGGTATTGTCACTATGGAAGACCTGGCAGAACAGTCTGTAGATGATTTGATGCAAGTGGACGGTATGGATGAAGATGAGGCTGCCAAATTGATTATGACAGCCAGAGCCCCCTGGTTTGCTGAAGAATCACAGGGTGCTGAGTAATAAGAGATCTGGAGAAGAGTATAGATGGCTGAAGTAACGGTTCGACAATTTGCAGAAGTAGTTGGTATTTCCATTGATCGCCTGCTGGATCAACTGAAAGAAGCTGGTGTGGAAATCAGTGACGCTGATGCAACGATTAGCGAATCAGAAAAAGTAGAGTTACTGGGTTTTCTTCGTCGTAAGCATGGTGCAGGAGAACGCAGTGAACCTAAAAAGATTACTCTTAGCCGGAAAAAAACCAGTGAGTTAAGACAGACTGGGTCTCACGGTAAATCAAAATCTGTCACTGTGGAAGTGCGTAAAAAACGCACTTATGTCAAACGCAGTGTGGTCATGGAAGAAGAAACCAAGCGTGTAGAAGAAGAAAAGGCCAAGCAACAGGCGGTTGAAGCTGAAGCAGAACGCGCTCGTAAAGAGCAGGAAGAACTTGCAGCAAAGAAACTGGCTGAAGCCCAGGCCCAAAAAGAAGCTGAAGAAGCAAAACGCAATGCAGCAGTCGCAAAGAAAACGGCTGAAGAAGAAGCAAAAAAACAGGCAGAAGAAATTGCCCGTAAGCAGGCTGAAGCTGCCAAGGATGATCGAGGCAGTAAAGGTAAGAAAGGTAAAAAGGCCGACAAGCATGAAGACCGAGAGACCCGGTACGGTCGTAAAGAGCTGCATGTCAATGCCGATAAATCGGGCCGCCGTAAAAAACCAACCAGATCCCGTTCTTTCGGTGGTGGTGGTACTTCTGGAGAGCACGGTTTTCAGAAACCAACTACCCCTATTATTCGTGAAGTCAGCTTACCTGAAACCATCACGGTAGGTGAGTTATCACAGAAAATGTCAGTCAAGGCGGCTGAAGTCATCAAAGTGATGATGCATATGGGAAGCATGGTCACGATTAATCAGGTACTGGATCAAGATACGGCTTCTATTGTCGTTGAAGAAATGGGTCATACACCAAAAATTCTCAAAGAAGATGCCATTGAGGAAAGTTTGACTGAAGAGCTGACTGGCGAATTAAAAACACGGGCCCCTGTTGTTACCATCATGGGCCATGTTGACCACGGTAAAACATCATTACTGGATTATATCCGTCGCAGTCGTGTTGCTGCTGGTGAGTCTGGCGGTATTACCCAGCATATTGGTGCCTATCATGTGGAAACCGATAGTGGGCAGGTCACCTTCCTGGATACTCCTGGCCATGCCGCTTTTACCGCCATGCGTGCCCGTGGTGCTAAGGTAACTGATATTGTCGTGCTCGTTGTTGCGGCTGATGATGGAGTGATGCCACAGACTAAAGAAGCGGTACAACATGCTCGTGCTGCTGAAGTACCTTTAATCATCGCAGTCAATAAGATTGATAAAGAAGACTCTGATCCTGACAGGGTCAAGAATGAACTGGCCCAGCTAGATGTTATACCCGAAGACTGGGGTGGTGACACCATGTTTGTGCATGTATCTGCTCATACTGGTGAAGGTATTGATACCTTGCTTGAAGCCATTCTGTTACAAACCGAAGTCCTGGAACTTAAGGCAGCTGATGAAGGTAATGCCAAAGGTGTCATTATTGAATCTCGTCTTGATAAGGGGCGTGGGCCTGTCGCAACCATGCTGATACAACAAGGCAAATTGAAAAAAGGTGACATCCTGTTGGCGGGTCTTGAATATGGACGTGTTCGCGCCATGGTTGATGAGCACGGTAAAACACTTGATGAAGCCGGTCCTTCGATTCCTGTCGAAATTCTTGGCTTGTCGGGTGTACCCAGTGCAGGTGATGAAGCGAATGTGGTTCCAGACGAGCGTAAGGCTCGTGAAATTGCCTTATTCCGTCAGGGCAAATATCGTGATGTTAAGCTAGCACGTCAACAGGCTGCCAAACTTGAGAATATGTTCTCACAGATGGAAGATGGTGAAGTCAATTCACTGAATATCGTTTTAAAGGCGGATGTGCAGGGGTCAGTTGAAGCAATCTCTGATGCTTTACAGAATCTGTCCACTGATGAAGTTAAGGTCAAGATTGTGGCCAGCGGTGTGGGGGGTATTACTGAGTCTGACGTGAACCTCGCTATGGCATCCAATGCCGTGATGATTGGTTTTAATGTGCGTGCCGATGGTTCTGCCAAACGCATGATCGATGAAGAAAGTGTCGACCTGCATTACTACAGTGTAATTTATGATTTGATTGATGAAGTGAAGAATGCCATGAGTGGCATGCTGGCACCGGAATTCAAGGAAGAGATCATCGGCCTTGCAGAAGTGCGAGATGTTTTCCGCTCTCCCAAGATTGGTGCCATTGCTGGTTGTATGGTAATCGATGGCAATGTTAAACGTAATAACCCGATTCGTGTCCTGCGTGATAATGTTGTGATCTATGAGGGTGAACTGGAATCACTGCGCCGCTTTAAAGATGATGTCAATGATGTTAAACAGGGTACTGAATGTGGTATCGGTGTTAAAAATTACAATGATGTCAAAGTTGGTGATCAGATCGAAGTTTACGAAAGAGTTCAGGTTGCTCGTAAACTATAAGTAGTTTATTAGCAGGTAATCATATTTCCCTTTAAGCGGAATTTCCCGGTTGTTCTCATGCCCAAAGAATTTAGTCGCACACGTCGTGTCGGTGAGCAAATGCAACGCGAACTGGCACAGCTTATCCAGCAAGAGCTAAAAGATCCTCGGATTGGTCTTTTAACGGTGATAGCTGTTGAGGTCAGTAAAGACTTTTCTCATGCCAAGGTGTTTGTTACCAGTCTTAATAATGATGAAGGTATGCAGCAAACACTTCAGATCCTTGAGCATGCCAAAGGCTTTCTGAAACGGGAACTGGGACGGCGTATTAAACTACGTATCATTCCAGATCTACATTTTGTGCATGACGAATCCATTGAACGTGGTAATCGCCTGTCGTCTCTGATCGATAAAGCGATTGCTAGTGACAAAAAAGACGATTAGCTCGAGGTAGATCGTGGCAAGAAGACGCCCTCGTGGTCGAGATATTAGTGGTATTGTTTTACTCGATAAACCATTGGGTATGACATCGAATGCGGCTCTGCAAAGGGTTAAACGCCTGTTCAATGCCAATAAGGCGGGTCATACAGGTAGCCTGGATCCACTTGCGAGTGGTCTGTTACCCATATGTCTGGGTGAGGCCACCAAGATTTCCAGTTATTTACTGGATTCAGATAAGGCTTATTCAGGTACCTGTAAGCTGGGAGTGACTACCACAACGGCAGATGCGGAAGGGGAAATTCTGGAACAAAAGCCTGTTGCAGAATATTCACCGCAACAGATTACTGATGTTCTGGCAAAGTTTACCGGGACAATAGAACAGATACCCCCCATGCATTCTGCAATAAAGCAGGGTGGCCAACCGCTCTACAAATTGGCACACCAGGGGATTGAGGTTGAGCGCCAGGCCCGTACCATCCATATCCACGAATTACGGGCCATTCGCCTTGAAGGGGATGAGCTGGAAATTGATATCCGTTGTTCCAAGGGCACCTACGTCCGAACGCTGGCGGAAGATATTGGACGGGAGTTAGGCTGTGGAGCCCATTTAAATAGGCTTAGAAGGACAAAAGTAGGGCCTTTTATGCTGGATTCGGCTATTGAGCTGGAAGCGCTGGAGCAACTGGCTGAGCAGGGTTTTGAAGAGCTGGACAGGCAAATATTGCCCATTGAAGAGGCGCTGGCTGACTGGCCTGAAGTCCAGCTGACAGAGAATTCGGCCTTTTACCTGTGTCGGGGCCAGGCCATCCAGGTTCCCCAGGCCCCTACCGGGGGGCTGGTCCGTCTGTCGGCCAATCAGCGTTTTCTGGGCATCGGTGAGATCCTTGACGATGGCCGGGTTGCGCCAAAAAGGTTGTTGAAATCAGGGTAAGAAATGGTTTTTCAGACCGTTTTTCCCTTGTGTAGTGTGGGGGCCGCGGGTACAATACGCGCTCCCATTTATCGGTAAATTTTATTTAAAACAGGAGTTTGCGATGTCTATCAATGCCGAAACGAAGGCAAACATCGTCAGTGAACATCAGCGTGTAGCCAGTGATACTGGCTCACCCGAAGTACAGGTTGCGTTGTTATCAGCCCGCATTAATGATCTGTCTGACCACTTTAAATCCCACATCCATGACCATCACTCGCGTCAGGGACTACTGCGTATGGTTAGTCAGCGTCGTAAGTTGCTCGATTATCTGAAGAAAAAAGACGTTCAGCGCTATCGTGATCTGATTGCGAAGTTAGGTCTGCGTAAGTAAATCAAACAAATAAGCCTTTAGGCAAAAGGAAGCTATGACCCCCGTAACTAAAGAATTTAAATACGGCGATCACGTCGTACGCCTCGAAACCGGTGAGATTGCTCGTCAGTCAACCGGAGCTGTTATGGTCAGCATGGGTGATACCGTTGTCCTGGTGACAGCGGTAGCCATGAAAGAAGCGGATGAAGGCCGTGACTTTTTCCCCATGACTATCGACTACCAGGAACGTACTTACGCTGTAGGTCGTATCCCTGGTGGCTTCCTGAAGCGTGAAGGTCGTCCTTCTGAGAAGGAAACGCTGACCTGTCGTTTGATCGACCGTCCAATTCGTCCACTGTTCCCCAAAGGTTTTACCAACGAGGTTCAGTTGATTGCCACGGTTGTGTCAATGGATCCAGAGATTGATCCAGATATTCCATCCTTGATTGGTTCTTCAGCTGCAATGATGCTGACCGGGACCCCTTTTAATGGCCCAATTGGTGCCGCCCGTGTGGGTTACAAAGATGGTCAATACCTGCTTAACCCAAGCATGACTCAGCTGAAAGAATCTGATCTGGATCTGGTCGTTGCCGGTACAGAACAGGCGGTATTGATGGTTGAATCTGAGGCCAAAGAACTGTCAGAAGAAATCATGCTGGGTGCCGTTGTATATGGCCATGAACAGCAACAGGTTGTAATCAACGCCATTAAAGAATTTGCCAATGAAGTTGGTGTTGAGAAATGGGACTGGACTCCACCTGTTAAAGACGAAAAACTGCACAGTGAAGTCGCTGCAGCCGCTGAGTCTGATGTGACTGAGGCCTACAAAATCAAAATTAAGCAGGATCGTTATGCGCGCCTGTCTGAAATCCGCAAAGCGACAGTTGATAAACTGGCTTCTGAAGACGGTTGGAGTGAAGGCGAAGTTTCTGAGGCCTTTGGCAAACTGGAAAAGACTATCGTACGTGGCACCATCATCAATGGTGAGCCTCGTATCGACGGCCGCGATACTCGCACTGTCCGTCCAATTACCGTCAAAGTTGGTGTTCTACCTCGTACTCACGGTTCTGCCCTGTTTACCCGTGGCGAAACACAGGCACTGGTGGTAACAACCCTGGGTACTGAGCGTGACTCTCAGATCATCGATGCCCTGGAGGGTTCTTACCGCGACAATTTCATGTTGCAGTACAACTTCCCTCCATACTCTGTTGGTGAGACTGGTCGTGTCGGTAGCCCCAAACGTCGTGAAATCGGCCATGGTCGTCTCGCCAAGCGTGGTGTACTGGGTGTGATGCCTTCTGCTGATGACTTCCCCTACAGCATGCGCGTTGTTTCTGAAATTACTGAATCTAATGGTTCAAGCTCCATGGCCTCTGTGTGTGGCACCAGCTTGTCCCTGATGGACGCCGGTGTACCTATCAAGGCCCCAACTGCCGGTATTGCCATGGGCCTGATCAAGGAAGGCGACAAATTTGCTGTTTTAAGTGACATTCTGGGTGACGAAGATCACCTGGGTGATATGGACTTTAAGGTCGCTGGAACCTCAAATGGTGTCAATGCACTGCAGATGGATATCAAGATTGATGGTATCACCAAGGAGATCATGGAAGTCGCTCTGGAGCAGGCCAAAGAAGGTCGCCTGCACATCCTTGAGAAAATGAATGCCGTGATCAGTGAGCCTCGCACTCAGATGTCTGAGCATGCACCTCGCTTTGTTACCTTCAAGATCAATCCTGAGAAGATTCGTGATGTCATCGGTAAGGGTGGTGCAACCATTCGTTCGATTACTGAAGAGACCGGTGTGTCTATCGACATTTCAGATGATGGCCTGGTAAAAATCGCCTCAAGCGATGGAGCTGCTGCCGAAGAGGCTCGCCGTCAGGTTGAGCAAATCACTGCAGATGTTGAAGTTGGTAAGATCTACGAAGGCAAGGTTGCCAAACTGATGGACTTCGGTGCCTTTGTGACTATCCTACCTGGTAAAGACGGTCTGGTTCATGTTTCTCAAATCTGTGATGAACGTGTTGAGAACGTCAGTGACAAGCTGACCGAAGGTGAAATCGTTAAGGTGAAGGTTCTGGAAATTGATAAACAGGGTCGTATTCGCCTGAGCATGAAGGCGGTAGCTGCTGAAACGGCCTAACTTAGCCATATTTTCATCTACACTTACCTGAAAGGCTGCTCTCGCAGCCTTTTTTAATGCCTGAATGTCCTGTTCAAGAGTGGGGCTGGTGGCACATCCATTGCATTATTTCCTGAAATTGGATTCCGGAGACAGAATTTTGGCAGTTTTGAAGCAGTATGTGCTTTTAGCAAGTGTGGGTTTATTGCTGTCCTGTGCAACGGCAGCACCGCCTAATGACATTCTCTCACCCGAAAACGCCTTGGTTTACGGTTATGTGGAAGGTTCAGATTATCCTATTGATAGTGTAGAACTGCATGAGTTTGGTGTTGTGTATGTCGCCCCTTTTAAGCGACCACCCAGGGTGCTGGTTTATAAGAATGGATACTTTATGTCGGAGAATCTTAAGCCGGGTAAATATTATATTGCGGCATTTTCTTCAAATAGAAAAATCTACAAGTTGGTCAATAGTGTTCAATCTTCCTATCAGAACATTATCAATGTGGCGCCCGGTAGCCTGAACTTTCTGGGTTCACTGAAAATAATTGTCCGTAAACGTCACCTCCTTACTCATGGTGAGTTTGAGGTTCAGCGTATGCGAAAGCCGGATGAACGTACCATGTTAAAATTCTTCTATGATATTACAGCAGGAACAGGCTGGCAGAAAAAAATTATCCGCCGCATGGTTGAACTTAGACAATAAAAAAATGGCCCCATCATTTGATGGGGCCAACATATAACTATCTATTATTATTCTCTACATCTTGATTAGATGTTACCACAGTGTAAACCAGGTTCAGCGGTAAACGTTGGCAGTGTTGGGTGAGTCACACTGGTTACACAGAACTGAAGTGTTACCCCACCTCGTGCTGTTCCAGTTGTATTGATAACCGTACTACCTGCGGTATCTGTTGCAGGTCCTGATGCTCCCGCTTCAGTAATATCACCGGTGAAGTCACCTGTCACAATGGCATTGGCTACCGGGTTACCCAGGTTATCCAGTATTACAACAGTTGCGGTACCCACTTTATTACCACCACCAGCATTCGTTGTTGTTAAAGTCACTGAACCAACCTGCATGGATGTGACTGTAGGTGCATCTTGTGTGGTAGCACCTGCCACATTGGTGTAGGCAGAGTTACCGGCATCGTTAGATGCATTAACACGATACGAATATGTGGTGTTGGCTGACAGTCCTGTGTCTGTATAAGCCATGGTATTGGCATTCACTGTTGTAAGTACGGCAAAGTTAGTGCCATCCAGAGACCGTTCAATATTGAAGCCAGTCTCATCGTTAGAGTTATCCAGCCAGGTTAGGGCAATGCTGGTTCCAGAAGCCTGTGCATTCAGCTGTGTTGGTGCTATTGGAGGGGTAGCTGGTGCACTTGCAATGGGATAACGAATAGCAAAGCTCCTGTTTGGATCTGCCGGGAAGGTAGGTGGCTCAGCACCGCCAAGTACATTGGCATAGGTCATGGCACCCTGATCTTCGTGATCAAGGATATGACAGTGCATAATGGTCTTGCCACGGAAGGCTGTCTCGGCTGTCAGGTCAAACCTTACATCACAGTTTGCTGCCAGTGTATCGTAGTATTCACCCGCTTCAAAGTCGCCACAGTCACGCTGTACCTGGAAGTGGTAGACATGCAGATGGAAGGGATGATTTTGAGCTCCCTGAATTCCCCATTCCTGAACACCATTCGTGGCAAGCTCAAACAAAGGTACATTGATATCAAACTTGTTACCATTGATAGTTCTGGCACCCATGTTGATTGTTTCCAGGCGAGCCACGGGTTTGGTTCTTAGATCGCGCAGGTAAGGAGGACGAACAGAAGCCCATGTTTTACCTTCAACGCCATCATAAGGATGAACCGATGTATCAGTCGCTGCCGTTGTATCAACATTAATATTGGCGACAGTGACATTACCGATACTAACAGTTGAATTTGCACTACAACGAATAGCAAGATCAGCACGTGATGCACCTGTTAGCCCAATAGTATTGCCAGTCAGTGCCTTTGGAACAACTGTACGCCAGACACCATCACGTGCCATCAGCGCGACCTCACATTGGTCTCCTACAGTCAGGTCACGTAGCTTACCATCACGGTTAGCCACTAGGACACGCCAGTGTTGCCAGGTATTGGGTGGGATACACAGATCACCGTTGACAGTACCATTGACAGTCCATGTTGGACCGAGAGTACCGCTTATCAGAGTGTCACCACCAATTCCTCGGGCATTTGGATCAAGATAACCCAGCACTACATGCTGTTCTGTCATATTTCGAACAGTGGCCGGGATCTGATCCAGTTCATCACTGATAATCATCAGGCCAAATGCACCGCCAGCAGCCTGGAGATAGGTTGAGCCATGGTGATGAGCGTGATACCAGAAAGTGCCTCCCATGTGGTCTGCTCCAATGTCATACACATAGTCGCCGGCAAAGCCACCCTCGATCACACGTGTTACTTCATCGGATGGGTTCTCAGGAGAAATATGTACACCGTGTGTATGCAGATTAGAGATGTTTGGATCTTTGAAGTCATTGTGGACTGCAGCCGGGGCTTCATAGGGCAGCAGGTTTCTGAAGGTAAGGACATATTTTTTTCCTGGTACCATTACAACGGTTGGTCCCGGGATACTGTATTGTCCACCTTCCTGCCGATAGGCCCGCGTTGTCAGAGTTTCGCCATTAACGATAAAGCTGGCTTCACCCATTTCAAGCACGCCACTCCAGTACTCTTCAGTACCATTCGCTGCTGGATGATGTGTCCACTGAAGCAACTGTGGTTCAGTGGCCTGGTTGGCCGTCGGGCATGCTGCTGCATGTACCAGCGAAGCGGCCGAGAATAGTATAGCCATTAATAAATAAGCTAACTTATTCATATGTACCTCCTACAGATTGTTATTATTAAATAATGAGGTATGAAACCATTATTGAATAAAAAACAGTATTTAAGTAGCAGGTAGTTATATATTGAGTCCTGATGTTCTCCTTATAGATATGTCCAAATGTTATAGTCTGTATTCCTTAGTCCGTGCATTTTAATTATTCCTTGTATGCCTGGTTACGTAATGCTTATGTTGTCGTTGTTAAATACACCCGTAAACCGTATCAATACATAAACTACTAGTAACTTCGTGATACTGGATTAAATTTCAATAAAGACCACTTACCTCTCTTAGTTTTAATTATAATAATTATTTATCTCCTCATAATGATAAACACAAAACGTTTATATATGGTCGATTAGAAAAGGTCAATGAAATTCCTAGTGTTTTAGTTAAATAAATATATATAAATTATCGATAAGTTAAATTTAATTTATAGTTAGAGTGGTTCTAAATAAGCTTGTATGATTTTAATTATTTAGTTATATAGGAAACTACATTAGTTATTTAAGAAGATTGCTTGCAGAAATTATTGAGAAACTGGCAGCAACGGTGTTCCAGCCAGTATTCAGGTTTGAAAGGCAGATTTCCAGAGATAAAGCCAACATGTCCACCGTGTACACTTAGCTCGAAAAAAATATCAGAAGATAATTCATTTTCTTCCGGTAAAGCTGTCGTGGTCATGAAGGGATCATCGCTTGAATGAATGATAAGAGTAGGGATCTTGATGTGTTTTAGATATTGTCTGCTGCTGCTTTTCTGGTAATAGTCAGTCGCATTAATAAAACCATGTAGAGGAGCGGTGACATGATCATCATACTCCCAGATGGTTTTACACTTTGTCGCTTTTTCTTTATCTATGGGCAATGACATTTTTATCAGACGTTGGTGTAAAGAGCTCTGTAGTTTGTTAACTAGATGACGTTGATAAATACGCGATTCAGGTTGATTCAGTTGGGTTGCTGCATTGAGTAGATCAAAGGGGACAGAAACAGCAACGGCTTTGTCCAGAATATTATTTTCCCCGGATTCACCCAGCCATTTTAGAAGTACGTTACCTCCAAGTGAAATACCGATACCATATATGTTGCGTTCTGGAAAACGCTGTTTGATTTGCTGGGCAACAAAACCAATATCACCCGTCTCTCCAGAATGGTAGGCCCGGGGTAAGCGATTGATTTCTCCATTACAGCCACGAAAGTACATTAATACAGCCTGATACCCATTATCATGCAATTGCTTTAACAGGCCCTTTGCATAATGGGAATGGCTATTACCTTCCAGACCATGCAGAAGTATTACAACAGGACCTTCATTATGATCAGTCCAGTCAAGATCAATGAAGTCACCATCAGGTAGTTCCATTCTTTCGCGATTAAGCTTAATCCTGGGTCGGATACGAAACAGGCTGGGCCAGATCGTTTGCGCATGACGGTTTCGTAACCACCAGGCGGGTTTGAATTTACTTTTGATTATCACTTAGTAAAAAGGGACTGCCCATCACGGGCAGTCATGATGATTTATTATTGATTAGCACGGTTTTTGACTAGATCGTCTACCACAGCTGGGTCGGCCAGGGTAGAAGTGTCACCCAGTGTACCCAGATCGTTTTCGGCGATCTTACGCAAAATGCGGCGCATGATTTTACCAGAACGGGTCTTGGGCAGGCCGGGTGCCCACTGGATGATATCGGGCTTGGCAATGGGGCCGATCTCTTTTTTACACAGTTCGAGCAGTTCGGCCTTTAAGGCATCGTCCGGTTCAACGCCTAAGATAGGGGTGACGTAGGCGTAGATGCCCTGGCCCTTGATGTCGTGTGGATAGCCGACGACCGCGGCTTCGGCGACTTTTTCGTGTAGTACCAGAGCCGATTCCACCTCGGCAGTACCCATGCGATGGCCAGAGACATTCAATACATCATCCATTCGACCAGTGATCCAGTAATAACCATCGGCATCACGGCGTGCACCGTCACCACTGAAATAATAACCAGGGTAATCTGAAAAGTAGGTTTTGACGAAGCGCTCATGATCACCGTAGATACTGCGCATCTGACTCGGCCAGGAGCAGGTCATCACCAGCGCACCGGAGGCTTCACCATCACCAGGGATGATCTCATTGGTGGTGGTATCGATAATGCCGGGTTTAATACCAAAGAAGGGGCGGGTAGCCGAACCGGGTTTGAGCTTGGTTGCACCGGGCAGGGGTGTCAGCAGGTGACCACCGGTTTCAGTCTGCCACCAGGTATCTACTATGGGGCAACGCTCATTACCCACCACCTTATGATACCACTCCCAGGCCTCAGGGTTGATGGGTTCACCCACGGTTCCCAAAATACGCAGGGATTTGCGTGAGGTCTTTTTCACCGGGCCTTCGCCTTCACGCATCAGGGCACGAATGGCGGTTGGAGCTGTGTAAAAAACGCTGATGTTATGTTTATCCACCACCTGCCAGAAGCGAGAGGCATCGGGATAGTTGGGTACACCTTCAAAGAATACCGTGGTAAAGCCGTTACACAGCGGCCCATACAAAAGATAACTATGGCCGGTGATCCAGCCCACATCAGCAGTACACCAGTAAATATCTTTTTCGGTCAGATCAAATACATACTTGGTAGTCATACTGGTATAGAGCAGATAACCGCCAGTGGTATGCAAAATACCTTTGGGCTTACCGGTGGAGCCAGAGGTATAGAGAATGAACATGGGATCTTCCGCATCTATCTCTTCTGGTGGACAATCATTGGAAGCATCTGCCATGGCATCGTGATACCAGACATCATGTTTATCGTTCCAGTTAATATTGCCTCCGGTACGTTTAACGGTCAGTACCGTGTGTACATTGGGACAGTCTTTAACAGCTTCATCGGTGTTGGATTTTAAAGGTACTGGCTTACCACCACGAATACCTTCATCGGCAGTAATTACCACACGGCAATCAGAATCAAGAATACGATCTTTTAAAGAGGAGGGTGAGAAACCACCAAACACAACTGAATGCACTGCACCGATACGGGCACAGGCCAGCATGGCATAACCGGCTTCAGGGATCATGGGCATGTAGATACAGACCCGATCACCTTTTTTTACACCACGTGCCTTTAATACATTGGCCAGCTTGGAAACTTGTTCGTGGAGTTCATTAAAGGTGATCTTCTTGTCATAATTGGGATCATCGCCTTCCCAGATAATGGCCACCTGATCACCGCGTGTTGCAAGATGGCGATCGATACAGTTATAGGCCACATTCAGTTTGCCGCCTTCAAACCATTTTATATAAAGATTGTCCTTGTCATAACTCCAGTCCGATACCTTGTCCCATGGCTTATACCAGTCAATAAATTTCTCGGCCTGCTCAGCCCAGAAGCCATCAGGATCGTCAATCGATCGTTGATACATCTCCTGATACTGCTGCTCAGTGATATGGGTGGACTTTTTGATATTGTCAGGGATGTCGTAAAGTTTGTCTGACATGAGATTTTCCCCTTTTATTTCGATTAGGTTTGAATGTGTTGTTTTAATGTGAATTCATAGTTTCGAGCGGGTTTCATATTGGGATCGCACCAGGCGACCCACACTATCCTGCTTCGAAACGAGTTTACCCACCAGGTGCGCAAAAATGGCCGCTGTGGCCCTGGCATCTCCTTCGGCACTATGCCGGTGAGTGATCTCGACCTGGCAGTATCGGGCGACTTCTTCGAGACTATAATGCCCGATCTGGCCACGATGCTCCAGAAATAACAGCATGGTATCTATCCATGGGTTCTGTATTTGACCGTGACAGTATTTTTGTAATGTTTTGTTTATAAAGCGAATATCGAAGTTGATATGGTGACCAACCAGCACAGCATTGTCAATAAAACCAAGGATATCAGGCAGGATGTCGAGCAGAACAGGCGCATCTCTGACATCTTTATCCGTAAGATGGTGAATGTCCGTACTCTCAACTGGAATGGACCGTTGTGGATTGACATAGCTTTGATATGACCGACCCGTTTCCTCAAGCCCCTGCATTTCTATCATGGCAATATCAATGACCTCATCACCACTATAGGCATGAAACCCCGTTGTTTCAGTATCCAGGATAATAAACCGGGTATCATCAATGGGCTGTTGTTTTATCTGGTCAGGGTTACACAGGTGACAGGCACGAAATACATCCAGTGCCTTTTGATCATGCGCCAGTTTTCTTTCGATACGGCGGCGTAAAAAGGCAAAACGGTTATGCAGTTTGTTTAGCAAAACGCTCATGTATCAGACTATATAATGAAACAACCCCGCCGAGGCGGGGTTGTGATTACTGCTTGAGTTTAGTGGCTTGCACCACCGGCACCACGAGGCACACGGATGTCTTCCACCAGATGCTGAATATGCTCTGGAGGAGGAGCCGTCATCCGAGAGACCACGATCGCTACAGCGAAGTTGATCATGGCCCCTACTGCACCAAATGATTCTGGCTGAATACCGAACAACCAGTTATCCGCATTATTGGGCAGATTATTGGTCCCCGGGATAAACATCCAGCCCTTGTAGACAAAGATGTATACCAGGGTGACACCCAGACCAGACAACATGCCGGCAACGGCAGCCTTGTTGTTGATGCGTTTGTTAAAGATACCCATCATCAAGGCCGGGAACAGGGAAGAGGCCGCCAGCCCAAAGGCCAGTGCCACCACCTGCGCGGCAAAGCCCGGCGGGTTCATCCCTAAATAGCCAGCAACCAGGATGGCCCCTCCCATGGCAATACGTCCGGCGGCCAGCTCCTGTTTTTCGCTAATATCCGGCCGGAACACGCCTTTCAGCAGGTCATGGGAAATGGCCGAAGAGATGGCCAGTAGCAGACCCGCCGCAGTGGATAGTGCTGCAGCTAGACCACCGGCAGCCACCAGGGCAATGACCCAGTTGGGCAGTTTGGCGATTTCGGGATTGGCCAGTACCATGATGTCGCGATCCACCTTGACCATTTCATTGCCCTTCCAGCCATACTCACTGGCCTTGGCAGCAAAGTCCTTGTTCTTGTCGTTGTAGTACTGGATACGACCATCACCATTTTTATCCTGATACTTGAGCAGACCCGTTTTTTCCCAGTTCTTGAACCACTCTGGTCGGGCTTCGTATTGCAGGTTGGCCGTAGGTGCACCCACCTGTCCAGGCTGAACAGTTTTGATCAGGTTGTAGATTGCCATGGCGCCCACAGCAGGGGCAGTGGTATAGAGAATGGCAATAAACACCAGCGCCCAACCGGCAGAGGCACGTGCATCTTTTACCTTAGGTACGGTAAAGAAACGCACGATAACGTGTGGCAGACCCGCGGTACCGATCATCAGGGACAGCGTCAGTAGTACCATATTTAACGTCGTCCCCTTCTGGGCCGTGTATTCCGCAAAGCCGATATCCACCAGCACCGCATCCAGTTTGGCCAGCATCGACAGGCCACTGCCATCATTGATGGTACTGCCTAATCCCAGCTGTGGTAATGGAACACCGGTTAACTGGAAGGAGATAAAGATGGCTGGTACGGTATAGGCAAAGATCAGTACACAGTACTGGGCAATCTGGGTATAGGTAATGCCCTTCATGCCACCGAGTACAGCATAGATAAAGACAATGGCCATACCGACGATAACGCCGACCTCAAAGTCTACTTCCAGGAAGCGCCCAAAGGCCACACCAACCCCCTTCATCTGACCGATTACATAAGTAATCGAGGCGACGATGAGGCAGATAACGGCCACAATGCGTGCTGTCTGGGAGTAGTAACGCTCACCGATGAATTCCGGCACAGTAAACTTACCAAACTTACGCAGGTAAGGTGCCAGTAACATGGCCAGCAAGACATATCCACCGGTCCAGCCCATCAGATATACAGAGGCATCATAACCCTTAAAGGCAATCAGACCCGCCATGGAAATGAATGATGCGGCTGACATCCAGTCCGCAGCGGTGGCCATGCCGTTAGCAACAGGATGAATACCCTTGCCTGCGACATAGAACTCACCGGTGGTACTGGCCCGGGCCCAGATGGCGATACCAATGTATAAGGCAAAGGTGGCGCCGACGACTAAGTAAGTTAAGGTTTGTAATTCCATGATTAGCCCCCTTAATCTTCGTGTACGTCAAATTGCTGATCCAGTTTGTCCATCTGTTTGGCATAGACGAAGATCAGAATGACGAAAGTATAGATTGACCCCTGCTGCGCGAACCAGAAACCCAGCGGATAACCGCCAAGGTGGATCTTGTTCAGTACGTCTACCAGAATAATGCCGAAGACATACGAAACCGCAAACCAGATGGCCAGACAAATTCCTAGAAGACGTAAGTTCGCCTTCCAGTACTCTGCTGCACTGCCTGATGCTGACATGATATGTTTCCTCTTTTTGTTGTGGTTGTAGTGTTAACACTAATCCATACTGACTGATTAGCAAGCTCCATCGTATTGCTCTTTACAATGTTTTACCCTGTTAACAGGGTAAAACAAATTCTGAGTCTCACGTGATTACAGTTGGTAATCCAGTGCCAGTTTTGTCTGTATCTTACGTGCCTGTCTGAATGATTCTTTCAATATCCGACGTTCAAGTTCATTAAGTTCGTCAGGGTCAAGAAAATTATTCATGTCGATCCCAGCCCTGGTTTGCTGGCGATGCAGGCGCATGCGTAGTAATTGAATGTACTGATAGGCCTCGATCCAGGATTCGGCTGATTCTTTGTGAATAATTTTGCTAATGATTGCCTGCTTTATTCTGGCAATGGTGTTAGTTTCATCGATACCACCAGCCAGGGCAAAGATTCTTGCTGCATCAATAAAAGGGGTGATACCGTGGGTCTTTAGATCGATTGAATCAGGGTGTTCTTTATTACCACTGCTTGTAAAGTCACGCAAAAAACCAAGTGGTGGACGGTTCCTCAGGGCATTCGCCGCCATCTTCTGCCTGAACTGGCTGTTCTTGATAATTTTATCATTCAAATATTTTCGTAAATCTGATGCAACTTTTTTATTACCAGATAAAACTCGAAAATCAAAAAAGATGGAGGCATTCAATAAGTGTTCCGGGGTGCCTACATTAATCCATTTATCAAACTGGTTTCGCCATTCATCCAGACTCAGGCAGCATTCCGGGTTACTGGCCATAATATTGCCAGGGCAGAGGGGAAAGCCTACTTGTGCTAGGGCGTGATTGATTTTTTCTGCAAGAGGTAGAAGCTGTATGCGAATATTCTCGACAGCATTTTTTTCAGCCTCAAATAAAATACCATTATCCTGATCGGTTTTTAATGTTTGCTCCATCCGGCCTTCACTACCAAAAGCCAGCCAGGTGTATTCTATGTCAGGTTTTCCATATTGCTGCTCACAAAGTTTGATTACCTGTTGAGTGATCAGATCATTAAGGGTGGTAATCAGACGCATTAACTGGCTAACGGATGCACCCTGGGCCAGCATTTGATCAGTAAATAAAACCAGGTCGCGACTTAAGTGTTGCAGGGTATCAATTTTCTCACTGCGTTGAATGGCACGACTTAAATTACCAAGACCAACCCGTTGCAGGGAAAACAGATCTCTTTCTGATACTAGGCCAGCAAACTTTTCTTTATCCACGACGCATACATGACCAAAGCCTCGTTGTGCCATGATCAATGCTGCCTCGTAGGCAAAGTCATCTGGTTCGAGAAAATCATTAATGGGGTTCATGACTTGGCTGACCGGGGTTTCAATATCAACCTTGGGGATTGTTACTTTCACAATGACATCACGCAAGGTGATGATGCCTATGGGATACTGTTGTTCATCAACCACTGCAATACTGCGACGTTGGGCACTTTCAATCATGAGCAGGGCATCTTTGATTGAAGTATCAATGGTGCATGAAATCGGATTACTTGATAAAAGATTTCGTAAGGGTGTGTTAAGTGAACTGTCTTCAGAAACCGAGGTTGCTGTATTGGCCTGCATATTCTGCATGGCCTGATCCAGCAGGTTGGCCAGACGTCGAGTACAGAAGTCGTGAAAGACGGAACTTTTATTTAATAAGGTTTCAAAGTCTTCCCGACTAAGTTCAAAGCACTGAGTGTCTTCCATGGCCCGGTGCCAGGTTTGTACTTTGCGATGAGAGAGCAGAGCACCTACCGGAAAAATTTCACCATCTACCAGTTCCCAGACACTTTCATCATTAGTTGCGTTCTGATGGTTATAACCCCGGATACGACCTTGTTTGATGATGTAAAGCCTGTCTGCAATACCATGTTCAGGTCCAGTGACAACAGAATCACGAGGAAAACTCGACTCAGTGAGTCGTTCAGCAAGAAAGGATTGATGCTCAGCTTGCATTTTATTAAAGGGTGCGTGTATTTGTAGGAATTCGGTACTCACACCCACAACCAGTTTAGAACTTGCTGAGACTACTGATAAGAATGCAGTGGATACATTCAGTCCTGATTACGACTATTTGTTTATTCACTTTCAGCCTCCTCAAAAACACACGGATAATGAAAAAAATATTCTTTTGTCACCAATACTGGAGCTGTTTAAGTATTTAAAATTATTGATATTAAGTGTAGATCATAAATCGAAGTATTTTATACCGGAATACATTGTACTTAGCTAGAGCTTAAGATGACCTGGATCAGTAATATCTGAAAATAAGAAGGGTTAATCGTCGTCAATTTTTCGACGCTGATTATCTATGGAATGGATAAAACGCTGGATCATGGCATCAACATCGCTACGCAGGTTGTGATAGAGACAACCTATTTTACGTGCTGATTTTGGTTGATCAGGAGGAGGAGGAAAAATACTGCGGACTTCCAGATCGACTTGACCGGTGCCAAATTCAGGCAAGGTGATCTCACATTTTTCAAATTTATTACCCAGTGCGAAAGAGGTATTGGTTTCTGGATCTTCAAGTGCAACACCACCCACACTGATATCATGAATACGATATTGTTTTGATGTTTTACCATCATAAAGGATACAAAATGCATTCATGCCCATCGGGACTCTTACACGATAAGTGTCTCGCCTTTGCACCCAGAGTAAATCTTTGGGGAGCTGACAGGCAAAGACAGACTCACCCTTAAAGGTGGCTTTTTGTGCCTTATTCACATCGAACTTAACTGTGACACCGTTTACTGATGTTTTAAAAATTATATGTTTTTCATTAAGGATGGCGTGGTTAACTGAGTCGTCCGGACCATAGTCGAGGAGAACCAGTTTCTTGGTGGGTAACACATCCACTATGGCGGTTAACAGGGTCTGTTTACCCCCATCAAAATAGGCCGTGACAATACATTTGCTTTTTTCCAGTATACGAAGCTTCTGAATAATCTCAGACTCTGTGAAGACTAGGAACTTGGAGTCATCTTCAATAACGGCCGATTTGGTCGGTTTAATTTTAAAAATTTCATCATTCATGGCAGAAGTATTAATAGTGACACCCAATAAGTTTTTTAATTGTAGACACTATTTATTAGTATCGGAGTTTTATGCCAAAACTATAGTTGCTATGTAATAAAGAGCCAAATCTCACTGTGAAATTTGATTTTCAGGCGGGATTTTAGATAGTTGCCAGTGATCGATGGCCCATTGCCATAAATTAATTAACGGTTCATTGGCCAGGGAGGTATCTGGTTTCTGCCCAAGAAAATTCAGGGCTTGCCAGAGCAACTGCTGGACATTTTGGGGATCCAGAGCAGGGGCGAGATTCTGTTTGCTGAGCTTCTGTCCTGCGGAATTGATGACGATGGGTAGATGGCAATAGTCTGGGGAACTCAGTCCCAGGGACTGTTGAACATGAATTTGGCAGGGAGTGGAATCGAGCAGGTCAAATCCTCGAACCACTTCAGTAATCTTTTGATTGGCATCATCTATTCCGGTAGCCAGTTGATAGGCAAATAGCCCGTCGGCTCGGAATACCACAAAATCACCTACTTCATTTTCCAGATCGTATTGGCAATGGCCCTGAAGTTTATCCTCAAACTGAATAATGGCTTGCTGGGTATTAATGCGTAACATCCTGGCTTTGTTTCCCTCAGCTAGGCCATTTCGACATGTGCCGGGATAGATGTTTTTTCCAGCTGAACTGGTTTGGGTGGCGGCGATGGATTTTCGTGTGCAGACACAGGGATAGACCAGGCCTTTCTCCTGCAAGGTATCGAGAGCGTTCTGGTATTGCTCGGTATGCTGGCTTTGATAGCTGACGGGGCCATCCCATTCAAAGCCAAACTGTTCCAGGGTTTTTAAAATGCAATCACTGGCACCAGGTAATTCTCTGGGAGGATCGATGTCATCAATTCGAATTTGCCATTCGCCTGCATGGCTTTTGGCCTGTAGATAACTGCCGGTGGCGGCGATGAGGGATCCAAAATGCAGGGGACCGGTGGGAGAGGGGGCGAAACGGCCGCGATAAGGTAAGCAGCTTGTTAGATCAATCATACCAATTGGTAAAGTTCTCTACTGATTCTCGATCAAGGCGATAGTTATTCACGGGCTGTTCCACATCGGGATAGCCCAGGGCAATACCCACCACCAGTTGCTTGTCATCCGAGATACTCAGGATCTCCCTTACCCTGTCGGGGTACTCGACCAGCGAGGCCTGAGGACAGGTAGCCAGCCCCTGGTCAGTTGCAGCCAGCATGATGTTCTGAACAAACATCCCTATGTCCAACCAGGACCCCTTACCCATGGTCTTATCGACAAACACAAACAGACCAACCGGAGCCCCAAAAAAGCGGTAATTGTTATACCAGGCCTTCATTCGACCGTCTGGGTCATCTTTTGTAATTCCCAGGGCCTTATAGAGCGACAAGCCAGTATCCAGGCGGCGTGATTTATAGGGTTCTTGCCATTTGGCAGGGTAAAAATCGTAGTCAGGATTGTCGGGTACCTGTTCTTCACGGGCCTGAATCAGGGCGTCAGTAATCTGCTGCTGGGTCTTCCCTGTCACGACAGCCACCGACCAGGGCTGGGCATTAACGCCGGAAGGCGACCAACGGGCCGATTCCAGTATTTTTTCGATCTGTTCCTGGTCTACAGGCTTATCCAGATAGGCCCGGCAGGACCAGCGGTTTTTCATAACTGTTAAGGTGTCCACAAAACCCCTATTTTATTGTGTTTAGTTAATATTTATTCACTAAAGTAACCCTTTAGCCAGCCGATGTGAAGACACCACCTCTTAACTCTTCACACCGGAGACGCTCTTGGACCAGGAATCTTTCATTATTCAAGGTATTACAGAAGATGGTAAAAAGCTCCGGCCTGGGGACTGGATCGATCGTGTCTGCTCGAGTCTGACAGCCTTTGGTGAAGACCGTGGCCTGATGCTTAGAAAAAACATTCAGGCCTGTATTATCGAGGGGGAAAAGTGCCTGGTGGTGGCACGCAACATGGAACAAAAAGACCCCGAGGCCTATAAATTTGTCATGGGCTTTGCCAGTTCAAATAAACTGAAGGTAGTCGTCGATCGCCGGCACGGCGATCGAGCATTGGGCTAAATTCTGTTTTTACAGACGTTGTTTTTCGCGGATTTCATCCAGACTCTTACAGTCAATACAGAGGTTTGCTGTTGGGCGGGCCTCCAGACGTTGCACGCCAATCTCCACACCACATTGTTCACAGTAACCGTAATCTCCGTTTTCCAGATTATCCAGTGATTCGTCTATTTTCTTGATGAGTTTGCGTTCGCGATCGCGGGTACGCAGTTCCATGGTAAATTCAGATTCCTGAGTAGCCCGATCATTGGGATCAGGGAAATTTGCTGCTTCATCCTGCATGTGGTGCACAGTGCGATCCACTTCTTCCATCAGCTCACGTTTCCAGTTCTGCAAAATTTCACGGAAATGAGCGGTCTGGGCTTCATTCATATAGTCTTCGCCTTTCTTTGTTGTATAGGGAGTAAATTGACCGGCTTCTGATTTTGAGCTCGATTTTTTAGCAGAGGTTTTCTTTTTCACTGCTGCTTTTTTTGCCGGGGTCGTTTTATTGGCAGCAGCTTTTTTCGCTACTTTCTTCTTTACCACAGCTTTTTTTGCAGCAGTTTTTTTCTTTGCCGTCTTCTTCGCCGTGGTTTTTTTCTTGGCGGTAGTTTTTTTCTTCGCGGTTTTCTTTTTAGCGGCCATGGTTCCGATTCTCCTGCCTGTGGATTCATCCAAATTAAATCAAACGCGCTTTAATATCAGATTCAACAAAGCAGCGCAACAACTACAACTCAATTCATGATCTTTTGTTAGACTACAAGTATAAAAGATGGTTCTGTAAAAAAGTTTACCCCAAACAAATTGGCGAAATATCAACCAAATTACTATAGCAGGGGAGTGTGACATTACCAGCAAGTCAGGTATCCTAGCGCCTTTTGGAAAACTATGGGTAGAAATGTGATGTTAGAAGCACTGTTATTTGATGTCGATGGCACTCTCGCCGATACTGAACGTGATGGTCATCGTGTTGCCTTTAACCAGGCCTTTAGCGAAGCTGGACTCGACTGGGAATGGTCGGTCGAGTTGTATGAAAAACTCCTTACTGTTACTGGTGGTAAAGAACGCATTCGTTATTACCTGGATAACTTCAACACCAAGTTTGAGCGGCCCGAAAAACTGGACGAGTTTATTTCCGGTCTGCACCAGTCAAAAACAAATCACTATACCCAATTGTTGAGCGAAGGCTCCATTCCGCTTCGTCCTGGTGTTGAGCGTCTGCTTAACGAAGCCAGAGAAGCAGGTCTACGTCTGGCTGTAGCCACTACGACCACCCCTGCAAATGTAGAGGCCTTGCTGACCCATACTCTGGGCCCGGACAGCATGGGCTGGTTCGAAGTGATTGCTGCCGGTGATATCGTGCCGGCCAAAAAACCGGCCCCGGATATCTACACCTATGCCATGGCTGAAATGAATCTCAAGCCTGAGCAGTGCATTGCCTTTGAAGATTCCGAAAACGGCATTAAGTCATCCATGGGGGCAGATCTGATTACCCTTATCACAATTAATGACTATACCCGTGATCATGATTTCACAGGTGCTGCTCTGGTTCTGGATCAGCTGGGTGAGCCTGGCCAGCCCTTCACTGTCATCAGCGGCAAGGTAGAGGGTGAGTTTGTGAATATCGATCTCGTACGCCAACTCCATGCCAGTCAGCATGCCCTCAAAGCCACAGGGTAAGGCCTCACGCATCGAGCGGATTGAACCGTTCCATGTCATGGCCCTGCTGGCCAGGGCCCGGCAACTGGAGGCAGAGGGACGGGACATCGTCCACATGGAAATCGGCGAGCCCGATTTTCCTACCCCCCAGCCCATTGTTGAGGCAGGAATGGAGGCCATCCGGGAGGGCGATGTGCATTACACTCCGGCTACTGGTCTGCCTGAATTGCGCGAGGCTATTTCTGGCTTCTACCAGGGCCACTATGGTCTGGAACTGGATCCACGTCGCGTCATTATTACTCCTGGGGCCTCTGGCGCGCTGCTACTGGCATTGGGTGTATTACTGGAACGAGACGAAGCAGTGATGATGGCTGACCCCGGTTACCCTTGTAATCGCAATTTCGTCACCTTCCTGGAAGGGCAGACTCAGAGTGTGCCAGTCAGTGCCGATGAGGGCTATCAGCTCACTCCTGGCCAGGTCAGTTATCACTGGCGTGCACATACTCGAGCCGTGTTACTGGCATCTCCTTCCAATCCAACCGGTACCCTGATTCCAGAGACTGACCTGCAGAAAATCATCCAGCTGGCACAGGGCAAGGGTGGGCATGTCATTGTCGATGAGATCTACCACGGTCTTGTTTACGGCCAACGGGCTAGAACCGCGCTCTCCTTGAGTCCTGACGTATTTGTCATCAACAGTTTCTCCAAATACTTCGGTATGACCGGCTGGCGTCTCGGCTGGATGGTGGTTCCGGAACACTATATTAATGATGTCGACAAACTGGCCCAGAATCTGTTCCTTGCCGCACCCACACCGGCCCAGCATGCCGCTATGGCGGCTTTTAGTGCCGAGACTATGGATATCCTCGAACAGCGCAAAGATGAATTTCAGAAACGTCGTGACTATTTGTTACCAGCCCTACGTGAGCTTGGTTTCAAAATCGCCGTTGAACCCAAGGGTGCATTCTATTTATATGCTGATTGCAGTCAGTTCACCAATGACAGCTATGCCTTTGCCCTGGATTTATTGGAGAAGGCGGGCGTGGCCGTCACTCCCGGCAAGGATTTTGGTTTCAATCAACCGGAAAAACACCTGCGTTTTGCCTATACCACCGAGCTTAGCAAATTGCAGGAAGGGGTAAGCCGACTAGGTACTTATCTGAATGAGGTGATAACTAAGGCTTAATGCTGCATTGAGCTGGCCTGGATCTGAGGGTGTCGAGTACTGACTATGCCTGACCTGAGGTATAGAAAGTCAGGGTGATAAACCAGAGGCTCAGGTAAACATAATTTAACACTTTTTTTACTTGTTTCATGACTTTATTCCTCATGTTTAATATCTATATGATTATAGTGCCTATAATTCTTGCATGATTAAAGGCCACTAAAGTTTACAAAATATATGTGATTAACGGTTTGCAGAGGTTTTGTATCATTCCTTCTCTACCGGGAAGGCAAGGGTTCGAGAATATAAAAACAAAAAGAGAGATCAATTTGTTTAATACGTATCGAGTGTTAGTGAATGACTCGTACAAGCTTCATTAAGCAAATTATATTTAATTCGAGACTTAACATAACAACTGAATCTATAGCAGTCGAAATATCGATTCCTTATTCAGACTGATTTTTTCTAGCCTCACACCAGATATCTCATTAACCTCAAATATAATGCCCTAAATTCCTTCTCTACAGGAGTCAATTTAGCGAGTTTTGGCCCTAGATTTCTTTAAAGTCCATACTTAACCTGCCGATAGTCCCAATAACTGTAATATATTTGGTGAAGAAAAATGGCAAAAGTTGTGAGAAAGACCAAGAAAAAGGCTTCGAAGAAGACGTCGAAAAAAACGTCAAAAAAGACTTCGAAGAAAAGTGCAAAAAAAGCGCCTGCCAAGAGGGCGAAAGTTGCACCGAAAAAGTCTCCGAAAAAGAAGGCGAAAAAAGGCTCCAGTGGAAGCATGTCTAAACTCATGACACTTTCATATGGTGTAGCCAGTTATGCCGTTGTCTTACTGGCACTGGTTTATTTCATCGCATTCTTGCTTAATTCATTTGTTCCGAAAGGAATCGATTCAGGTGTACAAGGTAACGTACCTTTAGCAGCCCTGATCAACAGTGGCCTGATTGCCCTGTTTGGTATTCAGCACGGTATTATGACAAACCCTGCCTTCAAGAAGAAAATGTTGAGCTTTATCCCCAAAGTTGCTGAACGAAGCACCTATATGCTGGCGATAGGCATCATTACATTTGTTATGTGTTTCGCATGGCAACCCATGACCGGGATTATCTGGCAGGCAGAGAATGTTTTACTGTCTAAGCTGCTGGTTATCGCCAGTTTGGCAGGTTGGGGTATCGTGCTTTACTCATCATTCCTGATTGACCACTTCGATCTGTTCGGTCTGCGTCAGGTGTGGATGAATTACCAGGGCAAGGCCTACAAGCCTGTACCATTCAAACAGAACTCACTCTATAAATACATTCGTCATCCCATTATGACAGGCATATTTATTGGTGTCTGGTTCACACCTGTCATGACAGCGGGTCACCTGCTGATGGCTGTCGGCCTGACTCTCTACATCGCCATTGGTGTTTCTCATGAAGAAGAACACCTGATGAAAGAATTGGGTGCCAAATATAAGAAATACATGAAATCAACAGCAAAGTTTTTCCCTCTGCATTTTAAAAGCTAGATAGAAAAATTTACCGAGTTGTTGTAGTTATCAAACCACCGACTTCTGTCGGTGGTTTTTTATTTATCATATCAGGTGAATCAACAGCCTGTTTACACTTTAATTGACCGCTGACATTGAAATGGACTCTTTTATTGATCCAAGATAATCCAATACCAGCATAGCTGTCTCGGACACTGGTGGTGTCCAGGCACAGTCCAGGAGGTGGATAATGATAGAAGCTCATAAGATACCGATGGAAGAAACTGTGGAGTGCCAGATCTGCTTGAAAGAGGTTCCTGTGTCAGAGGCCAATAGTGATGAAGCCAGAGATTATGTGTTTCATTTCTGTGGCATCGAATGTTATGGAAAATGGCAGGAGCAGGAAAAACAACAATAGAAGTAAATAAGGCTCAGGGAATATCAACAGGATTGGATATTCCCTGAGCTGTTTATTATATAAAAACATAATTATAATAAGGTAATAAATGTTGAAATTATTTAAGGGAGCATGAGGGAATTCCCAATCGATTATCGCTTAACCAGATGTAGCCAATTTAAAACATGACACATCAACGATAATTGAAGGGAGTACTATCATGAAACATTTCAACAAGCGTTTTACACGACGTGCGGCATGGGTTTTAGCCGGTGCTCTAACTCTAAGTGCCTGCGGTAGTGGTGGCGGCGGAGGGGGCGGCTCAGGCTCCGGTGAGTCGGATGACACTACCAACAATGAACAGTCAAGCGGCGCACCAGAAACCTTGAGCAGCCTGGCGTCAACCCACACCATCACTGATTATGTCATCGTCAGCAGCAAGAAAATCGACAGCACTACGGTGGAATATACCTACAGCGCCAGGCTGGTTAATTTTTCCATGGATCAGAAGCAGGTCGTCGCCAGACTGAGTAATCCACCTGCAAATATCCTCTCTACTGATGAAGACCTGGTCTTTGATGATGTAAAGTCCAATTCCTCAACCAAGAGTAGCGATACTTTCATTCTGCAACAGAAAATCGATGAGCCATTTCATGTCGAAGATTTGAAATGGCAATTTGAGTATGAGCAAACCACCAATCTGCAACTGAAGTCTGATGCCACTAAATTACGCATGACAGTCGGTGAGAGTCGCGATGTGGTTTATACCTTCAGCATCTTAAACGGGGCGTCAACCTCACTCAGTGTTGACCTTACAGAAACACCGGCAGAAAGCGGCCTGGTCATGGCTTCAGATAACAATGGAACACTTGAAGTCGAAGCGGGTTTGCATACCTACACAGTAAGCCAAACCATCAAAGCTGAACAGGGAGGAACTTACAGAACAGGTTTGACTGTTTCTATTCCGGGAGAGTCGCTAAGCAGTGAATGGTTTGTCGATATCAATGTAGTTGCAGATGATGACGGAGACGGTATTGAAAACTCAGTCGATCTTTGTCCTTCAACTTCACCGGGACAGAAAGTGGGTTCAAATGGTTGTGCAAATGGTGAAGCAGAAGACACTTCAAACTTCCTTATCATCAAAGTCGGAGACCTGGAATTCAAAGCTCGCCATGAAAATGTTAGCAACTTTGACGATGGACAAAATGTCACAGGTCTTCAGGTAACAGGTAACCTGTTGCTGGCATCACCAATGGGCGATATCGTCATCTTCGGAGCCAATCTGATATTTGAATATGGCGCCAACTTGACGGATATCGAGCGTATACGTGGTACAGCACAAGTGCCTTTCCCTGCTGTAGGAATGCTTGAAGGTGTCGAGATTGGTACACCTGCCATGGCTGATGTAGGTTTGGACTATGGTGTTAACCTTGATGAGCTGGAAGCGCCTCTTAAACCAAATCGTCAATACCTGTTCTTCAAATTCAATGCTGGCTTTGAAGCAAGTGCAGGCCCCATCTCATTCGAAGCACCCGGTGGCAAGTCCATTACCTTCGTGCTTGATCCCCTGGACCCCTTCTTTTTCCTGACAGGCAGTCTGCCAGGTCTGGATGAAGTTGCCGGGGTAAGTGATTTAGGTATCGGCATGTCTTTACAGGGTAATATTCCATTTGCACCAGAGACCACCTGGGGTATTGATGGCGATATTGGTACATTCGATGCACACCTTTATCTGCAGGGTGAAATTCCATTGGCCCGTCTGCCTCTGTCGATTGATGGCGTGTTGGCAGCAAACCTTGACCCAGATAAAGATGGTGCGACGATCTTTAACGACCAGAATCCTGATATGCAATTTGGTGGCAACGGTACCTTGAATGTATCAGTCGATTTCCTGAAGTTCTTCAGCTTTGGTTTTCCACTAGGCAATGCAAGTCTTGGTATACAGGTACAAAATGATGTTCAGAATGCATACATCAGTGGTGAATTAGACCCTGACACCAGCTTTATTCCTCAGGAGTTGGTGCCTATCCAGCCTTCAAGCAATGTGAAAATGGCGGGTCTGATCAGTAGTGATATCAAAAAATCTTACTTGAAAGGTGAAGGTGAGTATAACTTGAATGCCTCGAACCTGAGTGACCTGGTTGGGATTACACTTAATGATCTGGCTGCCAGTGAAGGCACATTAAACATTGATAGCACTGGTTTTAAGCTGACAGCGAAAACAAGCGCGAATATTCATCCGGCAATCGATTTGGGTGGAAGTGCAGACCTCACAGCACGCTTTACCGGTGATCCAAGTGATTGGATGATAGGTTTGCACGGAAACATGAGTATTGCAGGTGTTGGTCTTGAAGATAGCGGTGTAACAATTGACACCAGTGGCTTAAGCGCCAATGGTAGCTTTGTCACTCCAATCTCTCGTGTCAGTATGTCTGGTGACATTGATGCAAGCGGTGTGGATCTAAGAGGCCGTACCGAACTTACCATCCCAGTCAGTGGTGTTGAGCAAGTGCTTGAGTGGGTTGTAGACGGTGCATATTGTGGTTATGACAAGGTTACAAGTGCAGCCAAATGCGGCGTAGACACTGTCAAAGATGCGGCCATCTGTGGCACCAAAACCATTACCGATGGTGCGATCTGTGGTTATAAAACTATTACCAGTATTTTTGAATGTGGTATTAATTTAATTGGCGGAGCTAAAACCTGTAAGATAGCTAATTCTTGCAAAGTAGCTAACACCTGTAGTGTCCCTAAAAGCTGTAATATCGCAAAGGGATGCAATAAGACAACAAACATTGACATTTCACTGGGTGACGTTAAGGCCGTTGTCGATTTGAAGATAGGTAGCAGTGGTTTAGGTGGTACCGTAAGCGGTGAATACTGCCACAATAGTAATTGCCAAACCTTAGGCGGTGGTCAGGTGAAGGCCTCAGCAAGTGGTGTTAAGGCATGCATAACAATTCCTGCTGGAGTAGGAGAGGTATGCGGTAAAATCTAGCCTGATATAACTTGAAGTAATGAAAAAGCCGGGATTCATCATCCCGGCTTTTTCTTTATATGGCATATGTTATGAGGTGAATGTTAGAGAAAGCTGTTTTCTGAACCTGGTTTACTCCAATCTACCAGGCTCATAAGCTGGTCGGCTATCGGCCATGAGAGTATTTAAGGTTTTTTGTGCCAGCCTGGGCTTTATCAAATCTCGAGCCTCAAGCATTTCACACCCATCCCTTACCATTTCCTCAATTGTGACCGGATAGTATTTACAGTCGTCTGGTCGGTCATGATAAATATCACAAGTGTACTTCTCATGATCAGGCAGCTTCCTCAGCCACGGACATAATGCTAATTGCTGGCCCGTATCAGGATCCATCCAGATTTTTCCATCATTAACATAACGATGTACATCAGGCCTGAAGGTTTCCCATGATGAAATCTCACTGGCCGTTGCCGACAGGCCACCATCACTATACCTGGTACAGCACTTTCCACATTGATTACATTCCTTCATGCCAAACTCAATTGTTTGAGCATGATGACAATCAGAGTGGTACCACCTTGGTCGCACATGGCCCTTTCTGGCCCTGGCCCACTTCATATTCAACTTTCTGACCATCATTGAGACTTGCATAGCCCCCACCGCTCTGGATTTCAGAATGGTGTACGAACAGGTCCTTACCCCCGTCGTCTGGAGTGATAAAGCCAAAACCTTTGCCTGCATCGAACCACTTCACTGTACCTGTACTCATTTCGATATTTTCCTATGTTGGTTGGAATTTCATTTATGTTGATGGTCTTCTATTTGTACTTTTAACTCAAGTTAAAATGGATAAATTACGTTTTTTTTTCTTCAATAAAGGAGGAGGATAGCGTAATACACAATAATAGTAGAAATAATCATTTTCTGCCCCAATTTCCTATTGGAAAATGGTGGTCAGTTCAGGGCTTTTTTCAGAAATTTGTTAGCAAAGGAATTTTGACTGAATATGAGGATATGTCTTGGCTACTTCGTTGAGAATTAGACGGAAAAATGAGTCTCACCAATAAAAAAGCCCCTCAATAGAGGGGCTTGTGAACGAACAAGTGATATTTTAACCATTCAACTGTTTACGTACCCGGAAAACACCAAGCAAACCGAGGCTCAGCAACAGTATTGTTGAAGGTTCTGCAACAGACAAAATCCTGCCATCAAAAGTAATTTCACTAATAAATACCCAGGTGTTATTACGATTAGCAGTTCCACCAAATATGTCCATGCTTAAATCACTGACCATAAGATCCAGACCCGAGATGGTAAGTGCGGTGGGTTCACTGCCAACAGGGTCAGTAAACGAATATGATGTCGAACCAATATTCACGCCGGAAGGTACAAATACACCCCCATAACCATTTGAATCATCGACATATAAAGTAATGGAGTTTATGACGACATTTTGTCCAAAATGAAAATCAATACTGGGTATCCCTCTGAACGTATACCAGCCAACGTAGGGTCCATGAGGACCAACAGGTGATTCAACGAGGTTCCAGTTTTCTGTGGCGATAATGCCATCCGTAAGATCACCCGTCCCACCACTCAAATAGCTGCGATCAACTGTGTTATCACCGGAGCCTGCATAAGAATCATCCCAGTAGTTATACGATCCCGTATCACCATTTTGCATATCATAGCTCTGCACAGTGAGAGGTGTAGCGAAAACCGTGGAGGAAAACAAAAGAACGAAAGAGATTAGAACGCTTTTATATACACCAGAGAACATGGTTATTTCCAACCTTTAATTATTGTTTTAGGATTAAGTTATTGTTGAAGCAATTGTCATACCAATAATTTTAAGCATATAATTTCAATTAGTTATAAATTACTGTTGTTATCACATACTTTAAGTTGTAAAGAATATCGACGAAATAATACTCGTATATAGCTGGTTAGAAGATCAAAAGTAATCAAGTGGTCTGAGCTTCCCCCAATAAAACGGACGATTTAATTCAGGCATATTTCTCTTCATACTCGGCCGGAGTCATGTAGTTGAGAGAGGCATGCCTACGTTGCC
>Ga0224506_10000492_pt1 | contig 33226 bp, 36 predicted proteins | sample SF_Jan12_sed_USG_2_FD_169108 | JGI IMG/M metagenome (GOLD analysis project Ga0224506, IMG submission 169108) | Sediment microbial communities from San Francisco Bay, California, United States - SF_Jan12_sed_USGS_8_1 | ecosystem: Environmental > Aquatic > Marine > Sediment | place: USA... | reverse complement strand
TTTTCTACAACCTCATTAAGGTCAACGGTTATCTGTCCATTAAGAAACTTTAAACAGTCTGGACCTCTGATATATATCAGTCCCAAGTGGTCTAAATGGCTATATAGACTATATATAGATTCTGACATTTGTTAATCCCTGGTTATAATGCATGTATATTAACATCCTAAAGCGCTATTATAGGTTTAAGAGCTCATTAATAACCAACAGTATATAGGCAGTCTAAAAAATCAAAATGGTAACTCAAGAAAAATTAAATAAATTATTCTGGCATAGTCGCCGAGGTATGTTAGAGCTGGATTTAATTCTAGTGCCTTTCGTAAAGGATCACTATGCCACTCTGGACGCTGCAGATCAGAAACGATATGACGACCTGTTGGAGTGTGAAGATCAGGATTTGTTTTCCTGGTTCATGAGAAGAGGATTACCTTCTGATCCCGAACTGGCCGCTATCGTGAAGGTTATTCTTGCAACCCTTCCAGCAATTTGACGTTGAGCTACTACGTTCAAAGTGGATGAAACTTTGGCTATATTGTCTATTGTTTACCAGTTTACTTGTAGTGGCCATGCTTTCCGAAATTAACACTCTGCTGATGATGCTGCTGTTTCCTATTGGTGTTGTATTCAATTGGCTGTTTTTTGTCCATGTTACTCAGGCATATTCAAAATCTATTGTTGGTTTTAGCAGGGAAGGTGAACATTTTAGTCTTCATTACCGTGATGAGTCGGTTTGGCAGGGTAAAGTGACAGACATTAGCTGGAATACGCAAATGTTAACACTGATAAAATTAGCCAATGAACAGAACGAAAGTCGGTTTCTTATACTTTTTAAAGATTCGGTTGCCCAGGAACAACTGAAGTCTTTAAGAGCCTGGATAAAAACAGGATTACTGTGAGTCTGATAACCTTAGTATGGTATTTTTAGGGTGCTCACTTCGTTCAGGATAATCCTGGTTGAAATGTAAGCCAATGCTTTCTTTTCTGCGCAGGGCACAGCGAATCATAAGTTCAGATACCATAACCAGGTTTCTTAGTTCTAATTGATCTGAGGTAACATTATGAGCATTATAGTGTTCAGCAATTTCTTCTTGAATGAGTAGCACTCTCTTTAATGCTCGTTGCAGTCTTTTGTCACTGCGAACAATACCGACATAATCCCACATAAATCGTCTTACTTCATCCCAGTTATGTGAGATGGCAACACCCTCATTTGATGGCGTCACTAGTGTAGTATCCCAGTCAGGAATCTCGGTAAAATTATTGCTGATTGTTTGTGATTTCATGTGCTCTACAGCCGATTTTGCGAATACCAGGCATTCGAGTATGGAATTAGACGCCAATCGGTTTGCACCGTGTAAACCGGTATGGGCACATTCCCCTGCGGCATAAATTCCGGGAATATTAGTGCAGCCATTTAGATCTGATTGTATGCCTCCGCAGGTGTAGTGAGCCGCCGGGACAACAGGGATGGGTTCTCTGGTGATATCTATTCCATATCGGAGGCATCGACTGTAGATGGTTGGAAAATGTTCCTGGATAAATTCCGGTTCTTTGTGGCTGATGTCCAGAAATACATGATCCAGGCCGAGTCGTTTCATTTCATGATCAATCGCTCTGGCAACAATATCCCGTGGCGCTAATTCATTCCGTTTATCGAATAAATGCATGAATGGTTGGCCATTTGGCAGGGTTAACTTGCCACCTTCGCCACGAACGGCTTCAGAAATTAAAAATGATTTTGCTTTAGGATGATACAGGCATGTCGGGTGGAACTGATTAAACTCCATGTTAGCAATCTCACAACCGGCTCTCCAGGCCATTGCGATGCCGTCACCCGAAGTACCATCAGTATTAGACGTATATAGGTAGGCTTTAGATGCACCGCCAGTGGCTAATAATATTCTCTCGGAGTGGAAGGTTACTACTTTTTCCGATTTTTGATCAAATGCATACAAGCCCACAACACCTGCTTTGGAAATCCCCAGTTTTTGATTAGTAACAATATCTACGCCGGTGTAGTGTTCAAATATTGAAATGTTTGGACGCGCCTTTACTTGGTACGCGAGTGTTTCTGATACGGCTTGCCCTGTGGCGTCTGCCGCATGAATAATACGACGGTGACTGTGCCCGCCTTCACGGGTTAAGTGAAAGGGATACTCCTGGTTCGCGCCATCGTATGTGGGATTTGCTGTGAATGGTACCCCTTGGCTAATGAGCCACTCAATGGCTGCCGATGAATTCTCTACTGTGAATTTTACAGCTTCTTTGTCGCATAGTCCCGCGCCTGCATTGAGTGTGTCATTAATATGATCTTCAATTGAGTCTGAGTGATCCAAAACTGCAGCAATACCACCTTGAGCCCATTGTGTAGAACCACTAATTAATGCTGATTTACTTATTAGTGCGATCTGCCAATCTCGAGGCATTAATAAGGCGGCAGTTAACCCTGCTGCACCACTTCCTAGTATGATTGCATCAAACTGCTTTTGAATCATTCGATTGGCCAGATTGTATAAAATGAAGAAGGAGTATAAATTTCCCAAAGCGTTTTTCCAATAAATGACGGGCAATAATTATTTTCTTTTGTAGGAACTAACGTAATTTAGTCGTGTCAGAGTCAATAACAATAGGCCGGAGTTATTAAAAAAGAGCATGGTAGAGTTACAAGACCCCGACCTTAAAATTGTCGAATTGGCACAGCAAGGCAGTGCCAAAGCCTTTGACTTATTGGTACTTAAATATCAAGGGAGGATTATGGCGTTGATCTCCCGGTTTATATCTGATCGAGGTCTCGTTGAGGATGTTGCACAAGAGTCGTTTATTAAAGCCTATCGTTCCATTAATACGTTTAAAGGAAACAGTCTTTTTTATACATGGCTCTATAGAGTCGCAGTGAATACGGCTAAAAATGCATTAAGTTATCAGGGTAGAAGGGTGCCATTTAATGATATTGCCGTTGGCACGGATCATATGGAGGATTATCACCAGGAGTTACATCAACTGGATAACCCGGAAAGTCATTTAATTTCTGAGCAGTTGAAAGAAACTCTTGATATCGCGTTGAGTGCGTTACCTGCAGAGTTACAACAAGCCTTTCAATTTAGAGAATTTGATGGACTCAGTTACGAACAAATAGCGATCTTAATGGAAACTCCAATTGGAACGGTGAGAAGCAGAATATTTAGAGCTAGAAGTTATTTGGAAATAAGTATTTCTGAGATGATGAATACATAAGGTATTTGAAATATGAATGTTAATGAAAAATTACTTCAAGAGTCTTTTTCGGCCTGGTTGGATGATGAGTCTGATGATCTGGATATGCAGAGACTTGTGAACTACCTGCAATCTGGCCGTAATGTAGAAGCAGATTTGGCTTTCGAAAGGCAAGCCCGGTTAAAAGACGTACTTCAAGGATGGGGAGGGCATGATGTTTCTGACTCCGTGTTTAAAGAAAATTCTTCGCGTACTTCGTTGGCGTTAGTTCCTCCTTCGACGGGTAAATGGCAAGTAATAAAAGGCGTCCCATGGACATTGGTAGCCTCGTTTGCATTGCTAGTCGCTATTTTAGTTCCTGTTTTTCAGCAAGACGATTGGATTCAAGATGGTTTTGTGACACATGCCGTGCAACAACAGGAATTGGTGGTTGAGACAGAAAAACTGGCCAGTTCTCAAAGTAGAATGAACCAGTATTTCCAAAAGCACCTGTTGCAGTCGTCCCTGTCAAGCGGACACATAAGCCTTCCTTTTCAAACTGCTGCGGTAATGGGTGGTTGAAATGAGAATCAATGCTTATATGAAAATGGTAGCTCGGTTGCATTACCGGGCTGTGTTTTCAAGATTATTTATCTCTTTTCTTCTATTCATATTTACGGTTAATACCTATGCGGAGTCGGATTGGTTAATTAAAATGGTATCGGCGACTCAGACATTAAGTTACGAAGGTAGCTTCCTCTATGCCAGGGGGGGTAATATTCAATTGATGAAGGTACGTCATAGGGTAGGAACGTCAGGGCGTGAAGAGCGAATCTGGCATATTAATGGTTTACCTATGGAGATTATCAGGAAAAATGACATCTTGACCTGTTATCATCCTGATGGTGCAAGTGCTGACCTTGAACACACGATTCCCTCAGGACCTTATTCGCAGGTTTTTCTGCACAGTGGATTGTCCAGATTGCCGGGTTATCAGATTGAGCATCTGGGTAAAGACAGAGTGTCAGAGAGAGTTGCTGATATGATTTTGTTGATGCCCAAAGAAGCAGACCGATATAGTTATCGTTTGTGGTTAGATGAAGAGACCCATATATTATTGCGATCTGAAATTGTTGACATAAATATGGACATATTGGAGCAATTTCAGTTTGTTGAGATTGATCTTGATCCAATATTTCATCCTGATGCTTTTGAGCCTAAACTGGCAGGCAACTCACTCAGTCACGTTGAGAAAATTCCAGCGTCATTAAAGGGCGTGCTGCATATTACTACTGACCCTGACTGGCATTTGAACTGGCTGCCGGATGGTTTCAGGTTATCGCATATAGAGTCGATGACAGAACGTCAATCAATGCTCAACTATAGTGATGGCGTTTCCAGTTTTAGTCTGTTTTTTGAGCCAGTTTCTCTGGGAATGCCAGAAGGACAGCGGTCAATGGGTGCGACCTGGGCTATTACACGACATAATTATTCATATTCAATGACATTCATTGGCGAGCTACCTCTTGCATCTGCGGAGCGTATTCTTTCCGCTGTTAAGCCAAACTAACGGGGTTGATTTTGCATTATGATTGTAGAACAGGGACAAGTAATAGAAATTTCTGAACAGTTTTTATGGGTAGAGACGGTTCGACAATCAGCTTGCCAAAGTTGTTCGGCACGAAGCGGTTGTGGTCAGTCTGTCTTAAGTCAGCTAATGGATGAGTCTAAACAATATAAAAAAAATATCCTTAGGGTTGCAGCGGGCAACAGCAAGGCAAAACCAGGTGATAAGGTTGAGGTAGCCATTAACGAGGATGCTTTGATAAAAATGTCTTTGTTGGTATATGGGTTTCCAATTTTAGTGTTATTCTTGTTTTCAGGCATTGCTCAATGGTATGAATTTACTGATGGCACAAGCGTAGTTTTCGGTGTTGTCGGATTGCTGGTCGCTTTTGTGACTGTACGGCAAGTGATGAAGCGCTGGAGTTGTGATGCCAGATATAATCCTACACTTGTTGTAGACCCATAGTGTCAGTAAATCTGACCTTTTTGTGTCAATATAGTATTTACCTTCCATTTATCTGTAAACGATGGGTAAAAAAAATCATCAAAGCTGGTTTTTATTGTTAACAGACTTCATGTTCAGACTATGTAAAAAATATTTGAGGAAAATATACATGTTGTTCTTACGCGGATTGTTGTCGTTTGTTCTGGTTACCGGGGTCTATGTAGCTCAAGCTGGTGCTGCTATGGTGAGTTTACCTGATTTTACTGAGTTGGCAGAAAATCATTCTCCTTCTGTAGTTAAGATAGGTACTATTACTCAGGCTAGTAGGGCTCCGAGAAGTGAAATCCCGGAACAGCAGATTCCCGATATGTTTAGACACTTTTTTGAAGGTATTCCCGAGCAACCGGATCAAAGGCCAAGAGAATCGAGTGGTTCTGGTTTTTTTGTTTCATCAGATGGTTATATTTTGACCAACAATCACGTGGTAGAAGGGGCCGATGAAGTTAGGGTTTGGTTGACTGATAGAAGCGAATACCAGGCAACGGTTGTAGGTGTTGATCCAAGAACAGACTTAGCGGTGTTGAAAATTGAAGGAAAACAATTCTCCGCTGTTGAGTTCGGTGATTCAGATAAACTTAGTGTCGGTGAGTGGGTGCTGGCTATCGGTTCTCCATTTAATCTGGATTACTCGGTAACAGCCGGCATTGTCAGCGCGATGGGACGTAATCTCGGTGAAAATTATATTCCCTTTATTCAGACAGATGTTGCCATTAATCCTGGGAATTCTGGCGGCCCTCTGCTTAACCTGGATGGTGAAGTGGTGGGTATTAATGCGCAGATCTATACTCGGTCTGGGGGTTATATGGGAGTGTCTTTTGCAATTCCCTCTAATCTTGCAAAAAATGTTTCTCAACAAATTATTGCTAAAGGAAAGGTATCCAGAGGTTGGTTGGGGGTTTTGATTCAGCAGCTTGATCAGGATCTTGCTGAGTCTTATGGTCTGGCTAGAGCACAGGGTGCATTGGTTTCTCGTGTTTTGGATGCATCGCCAGCCCAAAAAGCAGGATTTAAAAATGGTGATGTCATCTTGAAATTCAATGGTATGGCAATTGGAAATTCCTCCGAATTACCTCCCATGGTGGGGAGCGTGTTACCTGGCAATAAGGCTTCTGTTGAAGTTTTGCGGAATGGAAAAATGAAAACATTGGTGGTCGTTATCGAGGAATTGCCTTCCAATGATCAACTTGTTAATAATCGTATTCAACCTTCTCAGCCAGATATGAACGATTTGCTAAAAATCGTGGTGGAACCACTGTCTTCTGAAGAATCTGAATCGATTGGAGAACCTGGCATTAAGGTATCAGCCGTTGCAGATGGTCCCGCCAAATTGGCCGGCGTGATCGCGGGCGATGTCATTACCATGATCGGTAGCCAGCCCATTAAAAATCTGGATGATCTTGATCAGGCGTTAAAGAAAGTCGCTAAGGGGCAGGCATTCGCATTAAGAATTTTAAGAAACGGAGCTCCAATGTTTATTCCTGTTCGCTTGAAATAGTTTATGGGAATACCCGGGTAATATTTGTTTAATTTTTTTGTTGGAGTTAATTCGTTCGATAAGTGGCGGCGATCGTTATTTTTAGATAAAATCGCCCCCCATTTTCTGCATTGGCCGATAGCCGACGCATCATCCATTCCATTGAGCGAAGTGTATTAGTGAGTAGTTTACTTTCACATATTAGAAATTTTTCAATTATTGCCCATATTGATCATGGCAAATCCACACTAGCTGACCGGTTTATTCAAACTTGTGGCGGTTTGAGTGAACGTGAAATGGGGGCTCAGGTGTTGGATAGCATGGATATCGAACGGGAACGCGGTATCACCATTAAGGCGCAAAGCGTGACTTTGGATTATGTGGCCAAAGACGGCAAAAAATATCAACTAAACTTTATTGATACTCCAGGGCATGTGGACTTTACTTACGAGGTTTCGCGATCACTGGCTGCCTGTGAGGGCGCGCTACTTGTTGTAGATGCTGCTCAGGGTGTAGAGGCTCAGTCTGTTGCTAACTGCTATACCGCTATTGAACAGGGGCTTGAAGTTGTTCCTGTACTTAACAAGATGGATTTGCCACAGGCTGAGCCTGAGCGGGTTGCAAACGAAATTGAAGAAATTATCGGTATTGATGCTACTGGAGCTGTGCAGTGTAGTGCCAAATCCGGATTAAATATTATTGATGTATTGGAGGAGCTGGTAAAGAGAGTTCCCCCGCCAGAGGGTAATCCTGATTCAGATTTACAGTGTCTGATCATTGATTCCTGGTTTGATAACTATTTAGGTGTTGTTTCGCTGGTAAGGGTTAAGGAAGGAACGATCAGGAAGGGCGATAAAATCCTTATCAAATCGACCGGTAGACATCACCTTGTTGATTCTATTGGTATTTTTACGCCAAAGCGTGTCGTGACAGGAGTTTTAAGAGCGGGAGAGGTTGGTTTTATTTGTGCGTCTATTAAAGATATTCACGGCGCGCCGGTAGGTGATACAATTACATTAATCAAAACTCCTGATGTTGCTCAGTTACCTGGTTTTAAACAAATCAAGCCTCAGGTTTATGCCGGGTTGTTTCCTACCAGTTCCGATGATTATGAAGATTTCAGAGATGCTTTGTCCAAATTAAGCTTGAATGATGCATCATTGTTTTACGAGCCGGAGTCTTCAGACGCACTGGGGTTTGGTTTCCGTTGTGGTTTTCTTGGTATGCTGCACATGGAAATCATTCAGGAACGATTAGAACGAGAATATAATCTGGATTTAATAACCACGGCACCTACGGTTGTTTATCAGGTATTACAGACTGACGGCGACGTTGTCATGGTAGACAACCCTTCCAAACTACCGCCGCCACAGAATATTGAAGAAGTACGTGAACCCATTGTCAGGGCCAATGTGCTAGTTCCTCAAGAATATGTTGGGAACGTGATTACACTCTGTACTGATCGTCGTGGTATTCAGAAAGATATGCAGTTTCTAGGCGGTCAGGTTTCTTTGACCTATGATCTGCCTATGGCAGAAGTAGTGATGGACTTTTTCGACCGTTTAAAATCAGTGACCAAAGGTTTTGCATCTTTGGACTTTAATTTTAATCGGTTTGAAGCGGCTGACATGACGCGTCTCGATATTATGGTTAATGGAGAACGAGTCGATGCACTGGCGGTTATTATGCATAAAAATAATATCCGTAGTCGCGGATTGTCATTATGTCAGAAGATGAAAGAACTGATTCCACGGCAAATGTATGATGTGGCTATTCAGGCGGCAGTAGGCAATCAAGTGATTGCTCGCACGAATGTTAAAGCCATGCGAAAAGATGTAACAGCCAAGTGTTATGGTGGTGATGTATCACGAAAGAAAAAACTCCTTCAAAAGCAAAAAGACGGAAAGAAGCGTATGAAGCAATTTGGTCGAGTAGAAATTCCACAGGATGCATTCCTTGCCATCCTTAAGGTAGATTAAAGGGTTTATTGATGGATTTATTTGATATAGCGGCTACTTTTTCAGCCATTACCGGTGTTCTTTGGGTAATAGAGGCTTTTACCCTGGGGATTCGCCGTTACCTAAAGGCAACGGCAACCGCGAATGTCGATGGCGGAAGTGAAAGAACGGTTAGTCTGGTGGTCGAGCCTGTTTGGGTCGATTGGCTGGGCAAAATATTTTTATATTCGCTGTTACCCATGCTCTATTTTTCGATACAGAAGAGTCTTGATTTCTCCATTCTTTTATCAATAGCCACTATGGCGACAGGCGCTGTAGTTATTGCCTATTTCGTCAGCATACGAATCGTTAAAAAGCGCTTGATTGAGTTGGCACATGATCGATTTGCAATTGATGATCCCGCCCATGTTAAAATCTCAAAAGATCAGGTGGTTATTGAAACCTCGAAATCTTTCTTTCCAATATTATTAGTGGTGTTGGTGCTGAGATCATTCATTGCAGAGCCTTTTCAGATTCCATCAGGATCTATGAAGCCCACACTGCTAGTTGGCGATTTTATTGTTGTTAATAAATTTGCTTATGGATTAAAGGTGCCGGTATCAGGAAAACTTTTATACCCGATTGCTGATCCGGCGACAGGAGATATGATTGTATTTAAGCCGCCACATGAACCTGAAAAGACCTATATTAAAAGAGTGGTAGGGATTCCAGGTGATCAAATTCGTTACGATTATCGATCGAAGCGATTGTGGATAAATGGTAGGGAAATTCTTCCTGAATTCGTATCTGATGAGTTGGTAGACGGTGAAGCTGTCCGGCTTTATACCGAATTACTGGGAGATGTTAGTCACAGTATTTACAAAGCTTACCGCAATAGACGTATTTACGGCGAATGGATACCTGAAGCTGGATTTGTCGTACCAGAAGGAAAATACTTTGTTATGGGTGATAACCGTGATAATAGTAATGACTCTCGTTATTGGAGATTTGTTGATCAGGAGGCTATTCTAGGGAAGGCCTTCGCAATTTGGCTACATTGGCCAAGTTTGGGGTCTATTCCAAGTTTTAGCCGAAATGGTATGGTTGAATAAATGAAAAATATTACGCTAAAGTCGTCACAGCAGGGTGTGTCTGTATTAGGCACCGTTGTGTTAATTTTGTTGATCAGTTTTTTTGCGAATCTAATCATCAAAATGTCACCGATCTATACCGATCATTGGTATATTAAAAATGTTGCTCAGGAAATATCGGTGACTGTTGGTAATGACAGTATGAGTTCTTTTGAGTTGGCTGAAAAAATGCGAAAAAATCTGATGATTAATAATGTCCAGTTTGACATTAAAAAGGGGTTTAAAGTCGATGGTGGCTCTAGCCCTAGAAAAATTATTATAGATTATACTAAGCAGGAAAATATCATGTTTAATGTTGACGTGCTTATTTCATTCCACGAAGAATTTATATTGCAGCCTTAATGTGATTAATCAATTAGAACGTTTGCAAAGAACTCTGGGTTACCAGTTTTCCAATCTTGAGTATCTTGAGTTGGCACTAACTCACCGAAGCTTTTCTGGAAGTAAAAACAATGAACGCCTGGAATATTTAGGTGATTCGATCTTGAATTTTGTTATCGCAGAAGCACTATATTTCAAGTTTTCAAATGCTAAAGAAGGGCATATGAGTCGTCTAAGAGCAAGCCTGGTTAAGGGCGAAACGTTGGCTAAAATAGGCATTTCCTGGGATTTGGGCGAGTATTTAAAGTTGGGTAGTGGTGAATTAAAAAGTGGTGGCTTTAGGCGAGAGTCTATTTTGGCAGATACCGTTGAAGCGATTATTGGCGCCATTAGTCTTGATCAGGGACGTGAAGCTGCTCGAACCAAGGTTTTAGATTGGTATGCTGACAGGCTAAATGAGTTGAGATTGGATCAGGTGACTAAGGACCCAAAAACTCAGCTGCAAGAATTTTTACAATCAAGAAAACTGCCATTACCGGTGTATCATGTGGATTCGGTGATAGGAGAGCCGCATGAACAAATATTTTCGGTCAACTGTATCATTGATGCTTTACCTGATGCTGTTTCCGGAACAGGAAATAGTCGTAGAAGTGCAGAGCAGAATGCTGCTCTTGAATCGCTAACACAACTGGGTGTTATCCATAAAGGAAGGTCTATTTGAGCACGTCAGAATACAGATTAGATACGCAATGTGGTTATGTCGCTATCGTCGGAAGACCAAATGTTGGTAAGTCGACGTTAATGAATCATCTTTTAGGTCAAAAAATTAGTATTACCTCACGTAAACCACAGACTACTCGTCAGCAAATTGTTGGTATCAGTACAGAAGAAAAAATTCAGATTATATTTGTTGATACCCCGGGGCTCCATCTGGGGCAGGAAAAAGCCCTGAACAAATTTATGAATAAAACAGCGAGCGCCGCTATTAAGGATGTTGACGCTGTTGTTTTTCTTGTTGACCGTTTACATTGGACTGATGAAGACGAATATGTGTTAGAGCAATTGAAAGCTGCGAAATGCCCTGTCATTTTGGCGATCAATAAAATAGATTTGGTAGCGAACAAAGACGATTTGTTGCCTCATATCGACAAGATTAGCCAAATTCGCAAGTTTGATCATGTAATGCCGTTATCGGCGCTTAAGGGCCATAATCTGGAAAACCTTCATAAGTTGTTATCCAGTGTCATGCCATTGAGTTTGCATTACTACCCTGAAGATCAGATCACAGATCGCTCGGAACGTTTTCTGGCGGCAGAAATGATTCGGGAAAAAATCATTCGCCAGTTAGGTGACGAAATTCCCTATGACATCGCTGTCGAAATTGAAAGTTGGAAGTTTGAAGGTCGAACATTGCATATTCATGCGGCAATTCTGGTTGCCCGAAATGGACAAAAACGAATTGTTATTGGTGAAAAGGGAGCTCGTTTAAAATCGATAGGTACAGAAGCCCGCCTTGATATGGAAAATTTATTTGAAACCAAAGTCATGCTGAATTTGTGGGTGAAGGTGAAGGGAGCCTGGTCTGATGATGAACGCGCACTAAAAAGCCTGGGGTATCGTGACGAATAGTCATGTCGAATTTAACACACCAAAAAGCTTTTATATTACATAAACAAAACTGGGATGAAAAAAGTGAGCAAGTTGAGCTTTTTACACCAGATTTTGGTCGATTATTGGCGTACTATCCAAAAAAAAAGAGGCCGTTGCCTCTTTTTCAGCAATTAGACATAGATGTTAACAAAACAGGTGAATACGGAAATATAAAGTCCTGGGTGGCAGATGGTTCTTTGCATTACCTACAAGAAGAATACCTGTATTTTGGGCTTTATTTAAATGAGTTGTTGGTCAGGCTTTTACCCCGTGAAGATGCCAATCCCATCATGTTTGGCTTATATGCAAGCACGTTGACTCTTATTTCAAAAGATAGTTTAGCAACAGGAGCGCTTCGTTTTTTTGAACGAAGTTTATTAAAAGAGTTGGGCTATGCAATCAATTTTTCGATGGATATTGATCAAGTTAAAATACGATCGGATCAATTCTACAGTCATATAGCAAGTAGTGGTTTTAAAAAAATGATACAACCAGGAGGTGATCAGTTTTCCGGTATTCCGGGTTCTGTGATTATCGCAATTGATCAGAATGATTGGTCTAGTCAAATAACCCTTAAATTCGCCCGTGTTATTTTCCAAAGTGAAATTGATGTTCTTCTAGATAAAAAGGAGTTGCACTCAAGGTCACTCATTCGACAATATTATCAAAGTAAACAGAAACGGATTCTTATGACATGATTCTTGGTATGGGTACGGATATTATCGAAATACAGCGTTTAGCGTTGGTACTTAAACGTACAGGTGATTCTTTTGCGCAAAGAATTTTAACACCGGCAGAAATGTATCAGTTCCATAACAATAAACAACCGGTTCGGCTATTGGCAAAAAGGTTTGCAGTTAAAGAATCTGTTGCTAAAGCATTAGGTACTGGCATTGGCCGCGGGGTGAGTTGGCAAGATATTGAACTTTACCATGATGATATGGGCAAGCCTCATGTTAAGCTAACCTCGGGTGCAGCAGAGAGATTGGCACATTTGGGCGCAACAATCTGTCATGTCAGTATTAGCGATGAAAAACACTATGCCACTGCATTTTCCATCATTGAGTAGTTGAACCAACTCATATTCTATGAGTCTGCAATTCCCGAGTTTCAGGTAGGCATATATTCTGCCAATTCACTTTATTTGAGCCTGTTTGTTGTGGCTAAAATGATGGGTGATAGATTGAACACCTGGATTCATATGCATATAAGATGCGGTGTCAGATTAGATCGAAACTATTTATCCGTATGACAGCTCTTAACCCGAGCTTTTAGAGAACCTTTGTGAACTTTAACTGTGATTAACTCCCCTTCTTTGACTTGCATTGGACTCGTAATGGCGTTGCCTTCATCGGTGAGTGCGATAGCGTAGCCTCGTTCCAGTGTTTGTAAGGGATTAACCAGGTTGATGGCTCTTATGTTGCTCGCGAGCTCTTGTTTGCTCAGTGTTATTTTATTCCGGGTTAATGCCATTATTTTATTAAATAATCCCGAAATCTGTAGCTCCCGGTTGTCAATTTGCGTTTGAGGAGATTGATGCCAGATACGTTGTTCCAGTAATTCCAGTGTTGCATTCCTGTCTTTTAGACCGTAATGCAGACTCTGTGTTAGTCGCTGAGACAACTGGTTAATTATCCTTTGTTGTTCATTCAATTTTTCCCCTGGGTGTCTTAGTCGTGATGTGATCCTATCCAGATGGAGATGTTTTATAGATATATGGCTTTCTAATAGATTAACTAGTCTGTTTTCCATTTGATCAAAAGCCTGAATAAGGCTTTGCTGATCCGGGCTTAAAAGTTCGGCAGCTGCCGAAGGGGTCGGTGATCGCGCATCTGCCACGAAATCTGAAATTGTGAAATCAACTTCATGTCCGACGGCGCTGACTATGGGCAATTTGCTTGCGTATATGGATCGAGCAACTATTTCCTCATTGAAAGCCCAGAGGTCTTCAATTGAACCTCCACCTCTTCCGACCACCAAAACATCAACTTCATTTCTTTGATTCGCTTGCTCAATAGCTTCAGAGATTGACTTGGCGGCCAATGAGCCCTGTACCAGTGTCGGATAAATGACAATACTGATTGACGGGAATCTGCGCTTTAACACCGTTAAAATGTCATGAACGGCTGCTCCGGTTTTTGATGTAACAACGCCAATGGTTTTAATGGTGATTGGAATGGCTTTTTTGTGCGCCGGATCGAACAGACCTTCTTTCTCCAGTTTTTCTTTAAGCTGTAAAAAAGCCAGTTGTAGATCTCCTTCCCCCTCCGGTTTTAGGCTACTGGCAATCATCTGGTAATCGCCTCTTGGCTCATACAGACTGATTCGGCCCCTAACGACGACTCTGTCTCCTGTATTTGGGGTGTATGAGCCTGTACTTGAACGGAACAAGGCAACACGAATCTGGGCATTTTTGTCTTTTAAGGTAAAATAAATATGACCGGATGCAGGTTTTGCCAGATTTGATATTTCACCAATAACCTGAACATGGCTGTAATTATTTTCAAGCAAGTAACGAATTTGATGGTTTAATTGAGATACTGTTAGAATCGATGAATGTAGGGCGGTGTCTTCTGCAGGGGGAAAATTTGAATACACGGCATGAATCTCATCTGGTCAAGGTGACAGCTAATAATTTAGTCTGATAGAAAAATAAATTTCTGGCCGCAAAAAGGCAATATAGAAGAAAGGCCGATTAAAACATAAACCTTTTAAAAGACGCAAATTTACTTATAATGCCGCGCCAATTTCAACAAGTCTTGTTGTAGTATGTCTGTAAATAATTTAATTCACCTAAGGCACCTGATTAGTGTCTGGAATGAGTTTATGCTTTACAAGTATGCATTACATAATTTTGATAGGGGTGAGACCAATATGTTAAGAATTAAAGCAGACGCATTAACATTCGATGATGTACTTCTCGTACCAGGTTACTCTGAAGTCTTGCCCAAAGAGGTTTCACTAGAGACTCGCATTTCTAAAAATATCACATTGAATATCCCAATGGTTTCTGCCGCAATGGATACGGTAACCGAATCGCGTTTGGCTATTGCAATGGCCCAGGAAGGTGGTATTGGTATTATTCATAAAAACATGTCGGTTGAACAACAGGCTAATGAGGTCAGGCTGGTCAAAAAGTTTGAGGCGGGTGTAGTAAGGGATCCAATCACTATTCAGTCATCGGCAACGGTAGAGGAGTTAATAGAGTTGACCTCTTTGCACAATATTTCCGGAGTTCCCGTGTTAGAAGGCAACGATCTCGTGGGTATTGTTACCAGTCGTGATGTACGGTTTGAAAAAGATCTGTCTCAGCCAATCTCTAATATTATGACTCCTAAAGAAAAGTTGGTTACGGTTCAGGAAGGGGAGTCAAAGTCTCGTATTAGAGATTTGCTTCATGAGCATCGTATAGAAAAAATTCTGGTTGTAGATGAAAAATTTAATCTTGAGGGGCTGGTCACTGTTAAGGATATTTCTAAATCTTCTATCTGGCCCAATGCATGTAAAGATGAACAAGACAGTCTGCGAGTCGGTGCCGCGGTAGGTACCGGTCCGGAAACTCCAGATCGAGTGGCTGCTTTGGTAGCCGCTGGAGTTGATTTAATTATTGTAGATACCGCACACGGTCATTCAAAAGGTGTTATTGACCGGATTCGATGGGTGAAAGAGACTTATCCTCAAATTGATGTTATCGGCGGCAATATTGCGACAGCCGAAGCCGCAGTAGCCTTGGCAGAGGCTGGTGCCGACGGGGTTAAAGTTGGTATCGGACCGGGTTCAATCTGTACAACTCGTATTGTTGCCGGTATTGGAGTTCCTCAGGTAAGTGCCGTTGCGGACGTAGCTGAGGCACTCAAGCCTTATAATATTCCGCTGATTGCAGATGGCGGTATTAGATATTCTGGAGATATCGCTAAAGCAGTAGCTGCGGGTGCCTCTGTGGTGATGGCTGGCAGCATGTTTGCAGGTACGGATGAATCCCCAGGTGAGGTTGAATTGTTTCAAGGCCGATCTTATAAGTCTTATCGAGGTATGGGTTCACTAGGGGCTATGGCGCAATCGCAGGGCTCATCTGACAGATACTTCCAGACAGTGGAAAGTGGCGTTGAAAAATTAGTTCCCGAAGGTATAGAGGGGCGAATAGCGGTAAAGGGACCCTTGGCTGCAGTCATTCATCAGCAGCTCGGTGGGCTAAGGGCTTCCATGGGATATACTGGATGCAGAACCATTGAAGAAATGCGTACGCTTCCCGAATTTGTTCGTATTACTGCTGCCGGGATTAAAGAGTCACACGTACATGATGTCCAAATTACTAAAGAAGCACCAAACTATAGACTTGGTTAAATATAAAGTCTGTATAAATACAGTATCGGTCGCTATTCACCCGTATTCTACATCCTATTTAAAGGTAAGGATTTAACATGAGTCACCCTGATATTCATGCACAAAAAATACTCATTCTGGATTTCGGTTCTCAGTACACTCAACTCATTGCGCGCAGAGTTCGTGAAATTGGTGTTTTTTGTGAGATTCGAGCTTTTGATATTTCTGATGAAGACGTAAAGAGTTTTGCTCCTAAAGGTATTATTTTATCTGGAGGCCCTGAATCAGTTACTGGAGACGATACTCCTCGAGCACCGGCAATAGTATTTGAAATGAATATTCCTGTTTTAGGCATTTGTTATGGTATGCAGACTATGGCAGACCAGCTCGGTGGTTCTGTTAGTACCTCCGAAGAAAGAGAATTTGGTTATGCTGAAGTTGCTGTCGAGGCTGAAGGTCAATTATTGGCTGGTTTCAGTGATCGAGTTTCTCAGGGAGAAAACTTATTGGATGTCTGGATGAGTCATGGGGATAAGGTTACTAAATTACCAGATGGCTTCGGTCTGATGGCATCGACCCCTAGCTGCCCAATCGCTGCTATCGCTAATGATGATAAAAAATTCTATGGAATTCAGTTTCACCCGGAGGTAACGCATACAATCAAAGGGCAGGAGATTCTGGAGCGATTTGTTAGAACCATTTGTGACTGTGATGCGCTGTGGACTGCAGAGTATATTATCGAAGACATGATAGAACGGGTGCAGAATCAAGTTGGTGATAAGCATGTCTTGCTTGGGTTGTCTGGAGGTGTGGATTCATCAGTGGTTGCTGCTCTTTTGCATAAAGCGATTGGTGATCAGCTAACCTGCGTATTTGTTGATAATGGATTGCTACGCAAAAATGAAGGCGATATGGTCATGCAAATGTTTGCAGACAATATGGGTGTGCGTGTTATCAGGGCAGATAAAGTTGATCTGTTTTTAGGTCGTCTGGCAGGAGAGTCTGATCCTGAACAAAAACGAAAAATTATTGGCAATACTTTTATCGAAGTTTTTGACGAAGAAGCCGCCAAAATTGACGGTGTTGAATTTTTAGCACAGGGTACGATCTATCCCGATGTTATTGAATCGGCAGCATCGAAAACCGGAAAGGCTCATGTTATTAAGTCTCACCATAATGTTGGTGGTCTGCCGGATGATATGGCTCTTGCTTTGGTTGAGCCTCTTAGAGAGTTATTTAAGGATGAAGTGAGAAAGATTGGCCAGGCACTAGGATTGCCCTACGATATGGTTTATCGCCATCCATTTCCTGGGCCCGGATTAGGTGTGCGGATCTTAGGTGAAGTGAAAAAAGAGTATGCCGATATTCTTCGAGAAGCTGATGCGATTTTTATTGAGGAGTTGCATAACTCGGGTTGGTACCACAAAACCAGTCAATCGTTTACGGTATTTCTACCGGTTAAGTCTGTAGGTGTTGTTGGCGATGCCAGACGTTATGAATGGGTTGTTTCATTAAGAGCGGTGGAAACTGTTGATTTTATGACAGCACGCTGGGCTCATTTACCCTATGAATTAATTGAGCGAATTTCGGGACGTATCATCAACGAAATAGAGCACATTTCTCGTGTTGTTTATGATGTCTCTTCAAAGCCACCAGCAACCATTGAGTGGGAATAGTTGAATAATCTCTGGTCCATAGTTTTAAAACAGGGCACGGTATGGCACTCTGTGCTCTGTTTGTATTTTTAGGTAAGTTCATGTGTTCTTTATTTCAGTCTAATTTTACGTTTCAGGCTAATTTAGCCCCGCGATTTGTGCGCCTGGTAACAGTGATAATCTCGTTAGCGTTTGCAGGCTGTTCTTCGAATTACTCCTCTTCAGGAGGCGTGAGCGCTGCAGATGCATATCAAGAGTCTCGCTATAGTATTAAGCAGGATAAAGCTCCCGATGCTGTTTTGGATGGTCATCAGGTTAAAGATGTTATTCCTCAAAGTGAGCCTCGAAGTGCCGGCGGCAATAAAAGCCCTTATACCGTTCGCGGCCAAACCTACAAAATTATTGATAGGCCTTCAGGCTGGAATGCAACCGGTGTTGCTAGCTGGTACGGTGCAAAATTTCATGGTCACAAAACTTCCAATGGTGAAATTTTTGACATGTACCAGGTAAGCGCAGCTCACAAAACTTTGCCTATACCTACCTATATAAGGGTCACTAATCTTGATAACGGTCGTTCAGTTATCGCCAGAGTTAACGATAGGGGGCCGTTTCACGGTGGAAGAATTGTTGATTTATCCTATGCAGGTGCCGTGAAGCTGGGATATGAAAACCTGGGTACGGCCAGGGTTAAAATTGAAGTGGTGAAACCCAGTTCCAGTAAAATAAACACGATTGACACTCAAGGTGTTCAGACTGAACGAAAGGTCTATTACCTCCAGGTCGGAGCCTTTGGCGACAAAGAGCGCGCAAACGAATTAGCTGAAGAAGTTAGGGCGCTAACCTGGAACCCCGTATTTGTTCATGCAGGGACGTTGAATCGTGTGAGAGTTGGGCCTTTATCTCATAAAAATGCGCTGAAGCTTCAGAAAAAGTTATCAAAAAGAAATATAGGTCCTCCAATCATCATTCAATAGTGCAAAGATTGTCTGATTTTTCATCAAGATGGGTGTAATTCAATAATACGCTGGTAGAATACTTGCTGAACACTATTTTCCAACTACAGGTCAAACCATGTTAAGCAAGTATGTTTTATTTAAAGTCCAATCGACAATTGCCATACTATTTATTTCTGTCGCATCACAGGCTTCTATAATTCCTTCACCTCCTGAATTAGCAGCATCTGCATATCTGTTAATGGATGCCAATAGCGGTAAAATCATTGTTTCTCATAATGCTAATGAAAAAATTCCTCCAGCAAGTCTGACCAAAATGATGACGTCTTATATTGTTGAAAGTGAGTTAAAATCAGGCCGTATAGCCTTATCCGACGAAACTAAAATTAGTGAGAAAGCCTGGGGTTGGGGCGGCTCGAAAATGTTTTTGCAAGTTAACTCTTTAGTATCTATAGAAGATTTGCTAAGAGGTCTTATTATTCAGTCTGGCAATGATGCTGCTATTGCCTTAGCTGAACATGTAGCTGGCACTGAAAAGATTTTCGCCAATGTAATGAACCAATATGCAGAAAAATTAGGCATGCATAACACTAATTTTGTGAATGCATCAGGGTGGCCAGCGGATAACCATTACTCAACGGCGGGTGATTTAGCACTACTGGCGCGCTCAATAGTCACTGATCACTCAGAATTCTATCCCATCTATTCTGAACGCGAATTTACCTTTAACAATATTACTCAGAGTAACCGAAATTCGTTGCTTTGGCGCTCGCCAAATGTTGACGGGTTAAAGACTGGCCATACTGAAGAAGCCGGTTACTGTCTTGTTTCTTCTGCGTTACAGGATGGCATGCGATTGATAGCCGTGGTGACCGGCACTCGTAATGAGTCTGCCAGAGAACAGGAGAGTCTGAAGCTATTATCCTATGGGTTTAGATATTATGAAACACACATGCTGTATCAGAAAGCAGATACGCTAAATGTCAGCAGAGTCTGGGCTGGGGCGATTGAAAATGTCGAATTAGGCTTGCTTGAAGATGCTCTGGTAACCATACCCCGTGGTGACGAAGATAAGCTGAAGGCTCGTTTAGAAATTAATCCTGTCATTGAGGCTCCTGTGCGTACGGGTGATGTTTTAGGAACTTTAACGGTGGTTCTGGAAGATCAGACTGTTATCGAACGTTCCCTGGTAGCGCTCTCTGATATACCCCAGGCGGGGTTTTTTAGCCGAATACTGGATTACATCAGCTTGTTCTTCTTTAATTTATTTAATTGATATGGCATAAGAGTCTGAGTTTATCAGACTGAATATTTGGACGAAATAAAATATGTCTGACCAAGAAAAACCAAAAATTGAATTTCCCTGTGCTGATTATGTCATCAAAATAATGGGAGATTCAGACGTTACCTTTCAGAATGATGTGGAAGCGATAGTAGAAGTATTTGCCCCCGGTTTTGATCGTTCTAAAACAACGTCCAAGACGAGTGCCAAAGGCAACTACCTTTCTGTCAATGTCTGGATTACGGCAACGGGGCCAGAACAGCTGGATGCTTTGCACCAAGGGCTAAAGAAAGACATTCGCGTTAAAATGGTCCTTTAATGCGTCATACTGTGATTATTCGAGATCTGGGTCTTGCGGAATACGAAAGTACCTGGAAAGAGATGCAGTCTTTTACCGAGAATCGTGACGCAGAAACGCCCGATGAAATTTGGTTGTTAGAGCATCCTCCGGTTTTTACTCAGGGGCAAGCCGGAAAAGCAGAGCACTTACTAAATACCGGAAATATTCCTGTTGTTAAGGTTGATCGAGGTGGACAGGTAACCTATCACGGCCCGGGCCAGCTTGTAGCCTATGTGCTGGTGGATATAAAACGTGCAGGCATGGGTGTTAGAAATTTGGTTACTGGTATTGAAAACGCCATTATTGATGCACTTGCAATGAATGGCGTAACCGCGAACGCAAGGTCGGATGCTCCAGGCGTTTATGTTGAAGGTCGAAAGATCGCCTCTTTGGGACTTCGTATAAAAAAAGGTTGTTCCTTTCATGGATTGGCATTGAATGTTGATTTGAGCCTGGAACCATTTTTGCGAATCAATCCCTGTGGGTATGTGGGGCTGCAAATGGTGCAGCTTAAAGAATTGATTGGAGTCACAGATATGGCTCAAATAAAGACGCAGCTCACCCAAACATTGGTGAAGCAGCTGGATTTTCAGCAGGTCGAGATTGTCGGAACACCTTGAGGGTATAAGCATGACAGAAGAAGCAAAAAAATCAGGAAAAATTCAGGGTGTAAAACTTCGAGGCGCCGATAAAGTTGCTCGAATTCCTATTAAGGTTATTCCCACTGAACACGTGATGCGTAAGCCTTCCTGGATCAAGGTGCGTTTGGGTAACCAAACAGAGGTGAACAAAATCAAGAGTCGCCTAAGATCTCATAAATTACATTCAGTTTGTGAAGAAGCCAGTTGTCCTAACTTGGGCGAATGTTTTTCCAAGGGGACAGCGACCTTTATGATCATGGGTGACATCTGTACAAGAAGATGCCCGTTTTGTGATGTCGGTCATGGCCGTCCTAACCCGCTAGATCAAAAAGAACCGATTCAAATGGCTGAAGCCATTGCGGATATGGGGCTTAAATATGTGGTAATTACCTCTGTTGATCGTGACGATTTGAAAGATGGCGGTGCCGAACACTTTAATCGATGCGTTCATGAAACCAGAGAGCGTTCTCCAAATATACGTGTTGAAACACTAGTGCCCGATTTTAGAGGACGTTTGGATTTGGCCATTGACATCATGTCGCAAGTTCCGCCAGACGTACTTAATCATAATATGGAGACCGTTCCCAGGTTGTATAAAAAAGCGAGACCGGGAGCAGATTACCAACATTCATTAATGTTACTTAAAAACTTTAAGGCAAGATGCCCCGAAGTCACAACGAAATCGGGGTTAATGGTCGGTATTGGCGAAACGCTGGATGAAGTGAAAAAAGTTATGGATGACTTGAAAGCTCATAATGTTGACATGGTGACTATTGGGCAATACTTGCAACCATCTAAAGATCATTTGGCGATAGACCGCTATGTCACACCTGAAGAGTTTAAAGACCTGGAACATTATGGTTATCAGCTCGGATTCTCGAATGTGGCCAGTGGTCCATTAGTGAGATCATCATACCATGCGGATAAACAGGCCGATGGTGAATCTGTAGTTTAAGTCATTTGTAGTTTATTAAGGCGCTGGTCGCTTTTATTATTGAATGTTGAGAGAGCGTATCCATATGCGAGCTTATTTTGGTATTAAAACTTATGAAAATTACCATAATAAGGAACGTATTATTGGTATCTGTGATCAGCTGAAGCTGGCAGGTGTTGATGTCCTTAATTTAAGTCGAGATATGCAGCTATGGGGTGATGTTTCGATAGAAACATCAGATTTTTTTGCTGTGCGGTTTCGCGAAATAAAGCGTGCAGATTTTGTAGTGATAGATGCAACCGAAGGGTGTATCACCCTGGGCGTCGAGGTTGGCTTTGCCAAAGCATTTGGCAAACCGGTATTTGTGATTGCTGATCAGTCTGTGATGATCGATCCGGCTCTGGAAGCCGCCGCAACACATAGTTTTCAGTATAAAGGAGTAAAGGACATTTCAGGGCTAGTGAGTACTCACTGGTTGGAATAACGTTTAAGTCTAAAAGGGTTTATTTATGGCGAATCAGCAGATTGAAATTGATTATTATTCGGATATATTGTGTGTGTGGGCCTATATAGCTCAAATACGCATTGATGAGATTAAAAAGGAATTTGGCGATAAGGTTCATTTTAATTATCGATTTTTTTCCTTATTTGGTGATACCCAATCCCGTATCGGTGGTGGCTGGTCAGAAAAAGGTGGATTCTCAGGATTTTATGATCATGTCGCACAAGTATGTACGAGCCATAAACATCTATCGTTAAACCCTAACGTATGGTCTGACTCATGTCGTCCTTTATCGTCTGCACCTGCGCATTTAATGATTCAGGCTGTTGATATAATGTTGGAACAAGACAGATCTCTGGATCAGAAGAATACATTGAACCAATCTCTACTTGAGCAACTTATTTGTGAGATCAGGCGTGCCTTTTTTGAGCAGGCATTAGACATTGGCGAGAAAAAGGTCTTGTTCGATATTGCCAAAGGTATCGGGCTCAATACCAATAAAATTCAGGAAATAATGGACAGTGGTCAGGCACTCGCAAGGCACAGTCTTCAAAATGAAGAGCGATATACTAAAAAGCTTGAAGGCAGTCCTACCTTTGTTATGGATCAAGGGCGACAAAAGTTATACGGCAATGTCGGTTATCGGGTCATTGAGGCCAATATTCTGGAGCTGCTAAATCGAAATGAGCTCAGCATGAGTTGGTGTTAGTTCTAATTTGATGTACTTGTTGGTTAATCTTTACTATCACAAAACAATTTTGGCATGAAACCCGGAATAATTTTTGAAGTTGCAGTTTACGGCGTGTCACTCTGCGATAATTAGGGCTATAATGCTTCGCTTTTTTGGAGCGGGTAAAATTTGCTCAGCTTCTGATATAAACCAAGGATTGATAGGATCATAATCTATGTTCTACCTGTATTGTGGTGACTTGCGCACTACTCATATTGATCAAACTGTAACTATTCGCGGATGGGTACATCGTCGACGCGACCATGGCGGAGTGATCTTTTTAGATGTTCGCGACCGAAATGGCCTTATGCAGGTGGTGTTTGACCCTGATAATCTGGAAAACTTTGAAATTGCCGATCGCGTTCGAAGTGAATATGTCGTAGAAATTACCGGCCTGGTTCGTGCTCGTCCAGATGGCACGATTAACAAAGACATGCCTACTGGTGAAGTGGAGATGCTTGGGCGCGAAATTAAAGTGCTTAATACTGCACAGACGCCTCCTTTTCCGTTAGATGGCTTTCAGTCAGTAGGAGAAGAGATTCGCTTAAAATATCGTTATATGGATCTTCGTCGTCCTGAGATGCAGCAAAAGTTAATGCTGCGTTCTAAAATCACTGGATCAATTCGTCGCTTCCTGGAAGACAATGGATTCCTTGATATTGAAACGCCTATTTTAACCCGTGCTACACCAGAAGGCGCACGTGATTATCTGGTTCCATCCAGAACTCATGAACATCATTTTTTTGCATTACCTCAGTCTCCCCAGCTTTTTAAGCAGTTGTTAATGGTGTCAGGATTCGACCGTTATTATCAAATCGCAAAATGTTTCAGAGATGAAGATTTACGCGCAGATCGACAGCCAGAATTCACCCAAATCGATATCGAAACTTCATTTATGAATGAAGATCAGATTATGTCGATTACTGAAGATATGGTAGTCAACCTTTTTAAAGAAACTCTGGGTGTGGATCTGGGTGTTTTGCCGAAGATGCCTTTTTCCGAGGCTATTGAGAAATATGGTGTAGATAAACCTGATCTTCGGATTCCATTGGAAATGGTTACTGTTAGTGATTTGATGGAGCGGGTTGACTTTAAAGTATTCTCTGGCCCCGCCAAAGATGAAAAGGGTCGCGTAGCCGCATTAAAAGTACCTGGTGGTTCAGCACTTCTTACTCGTAAGCAGATTGATGACTATACCAAGTTCGTATCAATCTATGGTGCGAAAGGTTTGGCGTATATCAAGGTAAATGATGTGAATGACCTTGAAGAAGGCTTGCAATCACCTATTGTCAAGTTTTTGCCGGTTGATGTTCGTGAAGCACTATTAAAACGAGTTGGTGCTGAAACTGGAGATATTATATTCTTTGGAGCAGATAAGGCTCGTATTGTAAATGAAGCTTTGGGCGCCTTACGAAACAAGCTGGGTGAAGATCTAAACCTGTATACCTGCGACTGGGCTCCTTTGTGGGTTGTTGATTTCCCGATGTTTGAAGAAGATGCGGAAGGCAACCTGAGCGCTGCCCATCACCCGTTCACGAAACCAGCTTGCACTGCTGAAGCGTTAATGTCTGACCCTGCTAATGCTTCGTCCATTGCCTACGACATGATCTTAAATGGTGTTGAGCTCGGTGGCGGTTCATTGCGTATCCATGACCAGGAAATGCAGCATAAGGTTTTTGAAGTTCTCGGAATTTCTCCAGAAGAGCAACAGGAAAAATTTGGTTTCTTGTTGGATGCGTTAAAATTCGGCGCACCACCGCATGGTGGTTTGGCATTTGGTTTGGATCGTCTGGTTATGTTGATGACCGGCTCAACTTCTATTCGTGAGGTTATGGCCTTCCCCAAAACGCAAACTGCCGCGTGTTTGATGACTGATGCACCTGGAAAGGTAACGAATACCCAGTTAACAGATCTACATATTCGTTTAAGGCAAAAGCCAAAAATTGAAGCCTGACGTTGTTGGGTAACATGATTGAAAAGGGAGGCATAAGCCTCCTTTTTTTATCTGTGTTTTAGTTTTCTGACCTTGCAATCAGTTCTTGTTAAGGCATATTTAGAACGGTATTCTTTAAGAGAATAGGTTTACATATCGTCGCTTTGTTCTTTATATATTGTGACCAAACCCATGTATATCGTGGTTGAATTTCCGGAGTAGATGTTAATGGCAATTGTCTTGGGTATTGATCCTGGCTCAAGAAAGACTGGCTTTGGAATCATTGAGCATCAGTTTGGTACACACATCAAATATGTTACTAGTGGTGTTATTCGTTTAGAAAAGCTTGAACATTTTCCTGAAAGGTTAAATCAGATATTTTCATCGATACAGGAAATAATTGAACAATATTCACCTGATGAGGCCGCGATAGAAGAAGTATTTTTGGGTAAAAATGCTTCGTCTGCGTTAAAGCTGGGGCAAGCAAGAGGAAGTGCAATCGTTTCCTGTATGCAAAAGCGATTACCCGTATCTGAATACGCAGCGAAAAAAGTTAAACAAGCCGTTGTTGGAAATGGAAATGCAACCAAAGATCAAGTTCAGCATATGATGAAAGCCTTATTGAAACTTCAGGGATTACCTCAGGAAGATGCAGCAGATGCGCTGGCAATTGCCATGTGTCATGCACATACACAACAAAATTTGCTTAAAATGGCTGGTGCATCTCATAGCAGAAGAGGTCGATTGTTAACAAATCGTTAATTATGCAGCAGAGTATAGTCTTAACTTATTTAAAAATTAGGGTTTAGGAATCAATGGAAAAAATAATTGAAACTTTAATGTACCGATCGAGATGGTTGTTAGCCCCTATATATTTGGGACTGAGTCTGGCGTTGATTGCATTAGCGATCAAATTTTTTCAGGAATTATTACATCTACTTGTAGATGTTACCATCTTGGCAGAAGCCGATATGATTCTCATTGTTTTGAGTCTCATTGATATTGCTATGGTAGGCGGACTGTTAGTGATGGTGATGATGAGTGGATATGAAAACTTTGTATCTGAGCTAAACATTGCAGAGGAAGATGAGAAGCTATCCTGGCTTGGCAAAATGGACGCATCTTCATTGAAAGCCAAGATAGCAGCTAGCATAGTAGCCATATCGTCTATTCATCTTTTAAAGGTATTCATGAATGCATCGAATATTGCTAATGACAAGTTGATGTGGTTTGTGCTGATCCATTTAACCTTTGTGGTGTCTGCTTTTGCTATGGGTGTGCTGGATACTAAAACGCGACATTGATGTCTGCTTACAGTAACAGTTTTAGGCTGCACCCCTATTAATAAAGCAGGTTGTAAATAAGTAGGTTTTAACTGATTAGGATGTAGGGCTTGATAAATCGATTTGTAATTTTGTCTACACTTATTGCAGTTACTGGTTGTGATTCTCAACCCAGCTCTCGGGCAGTAACAGAGATGCGTAACATTACCAATGATTCGGTACTCAATGCATTGCCCACAACCTATTCCACAGGCACTGCAAATTCAGCTGTTTTAATGGAATCTTTCAAAGTTCCCATTATGGATATAGCCATTAGCGATAACGACGAGATTAAAGAATGGAATTACTCCGATCTTGTTTATTTGTGTGATAGTGGAAATGAAAGCGATTGTTATGTCGATTTGGTTTAAGGGTTTAATGAAAATATTTTACCAGAAAGTAGTGCTTCGGTTGGTGTGGCTAAGGATGCACGCTATACCTCAATGCAGCTAGGTAGCTGCTCTGATGGTAGCTTTACTGTAGTGGTCAAGGCTAAGGTAGATCTGCTAGGTAGTGTCTGGTATACACAGGCGGGAAGTTCTGTGCTGGTAAAAACCGGTGAATATTCTGAAACGAGCATAGAAGTAAATCAGTGTACTTATTATAGTGTTTTTTCTAAACCCTTTGTCGTTGGCAAAAGAACTGGTTATCTAAATTTGTATTTTGATTTGGAAAATATTGCTCGGGGGTTAACGATCGATATTTATCCAGAGGAACAGGGTGAAAATTGTTCGTGGAAACCCCGCGAAGGTGTGGCTCCGAGTGATCCGGTTATCTGTGTTGAAGTACCTAAGTTAATAGTGTTGTCAAAAAGCGAAGCACTGCCGGAGTTACGCAGGCACAGGTTGCATTATATTGGTGACAATTATCAGTCTAGGATACTGGATTTATATATAGATGCAGAAGGTCGGCCTGTTGGAGGTTATTCCAGAGATAATTATTCTGATGCTTATTATGTAACGCCTAGACACTATGATTTTAAATCCATGTTCTCTGTAAATGATTCTATTCTGGTTACGGATTTCCGGGGCCTGGTAAACTTTCAGTTTCTACCCATGGCGATAATACTAATAATCCATTCAAATTTATTGGTGATGGCTACGGGATATCTGTATATAAAAGTGATGGCATAACTCTGGCGGATTTTTCATTAAATACATTTGGTCTGTAAAATTGGTTAGGTCGACGGCATTCCGTTGGTAAATATAATCCCTGTATAAATATATAGTCATCTTTCTGTCCAAATGTTAAAGTTATCCAATAATTGATATCTCGGAATTGTTAGAAATGATTGGATATTTAAAAGGTTCGTTAGTGTCCAAAGGCATTGGTGATGTTGTAATAGATGTAAATGGAATTGGTTACGAAATATCGGTGCCTATGACAACATTGTTTAAGCTCCCTGAATTAAACTCTCAGGTACAACTTAGAACCCATCTGTCTATTCGTGAAGACGCTCATGTCTTATTTGGTTTTTATGACGAATTGGATCGTTCTGTATTCAGGCAATTAATTAAAGTTAACGGTGTTGGACCCAAAATGGCGTTAGCCATTTTGTCAGGTATGGAATGTCATGAATTAGTGCATGTTGTGCAGTCTGAAGATCTGAATAGTCTGGTAAAAATACCCGGTGTCGGCAAGAAAACAGCAGAACGATTAATTATTGAATTAAGGGACCGATTGAAAGATTTGGGGCATACCAATGTGCCGTCAATGGCTCAAACTAATGTTATTGCTAATGTTAAGCAGGATGCTGAAAGTGCCTTAATTGCGCTTGGCTATAAACCTGCCGATGCCTCCAGGATGATTCAGGCAGTATACGAATCAGGATTGAGCAGTGATACACTTCTTCGAAATGCCTTAAAATCTATGGTAACTATGTGATTGAAACTGATCGATTTATAGATGCAGCCCCTAAGGTCAAGTCAGAAGACGTTATTGATCGGGCAATACGTCCATCCAAGCTTGAAGACTATCAGGGTCAGGATGTAGTTCGTGATCAAATGGAAATCTTTATACAGGCGGCGCTCAAGAGAAGTGAACCATTAGATCATGTGCTGATATTTGGCCCTCCGGGATTGGGCAAAACTACGTTGGCTAATATTATTGCTCATGAGATGGATGTGTCGATTAAAACGACATCAGGGCCAGTTCTTGAAAAAGCAGGCGATTTGGCGGCCATGTTAACCAACCTTGAGGCTGGAGATGTTTTGTTTATCGACGAAATTCATCGTCTTAGTCCCCATATTGAAGAAGTGTTATATCCGGCAATGGAAGATTATCAGCTGGATATAATGATAGGCGAAGGCCCAGCCGCAAGGTCTATTAAACTCGATCTGCCTCCTTTTACTCTAGTCGGTGCGACCACAAGAGCCGGGATGCTGACGTCGCCATTAAGAGATCGTTTCGGCATATCCCAGCGACTAGAGTTCTATCAGGTAAAAGATTTAACTCATATTGTCATGCGGTCGGCACGTTTAATGGGGGTTAGTACAGAAATAGGAGGGGCGGCCGAAATTGCACGACGTTCCAGAGGAACCCCCAGAATTGCAAACCGCCTGTTGAGACGTGTTAGAGACTTTGCTGAAGTTAAGGGCAATGGCATAGTGACTCTCGATATAGCGAATTCAGCACTAGATATGCTCAATGTAGACTCAGCTGGTTTTGATCACATGGATAGGAGGTTATTATTAGCATTAATTGAAAAATTTGGTGGCGGACCCGTAGGTGTCGACAGTCTTTCGGCGGCGATTAGTGAAGAACGGGATACCATCGAAGATGTTATTGAGCCTTATCTGATACAGCAGGGTTTCCTCATTAGAACGCCTAGAGGACGAATTGTGACCAATCACGCATACCAGCACTTTGGTTTACCCTCTGTTGCTAAATCAGATGAATCAGCATGAAACATGGTTTAAAATCAAGCAGGGTTATTAATTTAGCTGTACCTAAGCTGTCAATTTCTTGAAAAATCCCCTATGCCTATAGAATTGGTTGTCGAAACAATTTAGCCTGTAGGTGTATCGCATTCGTTTGGAGTAAAATTATTGTGGCAGAACAACTTTCTTATTGGAGCCTAATCGCTAACGCCAGTATTTTGGTGAAACTAGTGATGCTAATTCTATTGATAGGTTCTTTTATTTCCTGGGTCATGATTATAGAACGGACTATGGTATTTTCTGCTGCGCAAAAGGCATTTCAGGACTTTGAGCAGAAATTCTGGTCAGGCATGGATCTTACGCAGCTATATCGTCAAATTAATTCTGATCCCAGCGCAGGTTATGGTGTAGAAACCATATTTCGCGCTGGCTTTAAAGAATTTACACGGCTACGCCAACAAGTCAGTGCTGATACCGAAGACGTCATGGCTGGTACTCAAAGAGCGATGAGAGTCGCTCTTAATAAAGAATCCGATAAGCTTGATCATCATTTGCCATTTTTAGCAACGGTAGGTTCAACCAGTCCCTATATCGGTTTGTTTGGGACTGTGTGGGGTATAATGAATTCCTTTAGGGGCCTTGCAAACGCCAGTCAGGCGACCCTGGCAACTGTAGCTCCAGGAATATCAGAAGCACTGATCGCCACAGCAATGGGCTTGTTTGCCGCGATTCCAGCTGTCATAGCATACAATCGATTTACCACTAAATCTGACAAAATGTTGAATGCTCTTGAAACTTTTGCAGAAGAGTTTGCAGCAATATTGAATAGGCAGCTTCATATTGTGAAGTCTCAGGCCAAAAAGAAGAGTGAAGAAATTGTTTAACAAGGTGAAACTACTTAATGGCTAATCATCAGAAAAAAAGACCCATATCTGAAATTAATGTCGTGCCCTATATCGATGTTATGCTGGTATTGCTGGTTATCTTTATGATTACAGCACCTATGATGACTCAAGGGGTGAAAGTTGAATTGCCAAAAACAGCTGCCGATCCTGTAGCCAATCAAAATGAAGATGAACATGTGATTATCTCAGTAGATCAGCAGGGGCTATATTATATAGAGCGTGGAGCTGATAAACCCGAGTCTGTTTCTTCAAACGACATTAGTAACTATGTGTCAAAAGTTTTAAATCAATCTCCAGGTACTCAGGTGCTTGTCAGAGGAGATAAGCAGGTTGCTTATGGGGTTGTTGTTGAGCTTATGACTCTTTTGCAGGCTGCGGGTGCAGGTTCTGTGGGATTGGTTACGGAAGCGCCCTGAATCATGACTCGTTATACTATCGCCATATTGGTTGCCGTTCTGATTCATTCTCTTGTTGTACTGGCACTGAGTTTTAGTTGGCAGCCACCTGAGTTAAAAACGTTTAACATCCCGAAACATGTAAAAGCAACACTTGTGGTGGTTCCAAAAGCATCCGCCAGGATTACGGAAGTGAAAACTAAAGTTAATCCTGATTTGGAAAAACAGAAAGCGGCTGCCAAAGCCAAGGTGGAAGCGGATACAAAAGCTAAAGCTAAAAAAGAAGCAGAAACAAAAGCCAAGTTAGCAGCAGATAAAAAAGCCAAAGAGCTTGCAGACGCAAAAGCAGCAGAAGCTACCAAAAAAATAGCAGAACAAAAGAAAGCTGATGAGTTGGCACAAGAAAAAGCGCGTAAGGATCTTGAAGAACAGGAAAAAGCAGAACAATTGGCTGAAAAAAATAGAATTGAACAAGAAAAAATACAGTCAATAATTGATGCACAGGAAGGCGATTTGCTGGATAGTCTCGATGAAGAGGATTCCCAATTGGAAGCCGAAGCTGTACAGGCGTCTCAAGACGCGGCTGACGCAGCTACCTATTACCAATTAATAGAGCGCCAGATAAGTTTAAATTGGTCTCGTCCCGCCAGTACCAGAAATGGTATGACTGTTGGAATGGAGATTCATTTGTTGCCTAATGGTGAATTAAGAGATGTATTTATAACGCAAAGTAGTGGGGATGCTGCAACTGATCTATCAGCAGAACGTGCTGTGAGAAAGGTTTCACGTTTTCAGGTACCGGAGGACATTAGGTTGTTCGAGCTGTATTTTAGACGAATAGAATTTGGATTTAGGCCGGAGGATTTAAGACAGTGACCTACCTAATACGTTATTTAAGTGTTGTGTTGGTCGTAGTGTTATTTGCCAATAATGCGTTGGCCGAGTTTAAATTCATTATTACACGTGGCTACGACCAGCCTACGTCTATTGCCGTGGTACCATTTTGTTTGAATGGTCATCAAGTTATGCCAGAAAATGTTGCCGCTATTATAGGCAGCGATCTGAGCCGTACCGGTCAATACATGGCAATGTCTCCAGATAATATGTTATCTCAGCCTTGTGATCATGAGCAGGTGTATTTTCGAGACTGGAAGTTATTGAAACAGGACTATCTGGTTATTGGTAATATCGACTACGATGTATTGCTGAAAAAATATCATCTAACCTATCGCTTATATGACGTTGTTAACGGCTTAAATATTCATGCCGCTCGTGTTAGTGGTACGCGAGATCAGGTTCGTGACTTGGCTCATTTAATTAGTGATAGTATCTATGAAAAATTGACCGGAATTAAAGGCGTATTTTCAACAAAAATTGCCTATGTCACAGTTGATTCAACCGATGATTCAAAAACCTATCGTGTTGAGGTATCAGATGCCGATGGGCATCGACCTGTGGAATTATTTAAGTCTCCAAATGCCATTATTTCTTTGGCCTGGTCTGCCGATGGACGAAAAATAGGATTCACCAACTTTACAGAGAAGGGTTACACCCGCATAAAGGTTGTTGATCGTTTATCTAAGTCGATTGAAGAGCTACCAGCCTTTCCAGGAATTAATAGCGGTGCCGCATTTTCTCCTGATGGCAATCAGCTGGCATTTGTTAACTCTAAATCGGGTAATGCAGATATCTATGTGCTCGATTTAACAACTAAAAAAGTTAGGCAAATAACCAAACACTGGTCAATCGATACAGAACCCAGTTGGTCGCCCGATGGTACAAAGTTATTATTTACCTCAGAAAGGGGAGGTCGTCCACAAATTTATCAAGTAAGGCTGGACACAGGTAGGGTTGAACGCTTAACCTTTGAGGGTGTGTATAATGCGCGCGCGCACTATAGTTCAGACGGAAAATATATTGTTATGGTGCACCAAAATGGACAAGGTTTTCATGTTGGTGCCCTGGAGGTTGAAAATCGCCAGTTTAGAATTTTAACTGATACAGATTTAGACGAGTCTCCCAGTATTTCTCCAAATGGAACTATGCTCGTTTACGGCACAAAAAATAATGGGCGAGGAGTACTTGCCTGGGCATCTATTGACGGAGAGTTAGCCAGTATAATGCCCTCGGTTTCTGGTCATGTACGAGAACCTGCCTGGTCACCGTATTTACGCTAGTTTTAACTAGCAGTTTTATAGTAAGATGCTGTTATATTAAAAATCATTAATTAAAAAAGGATTGGGAAGGGAAAATGGCTAAATTTAAATTACTACAAATAGTAGCAATATCTGCAACTTTCACACTCGTTGGTTGTGCAAATACAGACGTGACAGATGAAGGTGCTGGTAATATCAGTACAGATCCAATAAAAGAGGTGGTAGCTCCTACTGAGGTTGAAGAGGCGGCAATGGCTGATGCTGTTGATACCATGGCAGAAGGAATGTCTGAGTTGTCACTTCCAGAAGTCAACGTTATTTATTTCGACTTTGATAAGTCAACTATTCGTTCAGAATTCCGTGCTGTATTAGACTTACATGCCGAATATCTATCTGCCAATGAAAATGCAAATGTTATTCTTGAAGGGCATGCCGATGAGCGTGGAACTCGAGAATATAACCTTGCATTAGGTGAGCGTC
>Ga0224506_10000491_pt1 | contig 33283 bp, 36 predicted proteins | sample SF_Jan12_sed_USG_2_FD_169108 | JGI IMG/M metagenome (GOLD analysis project Ga0224506, IMG submission 169108) | Sediment microbial communities from San Francisco Bay, California, United States - SF_Jan12_sed_USGS_8_1 | ecosystem: Environmental > Aquatic > Marine > Sediment | place: USA... | reverse complement strand
AATCCCACGTCGCGGCAGTTTTGTTCGTAGTATGGAAATTGACGAATTAAATGAATTATTTCCGGTAATGGCGGTTTTGGAAGGGTTATGTGCCAGAGAGGCCGTAGAAAACTGCAAACCTCAAGATTTAAAGCAGCTTGAGCAAATGCACGAAAAATTAGAAGACTATGTGAAGCTGGGCAATATTGATGCGTATTATGAGCAAAATTTTGTCTTTCACCAGGCAGTACAGGATTTATCGGGAAATAAGTGGCTACAACGTGTGATTGGGGATTTACGGAAAGTCTTGCGCTTAGCTCGCCATATGCAATTAACCATTCCGGGTCGATTAGAAGAATCATTAGATGAGCATCGCCAGATCATGGAAGCATTTAAGCAGAAAGATCCTGATTTGGCTGATCAAAATATGCAAAATCATTTAAAACAGCAGTGGTATTCATTAGTAAATAAAGATAAGTCTGAAGTAAAAACGTAAGCATATACATATAATTTAAAATAAAAGTTAACAGGAGACAGTCGAATGAAAATTAGTAAAATTAAGTTATCCGCGGTTTTTGTCGCGACCTTGATAGGTCTATCGGGCGTATCAGGTGTAGTAAGTACTGCAAGCGCAGAGCGTACATTAAAAGCATCACATCAATGGCCAGGTGGAAAAGGTGATATTCGTGATGAAATGGTACAAATGATTGCGCGTGATGTTAATAATGCAAACCTGGGTTTAAAAATTAAAGTCTATCCTGGTAAATCATTATATAAGCCAAAAGAACAATGGGGCGCAATGACTAAAGGTAAGCTGGATATGACAGCATTTCCTTTAGCTTATGCAGGCGGTCGTCACCCGGAATTAAACTTAACCTTAATGCCGGGTTTAGTTAAAAACCATGATCATGCATTACGTTTAAATAAATCCGAGTTCATGGGTAAAATCAAAAAAATTATGGATGACGCAGGTGTTATTGTTTTAGCTGATACCTGGTTAGCCGGTGGTTTTGTTTCTAAGAAAAATTGTATTTTAGAACCTGATGATGTCAAAGGTCAGGCTTTCCGTGCAGCAGGTAAAGCATTTAATCAAATGTTAGCTGGTGCAGGTGCATCAATCACTAAAATGCCAAGCTCTGAAATTTATTCAGGTTTACAAACCGGTGTTCTTGATGGTGCAAATACAAGTTCAGCAAGTCTGGTTTCATACCGCATTTATGAGCAAGTTAAATGTTTAACGGCCCCGGGTGATAACGCGTTATGGGTTATGTATGAACCTATCTTAATGTCTAAGAAAACATACAACAGCTTGACTAAAGCACAACAAAAAGTACTGATGGCTGCGTCTAAAAAAGCAGAGAAGTTTGCTTATGAAGGTGCGAAAAAAGCCGATGCTAAGTTAGTTGATGCCTATAAAAAAGCTGGTGTTAAAGTTGTAACGATGACAGCTAAACAAGCAGCTATGTGGCGTAAAATCGCTGATGAAACTTCTTACAAAGATTTTGCTGAAAAAGTAAAAGGTGGTCGTGAGTTGTTAGATATGGCGTTATCTGTTAAATAAACTATAGTTTAGATTAGTTAATTACTAATCATTTGAATATAAAACGATCGTTGTAATTTTATAACGATCGTTTTTTTTAATGTGAAAGTGTATCAATGAAAAAATATATTGAGTTTGTTTCTAATACTTCAAAATTGTGCGGTATCGTTGCAGCATTAATGATACTGTTATCTGTTTTGATTGTATGCCAAATGGTCTGGATTCGTTATGTATTAGAAGAATCATCAATTTGGCAAACAGAGTTTGTTACTTATCTTTTAATTTCCGCAACATTTATTGGTAGTCCTTATGTGTTGTTGACTCGTGGTCACGTTAATGTTGATTTAATTCCTTTATATTTGAAACAACACTGGCGTTTAAGGCTGGCTTTATTTGCCTCAGTAGTTTCACTTCTTTTTTGCCTGATTATTACCTATACCGGGTATGAATTTTGGTATGAAGCGTGGGAAGCGAACTGGTTATCCGATTCTATTTGGGAAGTACGCCTCTGGATTCCTTACTTCTCATTACCGTTTGGTTTTACTATTTTATCATTACAGTATATTGCAGACATTTTAAGTTTACTACGCGGCGAAGAAATGCCGTTTGGTCTCTCTGCTGAAGACACCATGGAGAGTTCAACATGAGTACACTTGCGATAGGTTTATTAGTTGTTTTTGTCTTAGTGTTTTTATTGCTGGCGGGTCTTCCGGTTGCGTTCGCACTGGGTTCAGTAGCCATAATATTTTTAGTTATTTTTGATGGTATTGGTAGTATCGATGTGATTGCCGATACTTTGTTTGGTAGCCTGGGTGAGTTTGCATTACTTTCCATTCCGATGTTTATTTTAATGGGGTCGGCAATTGCATCATCTCGTGCTGGCAGTGATTTGTATGAAGCACTGGAGCGCTGGTTTTATAAAGTGCCTGGTGGCTTAATTATTTCTAACATTGGTGCATGTTCTATTTTTGCAGCTTTAAGTGGCTCATCCCCTGCAACCTGCGCAGCGATTGGTAAGATGGGTATTCCTGAAATGCAAAAACGGGGTTATCCCGACAGTCTTGCAACCGGAGCAATCGCAGCGGGTGGTACTTTAGGAATATTAATTCCACCAAGTATTACGATGATTGTTTATGGTATTGCGACAGAAACATCTATCGGCCGCTTGTTCATGGCAGGTATTATTCCTGGTCTGATGTTAACCGGTTTATTTATGGCGTGGTCTTTGTATTATGCTAAACGAAAAGGTTTTCACTTTAAAATTGGTGATACAGGTTATTCATGGAAAGAAAAATTTGAAATCCTTCCTAAAATAATTCCATTCCTGCTTATTATTGTTTTAATTCTTTATGCTTTATATGGTGGTATTGCAACGCCTTCTGAAGCCGCCGGTGTAGGGGCATTCGTTTGTATTGCTTTGGTTGTTGCCATATATAAAATGTGGAACCTGCGTGAGCACTGGGAAATATTAAAAAGCGCTATGCGTGAGTCTGTAATGATCCTGATGATTATTGGTACAGCCGCGCTCTTTAGCTACATGATGTCAAGTTTGTATATTACTCAATCATTGGCCGAATGGATTGCAACGTTAGATGTTAATCCATGGGTATTATTGTTAAGTATTAATGTGTTCCTTATTGTGGCTGGATTATTTTTACCGCCAGTGGCTGTTATTATCATGACAGCACCGACACTACTTCCTATGGTTGAAATGATTGGTTTTGATCCTATCTGGTTTGGCGTCATGCTTACCTTGAATATGGAAATTGGTTTAATCACTCCGCCTGTGGGTTTGAATCTTTATGTTATTAATAGTATTGCTCCGGATGTAAAGTTACCGACGATTCTTTGGGGTGCTTTACCGTTTATGGTTTGCATGTTGATAGGTATTGCACTTCTTATTATGTTCCCGGGGCTTGCAACATGGTTACCTGATTACATGATGGGCACTGCTCAATATTAGATCTTATTAAGGCGTAACCATTCATGGATGTTTTATTTTTATTAGCCAGTGGTGCCGTAGCAGGAATGTTTGCGGGACTGCTTGGTATTGGTGGTGGCATTATTATTGTGCCAGTACTTGCAATGGTCTTTACTGCGCAAGGCGTAAGTATTGATGTGCTGATGCATGTCGCAATTGGTACCTCACTTGCGACGATTGTGGTTACTTCACTTTCCTCTATTCGTGCACATCATAAACATCAGGCAATCGACTGGCCTGTGGTACGTGTTATTACCATTGGTGTATTTGTGGGGGGACTCATTGGTGCAGCGATTGCAAAGCAGATACCGGGTGAAGATTTAAAACTCATCTTTTCGATTTTTATGTTTCTGATTGCGGCACAAATGTATTTTGGTAATACCGCAAAAGCACACCGTACATTGCCTGCTAAGCCGGGAATGATCCTGGCGGGAACAAGCATTGGTACGATAGCATCTTTAATGGGCGTGGGCGGAGGTTCGATGTCTGTCCCGTTTCTTACCTGGTGCAATATGAGTATACGAAAAGCAGTCGCAACATCATCTGCAATTGGTTTTCCTATTGCAGTTGCAGGCACGATTGGTTTTATTGTGACCGGTTGGTCCGCAGCAGATCGTCCGGTGATGAGCCTGGGTTATGTTAATTTTCCGGCATTTATTAGTATCGTGGTTGCCAGTGTTTTATCTGCACCACTCGGGGCATGGATCGCACACCGCATTTCACCGATTACTCTTAAACGCATTTTTGCAGGTTTTCTGGTTATTCTGGGTATAAGAATGTTAACCACATTGTAAATCGGCGTTACTCGATTTTTATTAATATATATCCCAGTGCGACATAATCATTAATTGTAGCCGGGCCGGCTGCAGTAACATCAACATAATCAGGGAATTCTTCTTCACCCACTCCTTTCCAACTCGCGTATGTGCCACAAACATGAAGCGGTACATTTTCTGACTGAACCAGTTGCTGCGTCAGTGAATGGACTTTTTTATATTTTTTATCGTTTGACGTTTTTAATGCAAACTGTTCATTGCCATGGGTAACAATAGCAATATCAAGTTCCGGGAACCGAGCACGTAACTCCTTAATATAACTTTGAGTTTCAGGTAGCGCCCATTCAAGGCTATTTGATTCGCCGGTAACGATTTCAAAAACAATACCCGCAGGTGCTTCTTGAAGTGAAAGTATTTCTTTTATTTGTTCATTGTTATCCATAGCATGTGTTACTTGAGTAAAGAATAAGCTGGATAAAATAAGAGTGATGATTTGTAAAAATTTATGTGGCATTTGTGCCGTTCCTTTTAGTTTGTAATATCTGACTTAACCTCCGGTCATCGACATAAAGCGAACCAATTTCTCAGGTTTATCACTAAACTCGTGTTTTTCAGGTTTTAAGTCAATGGCCTTTTGTATATGTTGCTTTAGCTCTTCGTCAGTAATACCTGAACGCAAATGTTCACGCAAGGGGTAATTATCTTCTTGACCAAGGCAAAGGTATAAAGTTCCATCAACAGAGAGACGGACGCGATTACACGTGTCACAGAAATGTTGCGACATTGGGGTTATAAAGCCTATACGAAGCTCAGTTCCTGCAACACGAACATAGCGAGCAGGGCCACCACCATTCATATTTGCTTTCAGTAAGTTATATTTTTTAGCAAGGCGATCATGAATTTCATTTAAAGGAATATATTGCAGGCTGGCTTCACGTCCGGTATTCCCCATTGGCATGGTTTCAATGAAACGCAGTGTGAAATCATGATCAATACAGAATTGCACCATGTCTTCAACTTCATCATCATTAACTCCGCGCATGACAACCATGTTAATTTTTACTGGTTGGAAGCCTGCTTCTTTTGCCGCCATTAATCCATCAATGACTTTTTCAAGCTTGCCGCCGGTAATCTTTTTAAAGCGATCGGCACGTAATGTGTCCAAACTAATGTTGATACGAGAAATCCCCGCTTGTTTAAGCGGTGCAGCTTGTTTTCGCAAACGTGTCGCGTTGCTGCTAATAGAGAGGTCGTCAATACCGGGTAAGGCTGCGAGTCTGGCTGCGAGTTCAGGGATATTTTTGCGGACCAGCGGTTCGCCACCGGTTAATCTGATTCGCTTTGTACCGAGTTCGCCAAAGATGCGGATAACACGCTCTATTTCATCAAAAGTAAGCCAGTCTTCAGGTTCTTCAAAATCATTGAAACCTTCTGGCATACAATAATTACATCTTAGGTCACAACGATCAGTAACTGATAGACGCACGTATTCAATGCGGCGTCCATATTTATCTGTTAGTTGTTGTGTCATATATAAACCCTGCCAGTTGAGGGGATTTAGAAGCTGTATTAGGAAGTGCTAATTATAACTTATTGAGTTGGAGCTGCGGCGGGTAAATCAATTTTATTTCATATCGCGTATTTTGTGGGGTTAATTAAGGCGGCGATAAGTTATCAGCTCATGATTCTAATATAACAAGTTGTTTCATCAGTTGTTTACTTCTAAAAACATTCGTACAAGATCTGCAATAGAAGTCACACCCATTTTTTCCATAACATTAGCACGATGAACTTCTACTGTTTTAATGCTAATTTCAAGTTGCTTTGCTATATCCTTATTTAATTGTCCTGTTACAACGAGCTCCATGACTTCTTTTTCACGTTTAGTTAGTGAGTTTATGCATTCAAGGGTTTTATTTTGAGTGTTGTTACGAGCGCGATCTATTTTGTGTTTGTTGAGGGCATTATTAATTAGCTCAAGTAGCTTTTTATTTTGAAAAGGTTTTTCGAGAAAGTCGAATACACCGGCTTTCATTGCCATTACAGCTGAAGAGATATCACCGGAACCACTAATCATAATAACCGGCAAGTCAATATTATTGCTAACAAGTTGTTGTTGTAACTCAATCCCATTAATTTCAGGTAAGTGTAGATCAAGAATTAAACAACTAATGCCTTCATTTTGATATGAACTTAAAAATTCATTTGCATGACTATAGGTTTTAGACTGGTATTTTGTTGATGCGATTAGCTCGCTTAGATAAATAAGCATACTGGGATCATCATCAATGATGTGTATGGTAATATTTTTATTAGTCATATTTTATAAATTTTTATTTATGTAAGCTTTAATTACATGCCTGTATAATCGGTATCAATTTTTGTAATAATATTTTTAACGTATTTGTTATTTAAACGTTAAATAGTTGGGTTTAGCTATATAAATTAAATTTATCTCTTTAGAGGTGAGATAGCTTTAATTATTACAATCATAGTTGGCATTATTTACTTATGATAAGTATGATATTGGCTCATTGATATTAGGGTATTCCCGTACATGTTGTGAGCTCGCACACAAGTTATATGGTCTAAGAGTATTAACGGCATCTAAAGCAAAATATTTATTTAACAAATGTTAAATTTTATATATACCTCAAAAATTTAAGTAATTAATTTATGGACAAACAGTATTCATATACCGCTCAGCTAAAGGTAAAAAAACTTGCATGCTGGCGTAATAGTCAGGTTCTTTTTGATGATTTGAGCCTGGACTTATTACCTGAAAATGTACTTTTTTTGCAGGGTGAAAATGGTAGCGGAAAAACCAGTTTATTAAGAATTCTCTGTGGTTTTCGTTTACCTGATGAGGGCAAAATTACCTGGGGTAATCAAACCATTTATTCTAATCCTGAATATTTCCAAAACATATCGTATGTGGGTCATAAAAATGGGATTAAAGATGAGCTCACAGTTGAAGAAAATTTGAATTTAATGCGATCAATGGCCACCGCTTCAGAAATAAAAACTGAAGTTGTATTAAAAGAAATAGGACTCTTTAAGCAGGCGGATGTATTAACACGTCAATTATCTGCAGGACAAAAACGTAAGCTTGCACTTGCGCGCTTAATGATGACAAATAATTCTTTTTGGATTCTGGATGAACCTTTTACTTCATTAGATACTGCGAGTGTTGTTTTTTTTGAATCATTAATTAAAAAACATATTGCCCGAGGAGGAATGTTAATTTTGACCTCACACCATGATATTGATTTATCAGGCTTGTCTGTTAACCGGTTGAGTTTAACAAATTAAAAATATGTTTAATGCATGGAGTCAAATATTTAAACGTGATTTATTGATCGCTTTTCGACGCCGTTCTGAAATTATTCATCCCCTTATTTTCTTTGTCATGGTGGTTTCTTTATTTCCGCTCGCAATTGGTGACGACAAAGTGCTGCTGCAAAAAATAGCGCCCGCAATTATTTGGGTAACCGCATTATTGGCAACCATGTTATCGCTGGATAATTTGTTTCGTTCTGATTTTGAAGATGGTAGTTTAGAGCAAATGACCTTGCTGCAAACACCATTGTCTTTTCTTATTACGGCCAAAATTGTGGCACATTGGGTCATTACTGGTTTGCCTTTAATTATAATAACCCCACTACTTGCTGTATTACTTTATTTACCCAGCGAATTAATTTCGACGTTATTACTCACATTATTACTCGGAACACCCACGTTAAGTCTAATTGGTGCGGTAGGTATTGCTTTGACAGTGGGCTTACGGCAAGGTGGCGTGATATTATCGTTACTGATTTTACCTTTATATATACCTGTTTTGATTTTTGCGACATTAGCGTTACAAAATGTAGAGCAAGGTTTTTCTGCGGAAGCACAGTTAGCTATGATGTTAGCAATTTTGGTACTCGCAATTACTTTATCGCCATTTGCTATTGCGGCTGCACTTAAAGTGAGTTTGAATTAAGTTATGAACATATTTGCAGCTATCACGCGGCTTTATCATCAGTTTGCATCACCGCCATATTTTTATCGAATTTCCGGATTGTGGTTACCCTACATAATGGGTGTGAGTGTCTTATTGTTTATCTATGGTTTGTATGGTGGTTTAATTTTGGCGCCGACTGATTACGAGCAAGGCGAAGCTTATCGGATTATTTTTGTGCATGTCCCTGCTGCCTGGATGTCAATGTTTGTTTATATGGTTATGGCTGTCACCGGTGCGATCGCTTTAGTTTGGCGTTTGAAACTTGCTGAAATCGTGATGATCAGTTGTGCTCCTATTGGAGCAAGCTTTACTTTTCTTGCGCTGGTTACCGGTTCTATTTGGGGTAAGCCTATGTGGAATACCTGGTGGGTCTGGGATGCACGTTTAACCTCGGAACTTTTACTCTTGTTTTTATATCTTGGTGTCATGGCTTTATATAATGCGATTGAAGATAGACGTACAGCAGCACGCGCAGTGGCCATTTTAGCTTTAGTGGGTGTGGTTAATATTCCAATTATTCATTATTCGGTTGAATGGTGGAATACATTACACCAAGGTCCAACAGTGACCAAATTTGATAAACCTTCAATACATCTTTCTATGTTAATACCGTTATTAGTTATGGCCGTCGCATTTAAATTATTTTATATCGGCAGTTTGTTTATGCGCGTACGAACAGAGTTATTAAAGCGCGAACAAAAAAGTAAGTGGGTTGCAGAATTGTTGGAGTTGAAAAAATAATATGGATGTCTTGGATTTTGGAAAATATAATTTTTATATTTGGGCTTCGTATGGAATAACATTTATTGTTTTAATCTGGAATGTCGTGATTCCTTTGTTAGCCAAAAAGAAGTTAATTAAAGAGATAAAGCGACGAAATTATTTGAACAATAACGGGTCAAATTAACCCCCCCCCTTAAATTTGTAGTAATAAAAGAGAAGATAAAGTGAAACCAGCTCGTAAAAAAAGATTATTTTTTATTGTATTCCTAATTGCGGGTGTAACACTCGCAGCAGGTTTTGCAATGTATGCCTTTAACCAAAATTTAATGTTTTATTTTTCACCGACAGATGTGAAACAAGGTAAAGCACCGGTTGATAAATTATTCCGCATGGGCGGTATGGTTGTTCAAGGTACTTTTAAAAAAGAACCAAAGAGCTTAAAAGTTCACTTTGATATTACTGATTATGAAAAAACGGTCAGTGTTGAATACACAGGAATTTTACCGGATTTATTTCGTGAAGGTCAGGGTATTATCAGTCGCGGTAAATTAAATGAACAAGGTGTTTTTGTCGCTGAAGAAGTTTTAGCTAAGCATGATGAAAACTATATGCCGCCTGAAGTTGCCGAATCATTAAATAAAGCAAAAGATAAACTTGAAAACAAAGCTAAAAATAATAATCCGCCAGTCGATATTAAATCCACTAATTAATACACTTTGAAAAGTAAAAAATATGATACCTGAACTTGGTCACTTTGCATTAATCATGGCGCTTGTTATGGCGCTTATTCAAGCTAGCTTACCCGCTATAGGTGCAGCAAAAGGCATTAATTCATGGGTGGAGTTAGCTAAACCAGTGGCACGCTTACAATTGCTTTTTGTTCTGTTTTCTTTTGCTGCTTTAGCTTATGCCTTTGTGGTACATGACTTTTCGGTGGCTTATGTCGCCAATCATTCAAATACTGCGCTGCCTTTAGTTTATCGAATATCCGCCGTTTGGGGTGGGCATGAAGGATCGTTATTGTTATGGGCTTTAACATTATCTATATGGACAGGCGCGGTGACCATTTTTAGCAGCAGCATTCCAAAAGATATGTTGGCGCGTGTGATCAGTGTTATGGGTATGGTCAGTGTTGGGTTTTTATTATTTATGTTGCTGACATCAAACCCCTTTGATCGACTAGTCACAGCGCCGCTTGAAGGCCGTGATTTAAATCCGCTACTCCAGGATTTTGGTTTAATTATACATCCGCCAATGTTGTACATGGGCTATGTTGGCTTCTCGGTTGCTTTTGCGTTTGCCATTGCTGCAATGCTTGGTGGCAAACTCGATGCAGCCTGGGCGCGCTGGTCACGTCCGTGGACAAACATCGCATGGCTATTTTTAACATTAGGTATTTCACTCGGTAGTTGGTGGGCTTATTACGAATTAGGCTGGGGTGGCTGGTGGTTCTGGGATCCTGTTGAAAATGCATCCTTCATGCCCTGGTTAGTGGGTACCGCACTCATGCATTCACTTGCTGTAACGGAAAAACGCGGCACCTTTAAAGCATGGACAGTATTACTCGCTATCTCTGCCTTTTCTTTAAGTTTGCTTGGAACATTTCTAGTGCGTTCAGGTGTATTAACATCCGTACATGCTTTCGCAACGGATCCCGGGCGTGGTGTCTTTATATTAATATTCTTAATTGTAGTAATTGGTGGCTCATTAGCATTATATGCATGGCGCGCGCCGAGTATTCGCAGCAGTACTACCTTTGAACTCTTTTCGCGTGAAACTGCATTATTGATTAATAACGTAATATTGGTCGTCGTTGCGGCAAGTATTTTATTAGGCACCTTATATCCATTGTTACTAGATGCATTAGGTGTAGGTAAGATTTCCGTTGGCCCTCCATATTTTGAAAGTGTGTTTGTACCGTTAACCATTCCTTTAGCTTTATTGATGGGGATAGGTGCATTAATGCGTTGGAAGCAAGATAAACCAGAGCGACTCATTAAAGCATTAGGTTTATTATTTGCAATAAGTATCGTGATAGGTGGTTTATTACCTTTGCTATTTTCTCGTTATGAATTTGGCGCTGCGATCGGCTTGATGCTAGCAACATGGATAACCTTAACCACCTTACAGGGTGTTCGTTTGCGCCTGGTAAATAAAGACTATTCGTTAAAATCATTTATGAGTATCACACGAAGTTTCTATGGAATGAGTATTGCTCATATTGGTATTGCTGTATTTATCGTCGGTATTACATTAACTTCAATTTATAGTGAAGAAAAAGATGTGCGCATGGTGCCAGGCGAAGAGTTTATGCTAAATGGCTATAATTTTAAGTTTAAAGGTATAAGCTTAATTCAAGGACCTAATTATCAAGCGCAAAAAGGACACTTAACCGTCAGCAAAGATAACCAGCTCGTTGCGACAATGTATCCTGAAAAACGCGTATATCGCGTGCAGCGTATGCCCATGACAGAAGCTGCGATTGATGCCGGGATAACTCGAGACTTGTTTATTGCGTTAGGTGAGCCGCGTGGTGCAGAAGGTGCGTGGAGTTTACGGCTTTATGTTAAGCCGTTTATTCGTTGGATCTGGTTTGGAACTATCATCATGGCTTTAGGTGGTTTACTAGCAGCAACTGATCGCCGTTATCGTTTAGCAGGTAAAAATAAGAAAGAGGCAACGGTATAATGAATCGCGCTTTACTTCCTTTAATTGCCTTTGTTGTTTTAGTTGTTTTCTTAGGAATAGGTTTAACTAAAGATCCGCGTAAATTACCTTCGACCTTTATAGGTAAAACGGCACCTGCATTTAGCTTACCTCAACTTTATGACCTTGATAAAAGATTTTCACCAAAAGACATGCTGGGAAAAGTTTGGGTGTTAAATGTATGGGCTTCCTGGTGTGTTTCATGTCGAGCGGAACATCATGTTTTAAATAACATGATTAAAAATAATAAAGTGAACCTTATTGGTTTGAATTATAAAGATGCAGTTACTGATGCACGTGATTGGTTAGGCCGTTACGGTAACCCTTATCAGTTAAGTGCGAGTGATGTTGAAGGACTCATTGGTATTGAGTGGGGTGTATACGGTGTACCGGAAACTTTCGTAATGGATAAAAAAGGCATCGTGCGTTTAAAACACACAGGGCCTGTGACAGATAAAGATGTTGCTGATGAAATTATACCAATGATAAAAAAACTGGAGAAAGAGTGATGAAAAAGGTAGCAATTATTCTCTCTTTTCTTTTTTTATTAAACCCCTCTACTTACGCAGCGGTTGAAGTAAAACAATTTAAAAATCCAGAACATGAGAAACGTTATAAAGCGTTGATTATTGAACTTCGTTGTGTGGTTTGTCAAAATCAAAATATTGCTGAATCGAATGCAGCTCTAGCAAAAGACTTACGCAAACAAGTTTTTAAAATGATTAATGCAGGAGAAAGTGACGATGATATTCTTGAATTTATGGTCACGCGTTATGGTGATTTTGTTTTGTATGATCCTCAATTTAACTCAACGACTTTTCTGTTATGGGTAGGGCCATTTATTATTTTCATAATCGGCCTATATATTTTGGTTAGCTTTATTCGTCAACGTAAAACCTTTGTTGTCGCGGAGCTAAGCAATGAAGATAAAGAAAAGTTAAAGCAGTTATTGGAAAATAAGGAACAAACAAAATGATCACGTTTTGGATTTTTGCTATTGCGATGGTTGTGGTTGCCCTGGTTTTTATTTTACGACCACTTCTGCTTGAGTTAAATAAAAATGATGTTGATCGCGTAGCACAAAATGTGGCGATCACAAAAGAACGTCTGAATGAATTAAAATTGGAACTTGAGCAAGATACGATTACACAAGCAGAATATGAGCAAACAAAAGAAGAGCTTGAACAAGCTTTATTGAATGATATTGAAGAATCTAACGTTAAATTAAAATCAACAAGCAATGTATTATATACACGTTTCACGCGTTATCTTTTAATTGTAAGTGTACCTGTTTTAGCTGTAGGTTTTTATGCTTTCCTTGGCACGCCAGATTTAATTGAAGGTAGGGAAAAGCAAGCCGCTGCACCAGCAGGGCATAGTTCTTCACCTAACAGTAAACAGGCTTCGCTCGAAGATCTGATTGAGAAGCTTGCAGCCAGGATGAAAGAAAAACCAGATGATGCGGAAGGCTGGTTTATGTTAGGTCGCTCTTACATGTCAATGGGACGTTATAAAGAAGCGGTTGATGCTTTAGAGAAAACAAATACATTAGTTCCTAACAACCCGGTAGTTATGCTGCGTTATGCTGATGCATTAACTACAGTGCGTGGTGGGCAGATTAGCGGAAAACCCTTTGAATTAATTAAACGTGCTGTAGAACTTAGTCCTGATAATCAAACGGGTTTATGGTTGCTAGGTATGGGGTATGAAGAGCAAGGCGCGTATAAAAAAGCAATTTCATATTGGAATCAGTTATTACCTTTATTAGAAGATGAGCAATCTAAGGTTGAAGTTAATAAATTAATAACAGATGCAAAAAGAAAAGCCGGCATTAAAATTATTGAAGAACCTAAAACACAAGCTGCCACTAAAGAAAGTAATGCAAATAACACTTTGACGGTTGTTGTTAGTATTGATAAACATCAATTAAATAATGTATCTGAAAATGATATTGTATTTATTTTTGCCAGATCTTTACAAGGATCTCCAATGCCATTAGCTGTTGTTCGTAAACAAGTTAAAGATTTACCAATAGAGGTTACTCTTGATGATACTATGGCGATGACACCCGCGATGAAGCTATCCAGTTTTACAAAAGTTCAGGTTGTTGCACGAATATCAAAATCAGGTAGCGCTAAAGCTCAACGAGGAGATATTCAAAGTGAAGTTGAAGTAGCAAGAGCAGGACAAAAAGAAAAAGTAGCGCTAACGATAAATAAAATATTGCCGTGATATTGAGGTATATAAACTATTACAACAATATTTAATAATTTGCGTTATGCGCTTATCTCTTGATTTATTTATTAATCCAGACCTAATGATTGTATTACTTTTTCAGCAGATTTTTCGTTTGGATGACCTACGGCAACAACCTTATTATCAATAATAAGAGCAGGAAATGATTTGATATTTAGATTTGCGGCGATTTCTTGCCCATTTTTATTTTTTAAATTAAATACTTCAATCTTTATACCCTTATCGCCACACAATTTTTCCCATACAATCTGTGTTGCTTTGCAGGATGAGTATGGTCCAGCGAGAATTAAAATTGCTTTCATCTATTAGGAAAATCCTATATTCTTAATGAAGATAATTGATTGAGTTTAAAGTTGTTTATTTTTTATCTCATTGATCAAGATCAAGAAAAATTAATAGAAATATAAGGTGTGTTGAAAATAAGGTTATGGGAAATAATGAAATTACTTCAGAACAGCTACACCATATCCCTTTGTTTAATGCCCTGGATGAACATCAACTTAATGATGTTATAAAATTCAGCCGGTATATTTCTTTACCTGCAAAAAAAAATTTATTTGAGAAAGATTCACCTGCTTCGCATTTTTATTTCCTGGCTTCCGGACAAGTAAAACTTTTCTGTTTGTCTGCAGAAGGCGATGAAAAGGTAATCGAAATCATATATCCATCACAGACGTTTGCAGAGGCAATTATTTTCATGCCGAAACAGAATTATCCCGTTAGTGCTGAGACGACAAAAGATAGTGAATTATACGCATTTGATATGAAGCAGTTTCGTGAATTACTTGAAAGCTCTAAAGAGACCTGTTTCCGTCTGCTTGCATCAATGGGCAGGCAGCTGCACGGAAGAATTAATGATATAAACAATTTAACGCTTCACAATGCGACTTATCGTTTAGTTGTTTATTTATTAGAACAACTTCCTGAAAGTGCAATGGAATTATCCTCGATTCATTTGAGTACGACTAAAGTAATTATTGCCTCGCGTTTATCTATCCAACCTGAAACCTTCTCTCGTATTTTGATGCGAATGAGTAAACAAGGGCTCATTGAAGTCCATGGTAATGATATTACATTACTGGATGTGGCAGGATTACGCGCGTTATTATAACAGCATATTATTTTCGCTTGGTTATATATTACTGTTCCGTTTGTTAATCGTATAAACTATTATTTGGATTATTGTTTAAGTAGCAGATTATATAGTTTTGTTACGATAAAGGTTAACTCCTAGATAGTCAGCGTGTTGATAATAAAAGCGTAGGATTAAAATTATGGAATTAATTAAATGGAGCGATAAATTTGCTACAGGTATTGCTGCTATTGATAGCGAGCATGAAGAGATGATCTCATCAATCAATTCTTTTTATTTAAAACAAAACGAAAATTCAGACACGGATGAGCTGGTTAATATATTAAATAATATATATGGCTCTATACATTCACATTTCATGCTTGAAGAAAGGTTAATGAAAAAGCATGGTTATACTGAATATGAAAAACATAAGGATGATCATGCAAAGTTACTGGATGATATTCGTGATATCACAATAGAACTTGAGCACACTTCAAAACTGAATGAAGAACAGTTAAAAACCAAGCTTAATGATTGGTTTATGATTCATTTTAAAACCTTTGATTCTAATCTGCATCAATTAGAAAAACTCATTGCCAGCAATAAAAATGCTACAAGTGGATTAGTCTCCCGTCTAAAAAAATTATTTAATAAGTAGTTGACAGTTTCTCTCAGGAACTTAATAACGTAGTAAATTAAAGTTAATATCTGGACTGAGTTTAAATCTAATTAAGTAACTCGTTATATAGACGTCTCATACAAAACAAATTAAATAAAAATGTCTAATATGCTTGATATACATCAAGGTATTAACCTATATAGAGTCTATATTATCTTATTAGGTAGTAATGTGACTTATAAAAGTTAAGTTGTCAGTCTACTTAACAGGTTTGTACATACAGTGTAAATATGTCACGTGCACTTACAAAATAATAATCTATACAGTTATAAGGATGCTTATCTATGACAGATCAAAATAAGAATGAGAAAGAAGAGCGTGTCTCTGGAATGCAATCCCTTCTGGATAATCCGTTTCTTTTACTTTTTATCGGTGTAGCAATGCCCACAGTGTTTTATATTGTGTGGGGCATAATGGAAATTGTAAATCTTCCAGTCGCACCGTAATTTTTCCATCAATAAATAAAAATAGGGAGACGAGCTTATGACTTCTTTTATGCCCCCTGCTGACAAACACTGGTGGAAAGTACCGGTAGGTCGACAGGAACTCATTTGGATTGCGATAGCGTTGGTCTGGTGCATAATTATGTTCCTGATGATGCCGTTATGGCATGTCTATGGTAAGCAAAATTTATCCACAGAAGCTTACCAAACAACACCAGCCAAGTTTGGCGCTAAAGTTGAAGAAATGGTCGAGAAATATAAGGTTGGTACTGAATCAGGTATGCCGATTGTTGCGCCACCTGTCGGTAGCGATGTCTACATGCTTGGCCGTTTGTGGCAGTGGTATCCAATATTAAAGTTGAAAAAAAATCAGGAATATCGATTACATCTTTCATCAATGGATTGGCAGCATGGCTGGTCCCTTCAACCAGATAACATTAATTTACAGATAGTTCCCGGATATGACATGGTGCTTAAAATCACACCAGATAAATCAGGTGAATACAGTGTTATTTGTAATGAATATTGTGGTATTGGTCACCATACGATGGTGGGCAAAATCTATGTGGAGGATTAATAGACATGGCTGAATTTCGCGTATGCCCGGACTCCGGGTTCTATTTTCATAAGTCAGCAGAGAGTCTGATGAAGGTAAATGCTGTTGTTGGCATTGTTGCTTTATTAGTTGCTGGTCTTCTTGCTCTTGGTGTTGTATTGACCCGCTGGCAAGAGGTTCACTGGTTACCTGCTGATACTTTTTATATGGTTCTGACAGCTCATGGTATAAATGCCTTGATCTTCTGGATCATTTTCTTTGAGATGGCAGTTTTGCATTTTGCCTCATCAACCTTACTGCGCTGCAGAATAGCAACACCGCGATGGGCCTGGACAGGTTTCTTCCTGATGTTAATCGGCGCGATCATGAATAACGTTGCGGTGTTTAGTGGCCAGTCCAGCGTGATGATGACCTCATATGTACCGATGCAAGCCGAACCGCATTTTTATCTTGGATTAATTCTGTTTGCTGTTGGTGCGCTTATTCAGGTGTTTGTCTTCTTTGGCACCCTGGTGGTGGCACAACAAGAGAAAACATATGAAGGATCCGTTCCATTAGTGACATTTGGTGCAATTACCGCAGCGATAATTGCTGTTTTCACTATCGCTTCTGGTGCAATTATACTTATTCCAACGTTCCTTTGGTCAATTGGGTATGTCAGTCACATTGATGCTGAAATGTATCGTGTTATCTGGTGGGGTATGGGACATTCATCGCAACAAATTAATGTAGCGGCGCATGTTTCTATCTGGTATCTGGTTGCAGGTGTATTGTTTGGTGCTCGACCAATGTCTGAAAAAGTCAGTCGTTTTGCATTCTTACTTTATATCCTATTTTTGCAATTAGCTTCAGCTCATCACATCCTGGTTGATCCAGGTATTAGTACTGAATGGAAAATCTTTAATACCAGTTATGCTATGTATCTCGCTGTACTCGCTAGTATGATTCATGGTTTAACGGTTCCGGGTTCTATGGAAGTGGCGCAACGTAGAAAAGGCTTTACTAAAGGCTTATTTGAATGGTTACGTAAAGCACCCTGGGGCAATCCTGTCTTTTCATCTGTCTTTATTTCAATTGTAACATTTGGATTTATTGGCGGTATTACAGGTGTTGTTATGGGTACAGAACAAATCAATCTGATTATTCATAACACAATTTACGTACCAGCACATTTCCATGCGACTGTAGTAACCGGTACGACACTAACATTCATGGCTGTGACCTATTTGTTAATTCCGGTGTTATTCCGTAAGCAAATATTCCTGCCTTGGATCGCTAAAATACAACCGTATGTATTTGGTGGTGGCATGACAATTCTTATCTTGTTTATGTTGGGTGCGGGCACCATGGGTGTGTCACGTCGACATTGGGATATGGATTTTGCTGGTGCAGCTATGGCCTTTGAATATCCAGCAATTGCATACACGATGATGGCCATTGGTGCTATTGGTGGTGTACTTGCTATTGTTGGTGGTGGGATGTTCCTGGTTTCATCTGTAGGTTCATTACTGTTTGGTAAAAAACTTGAACCTTCAGCTGGAATTCTGGAAAGCTTTGCGGGTAAACCATTGGCCGATTCAGCGTATAATGTTGATAAACCTGAAGTTTTAGCAATGGCACCACAGCTGGAAGAAGAACCCCATAAAGGCTTTGAAGCCCCGGGTACCTTCATGCTAGCAATGTTGTTGTTAGTCACTTTCGTGGTGTATTACTTCATAAACTGGAAGTACCTCGCTTCAGTCTGGCCATTAGGTTAGAACGAAACCAGGTTAGTAAATAAGTTCAAAAATGGGCAGGATAATCCTGCCCATTTTTTTTATTCTGAATATAAAGTATTCTTAGCGTTAATACGTTTCCTTATTTTTGGGAAACAAATTTTTCACCTGAAAAAAAGAAACCTCTTAATGTCTCATTTATTTATATTTTTTGTATTGGTTATTAGTCATTTGTTCCCCGTCACTCTTTTAGCTGAGTCGCCGTTTAGTTTAGAGGCAAAATCAAAGAGTTCAATCCAGAAATTTCAAAATAAAGAAGCATTAGAAGCAAGTCAGAATGCGATAGGAAATCAGCTTTCAAACTTCAGCTTTACTGATTCATCTGGACGAGGGCTTAAGTTACATGATCTCAAAGGAAAACCATTAGTTCTAAGCCTTATTTTTACCAGCTGTTACCAAACGTGTCCAATGACGACACGTCATTTGTCTTCCGTTGTAGAAAAAGCCAGGGAGGCGTTAGGACATGATAAGTTCTCTGTTGCTATTCTTGGTTTTGATAGTCAATTTGATAGTCCTTTGGCGATGAAACACTTTGCTAAAAAACAAGGAATAGAGAATGCTAATTGGAACCTGCTAAGTGCTGACCCTAAAACAATAAAGGCGTTCACGAAAGAATTAGGTTTTCTTTTTTATACCTCACCCAATGGTTTTGATCATATGGTGCAGGCAACAATCATTGACGCTGAAAGTATTATTTATAGACAAGTTTATGGTGAAGTATTTGATACACCTTTATTAATTGAACCTTTAAAAGAGTTAATATTAGGGCGACCACAACCCAATAATACAATACTTGCTGATCTTATTAATAAGGTCCGTTTCTTTTGTACGAACTATGATCCCGCCAGTGATTCTTATCACTTTGATTACTCACTATTTATTGGAATGATAATTGGAGCTTTAATTATTATTTTAATAATCGTCTTTTTAGTCACAGAATATCGACATCTTAAACGTGCAAACCAAACTTGATATTGATCAAGTTAAAAATGATTTTTGTATTTATAATGTCTCTGTATTTTAAATCCCAATATAAATTCTAGTTGGAAACAGCCATTGAATTTCATGAATCCTATTAAATACGCATATCTGGCTGTAGAAAGCTGGTTTAATGTTGCTTTCGGTTCGGAATGGAATCCATTATACAATATGGGTCGGCTTGCCTTTTTCTTTTTCTGGATTGTATTGATCAGCGGTTTGTATCTGTTCATTTTTTTTGATACCAGTCTTTCAGGCGCATATGCCTCTGTAGAAGCTATTACCTATGAGCAAAAATACTTTGGTGGTGTAATGCGTAGCTTGCATCGCTATGCATCAGACGCAGCTGTCATTACTATAATTCTGCATATGTTCCGTGAATATGCATTGGGTCGATACAATGGAGTTCGTTGGTTCTCCTGGATAAGTGGTGTCCCTACATTGTGGCTCGTTATTACATTAGGTATTACCGGTTATTGGTTAGTGTGGGATGAACTTGGTTTATATGTTGCTATGCTGTCTTCGCAGTTGATGGATGCATTACCTTTTATTCCAGGTTCAATGTCACGTAACTTTGTTGGTAGCCAGGTTTCAGACAGATTTTTTAGCTTGATGGCATTTTTACATTTTATGGGGCAGCCACTGTTTCTGGTTTTTGCACTTTGGATTCATGTTAAACGATTATCATTTGTTAAGGCCTATGCACCAAAAGGTTTAGCAATAGGGAGTTTCATAGCTCTGCTTGCGCTGTCATTAGCCGCACCAGCTGTCAGTCATAAAGCCGCAGATGCATCACAGGTGGCAGCAGTTTTAAATATTGATTGGTTCTATCTGAATGTTTATCCATTAATGGATTATTTTACCGCGGGCCAGACATGGATTATGACTTTAGGCGTTACATTCTTCTTGATGATAATGCCATGGTTGCCACCGAAGAAAACAGGACCCGCTGCCGAGGTTCACCTTGACCATTGTAATGGCTGTGAACAATGCGCTGAAGATTGTCCATTTGATGCAATTAGTGTGCAGGCTCGGACAGATGGTGCAAAATTTGAACATGAAGTAAAAGTTAACCCTGATCTTTGCGCATCGTGTGGAATTTGCGTTGGCTCATGTCCATCCTCGAATCCATTTAGACAAAAGAATGAGATATTGGTGACGGGTATTGATATGCCAAATAAACCAATTAATGATATTCGGGATGAGGTTGATAATGCGATTGCTAAACTTATGGGCAACGATAAAATTATTATTATGGGCTGTGAAAATTCCCTGGATTTTAATAGTCTTGAAGCACAGAACTTACATGTTGTTAGTCTTTTTTGTATCGGTATGATGCCTTCGACCCTGGTGGAATATGCGCTTGCACATGGTGCAGATGGCGTATTTATTACGGGTTGCCGGACAGGTGATTGTTTTTTCCGCTATGGCAATGAATGGGTGGATGAACGCTTTGATGGCAATCGCCAGCCGATTCTTCGTAAACGTGCAGATCGTTCACGCATTAAAGTTTTTCGCGCTGCAGCTACAGATAGCAAGCAGTTACATAAAGAACTTGATGAATTCCAAAATCATATTAAAAGTTTAAACGAAAAAGGTGCGGCTGATGAGCAGGAGCCGGCCAATGCATAAACTACTAAAATATGGATTACAGATATTTTACTATACACTTTTTATGCTTGTAGTATGGTATTTTTCTATTAACCCTCCTTATCATCAGCTAGAAGAAAATCAGGGTGTTATTACGTTGTCATTTACGCATGCGACAAAATTACGTGAACCGTGTCGAAAATTATCACAAGATGAATTAATGAAGTTAGCACCAAATATGCGTTTGACTATGGATTGTAAGCGTGAACGTTCCCCTCTTATTCTTGAATTATATTTAGATGATAAACTGCTTACAAAAACAGTACTTCAACCTTCAGGTATTCATAAAGATCAAGGTGTGAGTATGTTTAAAAGTATAAAAGTAAAATCGGGTGAACATAAATTGCGTATATGGATGAACGATGACATAAAAGTTGAAGGGGTCACTTATAAACATGAGCAGAGTGTTAATATAAAACCTGAACAATTGTTATTGATAGATTTTGATGTGGCTTCAGGTGGCTTTGTAATCAAATAATTATATAGATAGTCAATAAAAGGTCTTTAAACAGTATGGGAAATACAAGTAGTAGTTACAACGCACTGGTTGATAGTTTTGTTCTCGAAGTACCGGATATGCAAACACGCCGATTGACGATTGGGTGGTTATTGTTGTCCCTGGGTGCACTGGTTGTGGGTGGACTATTTACCATACTTATCGTTCTTTCACGCACGCCATATTTTCAGGAAATTATTCCCTGGGTTGATTTTTTTCATACCGCGTTAGTTGTTCATGTAGATCTGACAGTGCTTGTTTGGTTTTTTGGTTTTGCTGGTGTGCTCTGGAGCCTTAACAATAGTTCGCGTTGTCTTAAGTGTGGCTGGCTAGCGCTTGCTGTAACAATTGCAGGAACGATAGTATTTACGGTTGCCCCATTTTTTGGTGCAGGTGAACCGTTAATGAATAACTACGTACCTGTGTTGCAACATCCCTTATTTTTATTTGGACTAGGTTTGTTTGGTGTTGGTTTTACATTACAGATTTTAAATGGATTATTTTTATCGCGTGCAGTTGGTTCAAAAATGAGTGGGGAAGGAGCACTTCGTTTTGGTTTATATACTGCGCTATTAACAGCACTTGTCTCTATGGTGATGTTGGTTTTGTCTTATATAGATATGCCTGTCTTTGCAGAGAAAGCGTACTACTTTGAATTATTGTTCTGGGATGCGGGCCATACTATACAGTTTATGCATATCCAGTTATTACTTGTTGTCTGGTTATGGATGGCAACTGTTGCTGGTATAGATTTGAGGTTATCACCACGTGTGGCCTTAATAGTATTTGTTATAGGATTGATCCCTGTCATCCTGACACCTTTTTTCTATGCTATGTATGATTTAGGTGAAGCCATGCATAAACAGGCGATATCTTATCTTATGCAATATGGGGGCGGCTTAGCTGCGTTACCAATCGGATTAATCATTGTTATTGGTTTTTTTAATATAAATAAAAATAATATTAAAATTGGACCTGAGTTTAATGCACTTGTTGTTTCAATTTTATTGTTTGGTGTTGGTGGCGTGATTGGTTTTATGATCGATGGCAGTAACGTTACAGTTCCTGCGCACTACCATGGGTCCATCGTTGCGATAACACTTGCATACATGGGTATTACATTTCATTTATTGCCACGTCTTGGTTTCAAACCAATTATAGGTAAAGCTGCTACATGGCAGCCTGTTATTTACGCTTGTGGACAGTTATTGCATATTATTGGTTTGGTTTGGTCAGGTGGTTACGGAGTACAACGTAAAACAGCAGGGCTAGAACAAGGTGCTGATCATCTGGAACGTGTCATTGGCATGGGTGTTATGGGGCTGGGTGGATTGATAGCCATTATCGGTGGAATTATGTTTTTAGTGATTGCCTTCAAATCCATGTGGCCACAAAAATAAATTAAACACATAGATAATATTCAGTCTGAAACTAACCTGATAATTTATTTTTTTATTTCTTCTTTTGCAGGAACTACTTTAGTTACCGCAGGTTTATTATTCGTTTGTATCACCTGAGTCGTTGTAGCTTGCTGAGCTGTTGGCAATGGACCAAATATTGCTCGAACGAAACTAAATGATACCATTGCTAAAATTGAAATAATTATAAGAAAAATGAAAGACCGGCTTGGTAATCTTTTCCCCATTCTTATCTCAATCGAATTGAGTATGTAGTCAGAAACCAAATAAAGAATGACAGCAGCGATAGTGTAGTAAATCATTTCCATAAAAATTTCCTAAAGAGTTAGTTAGTGTAAATATGAAATGACATCACGTAGATAGCGACACCACTGACAGAAACATAAAGCCAGATCGGAAGAGTCCAGCGTGCAATTCGTTTATGAATACTAAATTTATTTCGTAGAGCTAATCCAGCAGTAATAAGTACCAGGGGAAAAACAATCGCAGCCAGTATAACGTGTGATGCAAGTAGTGAAAAATAAAGATAGCGAATATCACCTTGTCCTGCAAACGGGATATAACCAACTTTGGCGTGATAATAAAGATAAAAAATCATAAATATGGTTGAGATGACCAATGCTGCGATCATACAAGCTTTATGAGCCGCTTTATTTTGTTTGCGAATATTAATGTAACCAAAGCTGACAAAAGTAGCAGACAGCGTGTTAAGTACTGCTAACGTGTGTGGGATGTATGAAATAATATCCAAACTATAACCTTCTTAAATGTATTTTTAGTTGAAATATAACATAGCTTCTTTCTTGAACGCCAATAATAGATTTAATTAAGAATAAGTTTAAATATTATCAGAACATTTCATGTATTTTTATATATTGTGAAGTAATCGTTTCAGCGGAGTGAGGAGGCGAAAATGAGGCAACAATATTCATTTTTGGAGTAACCAGAAAAATGGAACTTGTATGACTCATTAAATAGTTTTCTGGAGTATCTGATGCTTCTTTAATATAGGCAGCAGAAAATTGTCTGGAGAACTTAACGAGATTATCATCTCGTCCGGTAACTGCGATGAACTCTTTATTAAAATACTTTATATATTCAACTAATTTTTTTGGTTTATCACGTTCAGGATCGATGGATACGAAAACAACCTGAAAATCAGAAGCAACATTAGGATATTTTTTTAAAGTATTATTTATTTGTTTTAGTGTCAGTAAAGTCGTTGGGCATATATCAGGGCAATAGGTATAGCCAAAAAATATAAAACTCCATTTCCCGCTTAAATCTTTATTTGTAAAAGCCTCTTCATTTTTATTGATAAGCGTAAACGGTTTTAAAGGGATGGCATGTGGGCGTAATACTGCGATGAGATCTTTAGGGATCGTTTTCTTGGCTGGTGATTGTATTATAAAAACGAAAGCAAGAAAAAAAAGAAATAAGGCAAAGAGAAATATTGTTCCTTTTGTAAATTCTTTTTTTGAAGACATGATAGATAAACCTTTTTATTTTTTTCTGCGCCATTCTTTAGAGAACCACCAGCCAAAAGTCAGAACCATGATGATGTTGATAGCAATCCCCAATTTAAAAAAAGGTGACATTTCTCTGGATTCTTCAATTAATACTTTTTTTCTATTTATATGATCTGTTGTTACTATTTCCCGACTTGTATCTGGTGACTTATGTTTATTGATAGTATTAGTAGAGGTTGGAATGGATTCAGAATTTGTAACAGATTCAGCCTGTACTGATATAGCAGGCATCACTGCAATCAGAGACATAATAATAAAAATCAGATGTACTAAGTTTTTTTTCATGATATGGAAGATAACATTTTATAATTAATTTTTCTGCAATTATTGGATTTAGTTGCTGTGCCTGTAATCACTTGTGTGAAATAGAATTATGGTGCTATTCTGAAATACAGAGTTTATCGTGTTTTTGAGGTTATATATATGAGCAAAAAATTTTTTATAGTACTTAAGTGTATTTTGTTATCCGGTATTTTTGTTTCAAGTGCAAGTTATGCAGAAGCGCCTTCAGTTATACCAGAAAAAATTTATTCGGGCTTTTATTCTCGTGAGGGGAATAATGACAAGATGGCTCAAACGACAGGAAATAATACTTACGTAAAATTTTACCCGAAGAACAGAATCATCAGGTTATACATTCCTTACCCATATGCTAAAACCGTAACAGCTGAAGCAATTAATAAAGCCTTTGATTCAGCAGTAAAAAAGTCTAGTGGTAGTGCATACATCAGAGATAAGTTCGGCGCTATGGATAAGCCTGTTGTGGCGCATCTTGATAGTTTTCGCTGGGTAGATAATCAGGTCATGTATGATTGTGGCAAATCCTCACCATGCAAAGTCATTTTTGATGAAAAATCTATGACTGTATTCAAACCTGGAATGGTGGTCGAACATAAAATTAACTACGTACTCGTAAAATAAGTGAATATTCTAATTAACAATCACCATAAACTCTCCTGTTATTCCTTCCTAATCTTGATACAAGTTTATGACCTGGATCAAGATGCAGAATTTTGTGCTATATAAGATAGTCCGACAATAAATATTAACTGAGTTCAGGGCTAAGGTTTGAATACACTTCATACCATAATTTAATAAAAAGATGGCTTATATACCTTACAGAAATACTGCGGAATTCAATGTCTGCATTCGAGATTACTTGAATGCTCCCGCAAACTCGTATTATTTTTGTCTATCGCTAATTAATTTTAACGAAATATAAGTAATGCAGTACCACTTGATCAAAATCAAGGTTTTTAATTTGATAGCGTGCATAAAATTGCCCACATAGAGTGAGTAGGGCAGAAGGACATTCTGGAATGTTGTTTTAAACGTCTCGAATGGGCCTGTATTATTTTAATTAGATGTATGCAGTAGTCAAAACCCCTACTTATATTGAATATTTTTGTAAGCAGAATTAATGGTTAAAAGGGTCACTAAAGCCATTAAAGCAGTTCTTGAGCCGACACGGTGAAGAGCAGAGAAGCTTCAGAAGCTGATGTATAAAATTTTGGTTAACACAAAAAGCAGGAGTATTTAGAATGAATACAAAGCATTCGACTAAAATAAAAACAGCGCTGTTAGCTGTTGTCATAGGCATGGCTGCGTCTACAAACGTCGCGTTTGCCAAAAAGGAATTTAAACCCCTAAACGAAGCCGAGTTTGAACAGGCGAAAAGTATGTACTTCCAACGTTGTGCTGGTTGTCATGGTGTTTTGCGTAAGGGTGCGACGGGTAAAAGCCTGTTACCTAAACCAGACAAAGCGAAAAAATCAAAAGGTACTCTTAAGTTAGGTACCAAGCGCCTTTCAAAAATCATTGCGGTTGGTACTGAAGGTGGTATGAATAACTTTGACGATATCTTCACTAAGAAAGAAATCAATCTGTTAGCGCGTTACATCCAGATGGAGCCACCTATTCCTCCTGAAATGGACTTGGCTTTAATGAAGAAGCGCACAAAAATTCATGTGCCACTTAACAAGTACCCTACAAAACCATTACATGGTCGGAACTGGGAAAACTTCTTTGTGGTTATTGAGCGTGATGTAGGTAAGGTAGCAATCATTGATGGTGACAAAAAAGAAGTGGTTGCCCATATCGATACGGGTTACGCAGTACACGTAATCAAAGGTAGCGAGAAGCATAAAAAACTTAAGTCTAAAGACACGGGGCGTTTCTGGTATACCATGGGGCGTGACGGAAAAATGACTAAGATTGACCTCTGGCAAAACCCTAAGAACATGTTAGTGGCTGAAACCCAGGTGGCTTATGATGCGCGTGACGTTGCAGTATCAGGTGACGGTAAATACATCATCGGTGGTGGTTACTGGCCTCCTCATTTTGTAATTGTTGATGCGGTAACAATGGAACCACTTAAAGTTGTATCTTCACGCGGTGTGAACGTTGATGGTGAGTATGTTAACGAATCTCGTGTAGCAGCAATTTATGACACACCTACAGAATCTTCATGGCTAGTTGCGATGAAAGAATTAGGTCAAATGTGGCAAGTTGATTATTCTGATATCGATAACCTCCGTATCGATAAAATGGATACAGCTAAATTCCTCCATGATGGTTTCTTTGACCCAACAGGTCGTTACTTCCAGATTGCAGCGAATGCATCTAACAAAATGGTTGTTGTAGATACTAAAGATCGTAAACGTGAAGCGATGATTGATGTTGATAAGCTTCCACATCCTGGTCCTGGTGCTAACTGGAATGATCCTAAGTGTGGCCCTGTAGGTGGTACGACTCATCTTGGTGTTGGTAAGGTATCTGTTTGGGGTAATGATCCAGCTGGCAATAAAGATCAAGCATGGAAACTCTGCTATACAGTAGATACTGATGGTGCCGGTGTATTCATCCGTACCCATCCTAAATCAGATTATGTATGGGCAGATCAAACTAAACATCCAGAGCCTGCAATCCAGCAATCTATTAAAGTTATCGATAAGAAATCACGTAAGGTTGTGAAAACTATTCGCTTAACTGAGAAGAAAGGATATGCTGCGGTTCACATGGAGTTCAACAAAGCTGGTGATGAAGTTTGGGTATCTATCTGGAATCGTTCTGATAGCTTAAAACCAAATGGTGAAATCGTAATCTTTGATGCGAAAACACTTAAAGAAAAAGCACGTGTTAAAGGACTTTACGCTCCAACAGGTAAGTTCAACGTGTATAACCGCGTAAATCACGTAACTTAAGAAATTAAAGTTACATCGTAAATGGAATGGAGCGGATGTACATTAAGTATGTTCGCTCTTCTTCTAACTAACTAAAATTAAACATATTACATAAAGGGCTTTATAGTAAGGCTTTTTACGTAATATCAATAATACAAAGGTGGATGTTGATCATGCCTGCTTTATCAAGAAAATTCGGTTTTATGTCACGTAAAGTTCTGTTTGGAACCACGATTGGTGCATCATTATTCTTTATGATAGTTGGTGTTATTTTCTGGGGCGGTTTTAATACTTCGATGGAAGTGACAAATACAATGGAATTTTGTATTTCATGTCATGAAATGGAAGAAAATGTCTATCGGGAATACCAAAAGACCATTCATTATACTAACCGTAGTGGTGTGCGAGCTACCTGTTCGGATTGCCATGTCCCTCGCCCCTGGATTCATAAGGTTGTACGTAAAATTCAGGCAAGTAATGAGCTCTTACATAAAGCTCTTGGTTCGATAGATACGCCAGAAAAATTTGATGCTAAACGATTAAAATTAGCCAAAAGTGTTTGGCATTCAATGAAAGATACCGATTCTCGAGAATGCCGAAATTGCCATAACTTTGACTCAATGAAGCCTGAGGATCAGAAAAAACGTTCACGTAAGCAACATGCAGCGGCCATGGTAGACGGTAATACCTGTATCGATTGTCATAAAGGAATTGCACATAGCAAGGTTCATGACCAACTTAGTGAAAAAGAATTAGAAGAACTTTCAAAACCTGTTGAAGAGAATAAACGCCCGATTGCTCCACAGTGGCAAGCTTTTATTGATAATGGTAATAAGCTCGTTAAGGCGGAAGATGGCGAAGAAGCTGAAGTAGCAAAGGAAACACCTGCAGAAGTGGTAGCAGAAATTAAACCCGATGAAGCAGCTCCTGTAGCTAAATCTTCAACACCATCTGCAACGTCTAAAATTAACTGGAGTGGTGTTGAAGCAAAAGATGTTGTGCTGTTTTTCCCGGGACAAGCTTCAATGGAATGGGTGATGAAAGGAAGCGACCATGGAGGCAAACGTGCATTCATGACGGGTGATCGTTGTTTAGATTGTCATGAAGACGAAGAAGCGGATATTGGCGAAAAAATTGTATCAGGTAAAAAAGTAGAACCGACACCAATTCCGGGTAAGCGTGGAAGTATTGCATTAAAAGTTCAGGCCACTCATGACGCAAGTAACCTCTATATGCGTTTCCAATGGAAAGATGCTAAACATGCACCAGTACCTTTTGTATCTGGTGGCAAAATGGATCCAAAGAATCCAATGAAGTTTGCGGTCATGTTGACAACAGACAGCGAAGATAATCCTAAGGTTGAATTTGCTGAGCGTGCAGGGTGTTGGCAATCTTGTCATCATGACGCGAATAACATGCCCCATCAACCAGATGACGGATTATTAAAAACAAGCCCTCTGGCTAAACAACTTGATTTAAGCACTGGATTTACTAAGTACTTAAAAGAAAGCCGTACCGCGATTGAAATTGAAGGTAAAAACAATAATAAACGTGGTGGCTGGGATAAACTCAAGAGCAAAGCAGAAATTGATGCGTTGTTGAAGAAAGGTGCATTCATGGATTTGTTGCGTTATAAGTCAGGCACGGGTGAATCTGAAGATGGATATATCCTTGCAGAACGAGTTATGACGGGTGGTCAGGGTGTGAGCTTCACGGGTAGTTTGAAGGCGGGAGTGTGGACCGTTGAAATGACACGTAAACTAACATCAGACCAACTTGGTGATATCAGTATGGCGACTGACCAAATGTATAATATCGGTTTTGCTATTCATGATGATTACAGTGACAGTCGTTTCCATCACGTTTCACTTGGATTTAAGTTGGGCTTCAATAATGAAGATGCTGAAATAAATTCAGTAAAAAAATAACAGTAAACTGACTTACAGTGATCGACATTCAAAAGCCATGGGGTTAATGCCCCGTGGCTTTTTTTGTGTATACTCAGGATGGTTTTGATTCTTTACTTAATAGGAAAAGGATAAAAATATGAAATTAAGCATACTAATCGCGATATTAACTTTAACTGTTTTTAATTACAGTGCATTTGCCGGTGGAGACAATAAAAGTAGTACTCATCCATTAGTGATCATAAAAGATTTTAAATTTATTCCTCAGGAAATTACGATTAAACGCGGACAAAAAATACGCTGGGAAAATCGTGAGAAGCGTCAATATCACAGTGTTTGGTTTGAAGCACTTGGCGAAGAAGAGCCAGGTGATTATATGTTTCCTGATGATGAGACTTTTGTTTACACGCGTGAATTTAAAAAAAGTGGAACCTTCCCCTACCGGTGTGGCCCGCATCCGAAAATGACAGGTAAGGTACACGTTATTGATTAAATATATGAAGAGCAATTCTTTCAATTTTTATAGCCGTATTTTGTTTAAGTATACTTTTGCTACACTTTTACTTTTTTTTATGAATGGAATATTTGCTCAAACTGAAATTAAATATGACGTAATAAAATTATTTAAAACTCACTGTGCCGAATGCCACAATGAATATCGGCTAGGCGGCACAGGGCCAGTCTTGCTGCCTGAAAACCTAAAATATTTACGCAAGCCTGCGGCAATAAATGTTATCCGAAATGGCCGCTCATCTACGCTGATGCCGGCTTTTAAAGATAAGTTGGCTGATACAGAAATTCAGTCACTGGTCGACTTCATCTACACACCATTAAAAAGCCTACCCGATTGGAATATGGCGAAAATAAAAGCCAGCCATAGTATTTATTACAAGGAAAATAGCTTACCTAATAAGTCAGTATTGAATGTCAAAGATCACCTTAATTTATTTTTAGTTGTAGAAAGGGGGGATCATCATGTCTCGTTGATCGATGGCGATACATTTAAAACAGTGCATCGTTTTAAATCAAGGTTTTCATTATATGGGGAACCTCAATTCTCACCTTCTGGCCGCTTTGTTTATTTTTCTTCGCGTGATGGCTGGATCAGTAAATTCGATATTTACAATCTGAAATTGCTTGCTGAAGTGCGTGTAGGGATAAATACTCGTAACCAGGCAATATCTGCTGATGGTAGGTATTTGCTGGTCGCAAATGCTTTGCCGCATACAATGGTCTTACTTGATACGCGAGACCTCAGGCCGATCAAACAGTACCAGGTGAAAGATATCCAGGGTAAATCTTCACGAGTCAGTGCTGTTTATACCTCTCCTCCGAGTAATAGCTTTTTTGCGGCATTAAAAGATATTCCAGAGTTATGGGAAATATCCTATGCCGATGAGCCCCCGCATGGATTTGGTATATGGATGCATGATTACCGTGTTGACTCAGGTGAGAATACAAAACTTCAACTTTTTCCACTAAGACGGATTCAGGTTAATGATTATCTGGAGGACTTCTTTTTTGATGAAGACTACATCTCCTTTATCGGTGTTACCCATGCGGCTAAAGGACAAGTTGTCGACATGGATGTAAAAAAAGTCATTGTGCCTAAAATAGATATACCTGGTAAACCTCATTTTGGCTCAGCAGTAAGTTTGGATTCTAAGGGTCGCAAGGTATTACTCGTGCCAAATTTTAGAAAAGGAATTATTAGTGTTCTTGATATGAACAGCTGGAAGCTTATTAAAGAGATCAAAACTCTGGGTCCCGGCTTTTATATGCAGACACATGATAAGTCACCTTACGTTTGGACGGATGTATTTTTTGGTCCTGATAAAGATGCAATGCATGTGATTGATAAATCCAGCCTGAAAATTGTGAAAACAATTCGACCTGCTCCAGGAAAAAAATCAGCTCATGTTGAATTTACGCGTAATGGTAAATACGCTTTAGTTAGCGTCTGGGATAAGCAGGGTGAGATTATTGTTTACGATTCGACCAGCCTTAAAGAAGTTAAACGCATTCCGATGAATAGCCCTTCAGGAAAATATAATGTGTTTAATCAGGTTCGATCTCTTAAGATCAAGAATGAATAATTATTTAGCAGGTGCCAGTGTATTTCTTAAGTCTGAGACAATTCGATGTGTGTTATGGCAACGCGCGCATACAGTAACGGCAAATTTCCCCATTAGTTCCTGACTTTCTTTTACTTGCCACTTACCAATGGTTGTTTCAAGGGAATCAAGATATTTTATGGTTGCTTTGCCTAGTATACGTTCGTGAGGATAGGTATCTTTCTTATGACAGTTTGAACAACTATCACCAAGATTTTTTAGCTGATTTTTAAGGTTTTGACGCGCATGCAGGGCTGTAATTTTATCACCATCATCTAAAGCGATAAGTATTCTGTTAACTGAGTTTGATAAGTCGCCCATGTTATCTTTAAAGCTATGTAATGATCCTTTAAGAGACTTTACCTTAATGTCATCATATCTTGGTGAACGAAATGTTGCGGTCACAAGCGGCTGGTAACTTTTATGACAATCATCACAGGTACGGTTAATCATTTTCAGTGTTTTATTAAGTCGTACAACATCACCTTTTTTCGCGAACATTTCGAGTTCAGACAGGAGTCGTGGTTTAATCTCTTTTTCCCATTCTGGCACCATGTCAGCTATTTTATTGTAGTCTTTATCTAAACGGCTGATCCATTTTTTCATTGCAGGCTTATCGTTGCGCTTTGCATGTTCACTAATTGCCTGCATCTCACGGCGTAATCGAAACATGGTGTGTAACCAGACCTGCCGCTTGTTGGCAGGCTTATACCATTGCTCAAGTGAGGCAGGAGGCACGTCAATTTTTACGGTCTCTCGTGCATGAGCAGCAGTAAATGTTAGGGAAAGAATAAAATGAAGAAGGAGTAAAACAAAAGCAAATTTCATATCTTTTATGGTTTTCCTACATGTATAAGCATTGTGAGAGAGGGTAAATTATTTTACGCCTTTCCCGATTAGAAATTCACTGTATTGCTTATCTGTACCATTGATATGAGTAATCAACCAATCTTTGAGAAATGCAGTTGCATTAGACATTGCCGTATCCTGATCTTTTTCATATTCAGAAAGCACATCTTCAACATGTTTTATCATTTTTTCATGTTGTGCCTTATGAGGTTCATAATCAGGGTAACCATTATCTTTCATTAAACCTTCTTCATAACTGAAATGTGTTTTCGTATAGTCAACGAGAGCATCAAGGGCTTCACGCTCAAACTCTTCGCCGGTTGAAAAATCAACGGCTGTTTGTAATTGGTTAATCAGGTTTAATAATTTTTTGTGTTGATTATCGATAGACTCAAGACCAACACTGTATTCATCTTTCCATTCAACAAACTGCTTTGCTGATATCTTTTTGATTAAATAAGGGATAATCAACAAAGAAACAATTAATAACCAGGTTATTGGATTCCCTGGTGCAGCAATGAGCCCTAAAATCACTGCAGTAATCAAAGTCAGGATCAAAAATGAGATACCGAACATACATAATTGTTTATTTCGACATGCTTTTGCCTTCATGATGAACTCTCTTGATAATTTATTATAAAATTAACTTATAATAGTAATTAATT
>Ga0224506_10000490_pt1 | contig 33315 bp, 31 predicted proteins | sample SF_Jan12_sed_USG_2_FD_169108 | JGI IMG/M metagenome (GOLD analysis project Ga0224506, IMG submission 169108) | Sediment microbial communities from San Francisco Bay, California, United States - SF_Jan12_sed_USGS_8_1 | ecosystem: Environmental > Aquatic > Marine > Sediment | place: USA... | reverse complement strand
CTTCGGTGGTATCGGCCGGTAAGCCTTCAAATTCGTCCTTGAGCAGATCCAGAAAACTGTAAAACACCGGTTCAATGGGTATGACCTGAAAATCAATTCCCAGTAACTTGGCTTCCTCTCTCGCATCATCCACACTCATATCAGCGGTGTATCGGGAGGGCATAGAAACCCCCTCTACCCGCTCGGCACCAATGGCATCCACCGCGATGGCCACCGTCAGCGCCGAGTCAATTCCACCCGACAGACCAATTACAGCACCGCTAAAGCCATTTTTTTCAATATAATCCCGCACCCCAAGCACCAGGGCCTGATAGGCACTGGCCACATCTGACAGGACAGGAGCAAGTTTCACAGGTACCGGTTCATAACCCGCTGCCTGTTTAGAAAAATCTACCGTGAATAAACCAGACTCAAAGGCCGCCTGCCGTTGTGTCACCACCCCTTGCCCGTTCATCACAAAGGACTGACCATCAAACACCAGTTCATCCTGCCCCCCCACCAGATTGACGTACACTATAGGTACACTGGTTTCAGCGACCCTTGACGCAAGTACTTGCTCACGCTCGGTTCCCTTGTCGACATGAAAGGGGGAGGCATTGAGGTTCAGCATTATTTCAGCCCCGGCATCGACGGCTTGCTGGATGGGACCTGGATTCCAGATATCTTCACAGATACTCAGCCCAAGCTTGATACCCCTGAATTCGAACACACAGGCTTGTTTACCCGCGACGAAGTATCGCTTTTCATCAAAGACACTGTAATTGGGTAAATGCTGTTTATGATAGGTCGCCAGGATTTCTCCCTGATGGATAATACTGGCCGCATTATGCAGGCCTGCGGCGGTTTGGTGTGGATAGCCCAAAACCAGGCCGATATCTTTTACCTGCTGTTTAATCTGCTCAAGGGCTTTTAAGACCCGGTCATGCAGACCGGGACGCAATAACAGATCCTCCGGTGGGTAGCCGGTCAGGACCAGTTCCGGGAACAATACCAGGTCGGCATCGAGCTCCCGCTTGGCCTGATGGCAGGTTTCTATAATGATGCCAGTATTTTTTTCAATATCACCGACGACAGGATTGATCTGCGCCATGGCGATGCGAAGTACAGACTGTATGGTTTGATCTTTTGCCAAGTCCAGCTCCAGGCAGAGAAGGTAGGTTTCAGTTATACTGCCCCGGTCGGTATCTCGTACTGCTACCGAAGCCTTAAGAAAACGATCTTACCTGAATAAACTGACTATGACACTGATACGTATCCTGCTAATTGCCCTTGTTGCCTGGCTGCTATTAAGGATGATTCGAAACTGGGCCGATCGCCAGAAGATCGCTCGGCAAAAATCGACCTCTGAGCTTGAGTCCATTGTCCCCTGTCATCATTGTGGGCTACATATCCCTAAAAATGAGGCGCTGGAGTCCGATAATAAGTATTACTGTAGCCAGGAACACCTGCAATTGCATCGCGATGACCCTGGCTAGTTAATACTACCAGGAGTCCTGAAGTCCCTTGCCATGTTAAGCCTGAGTACACAAGCGAATAAACTGGCCGGGGTTGAGAAACAATCCGAGTCCTGGCGTCTCATCTACCTGTTAAATTACTACCGCCTGGGCCTTTCCCTGCTACTGGTTGTTCTTTATCTGACCGGCTCACTCTTTAAACCTCTGGGCAGCCATAGCCCCCTGTTATTTATTGTCACGGCCTGCTGTTATCTAATCAGCGGGGTGGTCATCCATCAATTGCTAAATCGTCAGGTTACCCGCCTGAAGATCCAGATTTATCTCAACATCATCATAGACGTCATATTTATTACCCTGTTGATGCATTCAAGTGGGGGAGTTAGTAGCGGCATAGGATCCCTGATGGTGGTTTCCATTGCCTGTGGCAGTATTCTACTTTCGGGTCGGGCAGCCTTCTTCCCTGCTTCCCTGGCCTCACTGGTCATTTTGACTGAGCAGGGTTTTATTCAAATTTCAGGCAGCCATCTGCAAGCTTCCTTCCTGCAATCCGGCATCCTGGGTATTACCTTTTTTGCCACCTCTATTCTCGCCATTGTGTTGGCCTGGCGTTTACAGGAAAGTGAGGCCCTGGCCAAAAAACAAAGTATCGATCTGGCCAATATGGCCCAACTGACCGAACATGTTGTACAGCGCATGCAGACTGGGGTAATCGTGGTCGATGAAGACATGACTGTGCGCTTAATCAATGCCTCTGCCTGGCAAATGCTGGGGCTACCGCCAACAAGCAAAACGGTTCGACTTAATCAACTCTCAGACTTGTTACGAGATCGCCTTATTGATTGGCGTCATGACCCATTCGGACAGACCGCCTGTATTCAGCCTGTTTCCACTCACACCAATATCCAGCCACGCTTTGCCCGAATTGGTCAGTACGACGGGCAAGGTAGCTTGATCTTTCTGGAGGACATCTCGGCAACAGCACAACAGGCCCAACAGATGCAACTGGCTTCCCTGGGTCAATTAACGGCCAGTATCGCCCATGAGATCAGAAACCCTCTTGGGGCTATCAGCCATGCTGGTCAATTATTATCAGAATCTGAGAGCCTTGCCGCCCCGGATCAAAGACTGACCCAAATTATTTCTGACAATACCCGTCGCCTGAATGCCATTGTTGAAAATGTCATGCAGGTCAGTCGTCGTGACCCTCACCATATCGAACTGATTACACTAAAAAACTTTCTGGACAACTTCCTGCTTGAATACCAGCTCGGACAGGCTGTCACACCCGGTATTATCAGCATCCATATTGAACCCGAAGAGCTTGAGATACGCTTTGATACCAGTCATCTACGCCAGATCCTGGTCAACCTCTGTGATAATGCCCTGCGACATAGTGCAGACTATGGGGGCTTACCGAAGGTGGAACTCATTGGTGGTACGACCAGTGATTTCAACCGGCCCTTTCTGGATGTAGTCGACCATGGCCCCGGCGTTCGGGCCGATGATATCCCTCATTTATTTGAGCCCTTTTTTACATCTTCTACAAATGGGACCGGTTTAGGCCTTTATATTTCCCGCCAACTGGCCGAATCTAATCAGGCACACCTTAATTATGTCGTTATCCCTACAGGTGGTGCATGTTTTCGAATCAGTTTTCAGGATCCAAGGCGTAATATTAATTAGACAAGCCCATGACAGCCGCAGCCCACAAAATCAATAACACCCTGATCGTCGATGATGAACCGGATATCCGGGAACTCCTGGAGATCACCCTGTCGCGTATGGGTATCGAAACCACCAGTGCTGCCAACCTGCAACAGGCCCGGACCTCCCTGGCGAGCAACAAATACGACCTGTGCCTGACGGATATGAGGTTGCCTGATGGCAATGGTATCGACCTGGTGCGGGACATCCAGAGCCAGCACCCGGAGCTACCCGTGGCCGTCATCACGGCCCATGGAAATATGCAGTCTGCCATTGAGGCCCTCAAGGCCGGGGCCTTTGATTTTGTTTCCAAACCGGTTGACCTTTCCATCCTGCGTAATCTTATCGAAACCGCCCTGCGCCTGTCCGATGGCCATAAGCCCCTGGACTTGCCAGTTGGTGCGGAATTATTGGGTAACTCATCCGCCATAGAACAGACCCGTAAAACCATCGATAAACTGTCACGCAGCCAGGCCCCGGTCTACATCAGTGGTGAGTCCGGGGTGGGTAAGGAACTGGTGGCCCGTTTGATCCATCAACAGGGTCCCCGGGCGGACAACCCCTTTGTCCCCGTCAACTGTGGTGCCATCCCCACCGAGCTAATGGAAAGTGAATTCTTTGGTCATAAGAAAGGTAGCTTTACCGGCGCGGTGACCGACAAACAAGGCCTGTTCCAGGCCGCCAATGGCGGTACCCTGTTCCTGGATGAGGTGGCCGACCTGCCACTGTCCATGCAGGTCAAACTGCTGCGCGCCATTCAGGAGAAGGCCATTCGCCCCATTGGCGAACAGCGGGAAATTCCCATCGATGTGCGCGTTCTCAGTGCCACCCACAAGGATCTCGAACAACTCACCAAAGATGGTCAGTTTCGCCAGGATCTGTTCTACCGGATTAATGTTATCTCTTTGCATGTTCCCGGCCTGCGTGAACGCCCGGAAGACATTCCCATCCTGACCAACTATTTTCTAAAACGCATAGCCATGGCCTGGCAAACCGCTGTTCCCCAGCTTGATCGCTCTGCCATGGAAGCCATAAAAAACTACAGCTTCCCTGGCAATGTACGTGAACTGGAGAATATTCTGGAACGGGCCATGACCCTGTGTGAGAGTGATCTGATCAGTGCTGAGGATCTTCAACTGCCGGATGGAAATGAAAAAGCTGCTTCCAGTAACCCGCTTTCACCACAACTTGATGAAGACAACCCTGAATCGAGTGGACTTGATCCTATGCTGGAAAATACTGAACGGGAAGTCATTATCAAGGCACTGGAACAGACTCGCTATAACAAAACAGCTGCTGCAAAATTATTGGGTATTTCCTTCCGCGCGATGCGCTATCGCATCAAGAAGCTGGGGATCGAGTAAAAAAGTTTTTTATTAAACTTGTCTACCGCCAGTTACGTAATTGACCAGTACGAGACACCAGCACTTTCCCCTGTGGGTTGGTCCGCCCCATCATCTTCAGTCCATTACTCAGGGCAGGCTGGCTTTTATCTTTTGTACCCAGGTAAATATTTATCTTGTACTGGCCATTGTGTTTGACCATTACTGTACCGTCCAGGGTCAGTGGGCCACCCTGGTCAGATAATAAAAGTTTAGTTCCATTGGCATCCGGTCGCAGGGCGACAAATAGATCACCCAGTTCCACAGCCTGGGGAGCGGTGAGTTTTGCTCCATGCCAGACCAGCTTACCTTCCACGGAAAGTTTTTTACCCTGCTTGATCTCAGCCTGTTTGATATCGGCATTGATCTGACCATCGATGGCAATGGGAAAACCATAGAACAGGGGCATTAACATGGCGGCGGGAATTTTCCCCTGCAGGCCATCGACATATAGTGTTTGATCAAAGCCCGCCTTGGCACTGCCTTCGATACGACTGTTATTCCCAGCGGTAAGTAAATCCAGTCCCAGCTTGCCGGTAAACAGGGACAGTAACTGCAGATCCCAGTTCAGTTTGCCAAAGTTCAGACTGGCGATACGGGCCTGGGCCGCCTGCCCCTGCCAGAGGGTTCCACTCAGACCCTGCAGGTTAACTTTCTTTCCCCGATCCATGGATGCAACAAAATATTGATACGCGGCGGCGGCAGGAAAATTCACCAGCATAAAATAGACATAGGCCACCACACCCAAGACGATAAATCCGGTCCAGCCCTTATTTAGTTTGATCTTTTTCTTCATAAGCCTTGTGCCAGCAAACGGACATTGACCCGACCTTCCGTGGCGGTTCGCTCAGCCGTAAAATTGGTTATGGAAATGCCCTGTTTTACCTGCAGTTCATCCAGCCAGGACATGACGGTATCGAAGGCGGCCTTGTCCATCCAGACGCGCACTCCATTTTGTCCTTCAGGCTGAACCTTGCGGATTGCCGAACCCAGACCTTTTTGCCTGGCTGTTTTTTCGATCACACCCAATAAAGAACCAGAATGTGAACGTTGCGTGTTGCCGGAACCACCTTTCAGGCCACGAACCTCTTCTGACGCCTGCTGCATCCAGATCAAATCCTGCTGTTGCTTGTTGACCTTACTCTGCATTTTTTCAACGCCACTGGAAAAAGGTGCCCAGGTGATCTGATACAGGATAAAAACGCCCAGAAAAATCCCGCCACCGATCACCAGACGTCTTTCCCGAGGATTGAGGCTGTCCAGCCAGGCCATGAATTTCAACTTGAGATCATTCATGAACCGGCACTCCTGATTTGTAAACGTGATTCAACCTTGTCCTTGCGGTTAGAGGCAGACTTGATCTCCACTTTCCATTCCTGGCGTTCATTCAGTTTTTCCTTGAGTTTGTCCAGGGCCTGGAGATTTTTTAATTCCAGTTCAAGATCCATCGTGCCGTCCTGATATCGCAAATTATTTATTTTCAGGCCATCGGCTGTCATCAATAAGGGTGCAGCCGTGGCCAGCATCTCTGCCATGCTGGTCGTACTCTTGCCACTTTGCTGACGCAGTTTTTTCAACTGCTGGCGCATTTGTAAAGTGGCATTCACCACGCGTCGCGAACCGGGGAAGGTTTTACGATAGACCTGATCGATTTCTTTCTTAAGTGATTTGTTCTGCGCGGTAAGCTGATAATAGTGGAATACATTCAGCCCACCCTGCCATACCAGCCACAAGGCCAGTAAGGCTGCGACACTATACCAGGGACGAAAGTGCTTGCTGACACTTTCACGCCGACTGAACTCACCCTGTAACAGGTTAATACTGGACATGCGATCATACTCACAGGCCAGTAAGACTGTGCTTTCCTGATCGTATTCCTTTTTCACGACTGGAATGTCTTCCAGTGATTCAGGCCAGTCATAGACTTTTTCTGCAGGCGTTCTGACTTCAATAAGACGGGGTTTGGTTTCGGCTTCTTTCAGGCTGGCCATGAGGAAGGTGTGCAGACTGTCTTTATTGGTCACAAATCCACTATAGCGACCGGTTCGAACATACTGTCTTTCCCCTTCATCCAGCACCGTCCAGTTCACTTCATCATGTTTAAGTGCCAGCACATCAGGCAGCATGAACAAAGGATGCAGGTCGGCATTGTCCAGCACCTTCTGCAGCTCAATAAACTTTTCCCGGTCAATGGCCGCGACGGTGTAGTGATTGTCAATGGACTGGGGGCTGAGGGCAAAATGCAGATCATCAACATCATCGATGAACTGTTCTTCCACGGCATAGGGCACCGCGTTTAATAAGCGTTGCCGATTGCGACCGGGCAGGTTCACATCCAGTAACAGGCAATACTCGGTAGGGATCAGAGCCACAATTTGAGAATTTGTAGCAAGGGGCACCGCCGAGGAGAGATCTCCACGCATCAGATTACCCTGGGGTCGCCCGTTTTCCATCACCAGCCAACTGGCCCGCCAGGGTGATACCCCTTCAGCTGGATTCTTGACCTCTTCAAGCCGGATAATTAACTGCCGAGCCAACTAGATTTCTCCTGCCTTGCCGAAACTGCGCCTGACCACTTCAACTGTGGTAGCAGCGCCCTGGTTACTGGTTCTTTTCATTATGGTATTCAAATATACTACAAAATCTTCATTGGTTTTATTAATAGCCTGGGCCCGGAATAAAAAGTAATTGCTGCTAACACTTATCTCCACCCGTTCTGATTCCGGGAATCTAGGATTAAGGTTTTGTATCTTCGGATGTGTCCAGAATCCATTACTGTTAGTAAATTTCGCATCCTTATCTTTAACGCTTATCTGAATGTCGCTATAAATTGCCTCAGCATCGGCACGGCTAAGCCCCCTTACCAGCATCATATAGATTGCCGGTGATGCCACGGTATTAACATTGATCGGTGTCCTTTCTGGCAGGCTAATCAACAGGTTTTTCTCCAGACTGGCCACCTGCTGGGTGACGGGGTCGGGTTGGGTGGAAATTCCACAAACCAGCTCATCGCCCAGTAACATCATACAGATTTTTTGCCGATATTCCCTGTTGGTATTATTACTGTCCTGCAAGCCTGTTAGATTGACACCATGTAAGCGGAATAATTCACTGGCACTGGCCATCAAGGTGTTAGGGGTCCGATAGGGTTTTTCCAGTGAGCTGTACATGTCACTCTCGGCCCCGTCATTGCCCGTTGGATTAGCATTATCATCCATCCAGTCAATGCTGGCATTGACCAGGCTTGCAGGCAGTCCCACCTCATTTAACAGACGGCGAAAATTGCTCTGGTGATTAGTATCGACACTTGTACCATTCGCATCCATCAGGTTGGTCAGGTTAAAACGGCCCTGCAGGTCCTCAACATAAAACTCGGTGAGGGTAAAATTGCCGACGGGGATGGCCTGCTTTTGAATTTCCTCCGAGGCCCAGAAATCATTAAAGGCATCGGTATTTGATTGTTTGGCATCTTCTATCAGCCCGCGCTTGGCAAAGTCCTCCACTGCCAACAGGGTGGCATAGGCCTCTTCAATCAGCAGGATATTGGTGGTGCGGCGGATATCCAGTTGCTGGCGGCTGGTCATGGAGACGGCCGCCACCGTGGCCAGAGACAACACCAGTAATACCGTAATCAGTGCAATTCCTTGCTGCTTTTTATCTGTCATGTGGTTCATGAGCCAGGCATCTCCAACAGGCGCCAGATCTCACCCATGCTCTTCAGTTTTAACACTACCTTGATACCCCTGGGCATGGCTCGCAGGTTTGACTGACCCGTTGCCTGGCTTGCCACAGGTGGCCATTCACCCTGTTCTTCACCCTGGTTGTCATAAAACCGGACGGTCATTTCTTCCACATCATCCAGCAGGAGCATTTTTAAGGGTTCAGCCCCATCTGCCCGATCCAGACTGGGCCAGACATAGCGATACAATTTGCCCTCTTCATCCTGGGGCATGGCATAACTGATGCGCTGTAAATAACTGCGTGGGGCAAAATTGGGATTGGGGCGACCCGTGCGGGTAAATTCCAGACGGATGTCTTTATACTCGTCTCCGATCACGGCTCCCTGTTCAAGTCCATACTGATCTCGAATGGGTCTGACCACTATCTGTAAAATATCACGCTCAAGATGTAGCATGGCCTTTTGCGCCCGATTCAGTTGATCTGACTTTTCCCGGGTTATCCCCTGCTGCTTCAGTATTCCGCTCAGGGTGCTGTAGGACATGATCGCCAGTACCGAGAACACCCCGATGGCCACCAGTAATTCCAGCAAGGTAAAACCCCGACACTGTCTTTTCATGCACTTCATTCTGGTTTGGCCAGAAAGGTACTGATACTGACAATGGCCGAGGCCTTGCTGTCATCACTGGTATACACACTGATTTCCACTTCACGCAGGCTCTGTTTAATGGCCGCCATGGCAAAAGGTGTTGTTTTGGATTCCTGTTGCCAGTACCACTTGCGTCCCGCCATTTCCATATCCCCTTTGGTCTTGCCAATGGGAGGAAATTCCTTTCTCACCCGCAATTCGGTAAGCCGGTTCATGGCCACCCACTGGGCGATGGTTTTGTTTTGCAGATACTGGGCGTTATAGATATTGCTACCGGCCACCTTGGAGACACCGGCCAGCCCCACGGCCGCCACGGCCAGCGCGATCAGCACTTCCAGCAAGGTAAAGCCACGATGGATTTTCATATGTCCTCGTCCCGAGAGCTTTTCAGTTTGAGCTGACCCAATTGATCGCCGGTGAGAATAAACTTGTCCTCACCATTTTCCTGTTCCATGGTAATTTCAAAATTTTCTGACATCTCACCACTGGCATAGATAGATACCCGGCCGATGATGTCTTCTTCATTTTCGGTCTTGAGCTCGTCCGGGATCTGTTCTTCGGTAAATGAACTGCTGTCGTCAAATATCAGATTCAGGCGATAGCCTTCTAACTGACGTTGGCGAAATATTTTATCTTCTATCGGGTGGCGCTTTCGTTTGCGAGTTCCCTTGTCATCTTCGATTCTCTCGAGTTCAAACTGGTAGCCATTCTCGAGGATCGCGATGGTCCAGTCCTGGGAACGCATAATGGTTTCATCCTTTGCCATTTCCAGCAGGGTCTTGAGGCGCTGGGCCTCTTCTTCCAGTTCACGGAATTTGCCACCATCCCCCACCGAGATGGTCATCATGCTGGTGATGATCCCCATCAAGACCAGCACCACCATGAGTTCCAGCAAGGTGAAACCATGGCAGCGGGTTGTCGATGCGGGACAGTGCAAAAGAAGGGTTTACTTGTCGAGGTTCCAGTTGCCGATATCATCATCACTGGGCTGCTGATCCGGCCCCAGGGAAAAGATGTCCGCCTCACCGTGTTCGCCAGGACTCAGGTACTGGTAGGGATTGCCCCAGGGATCGTCCTGCAGACTTTTGACATAGCCCCCATCACGATAACGCTTGGGTTCATTGCCCCCGCTTGGCTTGCTGACCAGGGATTCCAGACCCTGTTCGGTATCGGGGTAGGTAAAGTTGTCCAGTTTATAGAGATCCAGGCCTGCCTCCAGGGCACGGATATCCTGTTTGGCCTTGGCAATTCGAGCTTCCTGAGGCCGATCCATGATTTTGGGCACCACGGTGGCCGCCAGAATGGCCAGGATGACCACCACGACCATAATTTCAATAAGGGTAAAGCCGCTTGAATATTTGAATGTGGGTCTGTTTTTCATGCACATACCTTTGTGATTAAATTTTATTCTGCATAGTTAGCGTCATTTGGCACACGATCCTAACAAACATAGACACACAAACCAGCCTGAAATATCCCCAAAAGACAAAAAAAAGCGGGCCTGGTGGCCCGCTTTGGATTTTGTTATAAGTATAGTGATCAGAACTCAGCAACTATTTCGCCGCATTCACCATTATTTACATCACAATCTTTAGTTACATCAGTGACACCATCACCATTATTATCGATGTACAGGATATATTTACCATCCGGCATGAAGTGGGCTGTCACTGAACTTTTATTGCCACTCAGTTTAATAATTCCTGCATTGGGATATTCGTCACTGTAATTAACGTTAATCAACTCAATGGTCTCAATTGAATATGAACCGTAATCCGTATGGTAGGTCTTACCACTAATATCTGCCGTAAAATGACCATCAGGATACGTACCATATTCGTTTACCGTTAATTTATAGTCTTCTACCCGGAATACCTTATTACTATTGTTATCCTTGAAATCAAACGTCATTGATACATTAAATGAATCATCAGAACCTGCCATGGATATCTTGCCATTCATGGTCATGGAATCCGTTTCGTCTTTGGCTGTCAGATTAGTAAATGATAGTTTGAAATCAAAAATTTCTTTCTCCCAATCAAAAAAACCGGTCATGGAAATACTGCCATCCATGGTAGCACCATCAGTTTCTTCACTATGACAGAAATTTGTATATTGAACAGAGGCATTGAAGGCACCACTATCAGTATCAAACGAACCTGTAGTAACCGACTGACCAACTACCCCTTCACAATCACTTTGTTTAACCTCGTCGGCTGAAACAACCTGAGCAGAATCACCATTACTATTCAATTGTTCTGTGGCGGCTTTGGCCATGTTCTTCAGCTTCGAAGCAATACCGGCTAAACGTGCCTTTTTCTGATTATCACCAGAATCGTTTGAAGTAAGATTAGCGGCCTGACTACCTGCCGAGGCACCATCGATTGAAGCATCCAGCATCTCTTCCGCATTGTCTTCGGTGATAACTGCCTGTTCTGTCTTACCACTATAGGTTGGACTGCTATCAGAACTGTTACTACTACTACTTCCACCACCACAGGCAACCAATCCTGCAAATGCTGTGGCGAGTAATGCTTTTTTTAATAAGTTGATATATTCCATTATCGAACCCCTCTAGGTTTGTTTTTTTGTAATAAAAGCCTTTTAACTATAACAGATGTGCATGTCTAACATGAAATTCACATTTCACAATTAAACATGACACAACAATGAAGTGAATTTGAAAAGTGTGGACTTTATTTAACCAGCTGGTTGAGATCGAAAATAGGCAGCAGAATAGCTAATACAATGACGAGTACAACACCACCCATGACAAGAATGAGTAAAGGTTCCAGCATACCCATGATCATCGCGATGGTGGTTTCCAGTTCCCGTTCCTGATTGGTGGCGGCGCGTTCCAGCATTTCTTCCAGCTTACCACTGACTTCACCACTACTGATCAGGTTTACCGTAATGGGTGGGAAGTAACCACTGCGTTCCAGTGACTTGCCTAATGCAGCACCTTCACGAACACGCAGGGCGGCTTCATGAATGGCTTCACGCATGGGAATATTGCTGACCACCTCACCAGAGATGCGTAAGGCATCGAGCACATTTACTCCACTGGCAGCCAGAATGCTCAGGGTACGGGCAAAGCGCGCGGTATTGATACCACGGTTTAACTTACCAATGACCGGAAGTTTTAATAAGGATTTATGAAATTGTTTTTTGGCATGGGGTTGTTGTAATAAGTGTCGAATACCACCCCCTAGTAACACCAGACCCAGCACCAGCAACAACATATAGTCACGTAAAAAATCACTGGTGGAGATCATGATTCGGGTTAACAGGGGTAAGGCCTGACCGGTATCTGCAAACACCTTGACCACTTCCGGTACCACATAGGTCAGTAGGCCAGTTACCACCAGTATCGCGATGACCGTCAGGATAATGGGATAGAACAGGGCCAGTTGTATACGCTGTTGAAGTTGCTGGCGGTTTTCCGTGTAGTCCGCCAGACGTTCCAGGACGGCATCCAGAAAACCGGACTGCTCACCTGCCGCAACCGTCGCACGATAAAGATCAGGAAACACATGGGGAAACTTGCCAAGACCATCGGCAAGGGAGTGCCCTTCCACGATCATGGCACGCACTCCAAGTATCAGTCGTTTTAGGCGTGGCTTTTCTGTTTGTCTGGCGACGGTGGCCGTGGCCTCATCCAGGGGCAGGCCGGAACGGGTCAGGGTGGCAAGTTGTCGGGTGAGCAGGGCCAGGTCGGTTGAACTGATCCCTCGTTGGATGCGTTTGAAGCCACCGCTCCCCGGTTTGGCCGATTCCTTTTGTGCCACTTCTTCAACATTGAGGGGGATCAGTCCTTTTTCTCGCAACTGGCTGCGGATCTGTCGAGGTGAGTCGCCTTCAATGACGCCTTTTGTCTCGCGGCCGGCCTTATCGAGGGCTAGATATTCAAAGGCACCCATGGGTGATTAGTCCTCCCGGGTGACCCGCAGTACTTCTTCCAGTGAGGTCTGTCCGGCCAGGATCAGTCGCACACCGTCCTGTCGAATACTGGTCGAGGATTTACGTGCATGTTTTTCCATTTCATGTTCACCGGCCCCATCATGGATCAAGGTTCGTAGGGTGTCATCGATATCGACCAGTTCATAAATTCCGGTCCGGCCTCGATAACCGCGCTGATTACAATGCTCGCAGCCCACGGCTTCGTAGATCTTCAGATTTTTGTCACCGTTCAAGCCAAGCAGTTTTCTTTCCGTAGTATCGGGAGTGTGTTCACGTTTACAGTGATCACAGAGTTTTCGGACCAGTCGTTGGGCCAGAACACCCAGTAAGCTGGACGACAACAGGAAGGGCTCAACACCCATATCACGTAAACGAGTGACGGCACCAATGGCGGTATTGGTATGCAGAGTGGAGAAAACCAGGTGACCGGTCAAACTGGCCTGGATGGCAATTTCCACGGTCTCTAAATCACGAATTTCACCGACCATCACCACATCCGGGTCCTGACGCAGGATGGCGCGCAGACCACGTGCAAAACTCATATCCACCTTCTGATTGACCTGGGTCTGGCCAATGCCATCGATGTAATACTCGATGGGGTCTTCCACGGTCATGATGTTACGTGTGGTATTGTTCAGTTTCGCCAGGGCTGCATACAGGGTGGTGGTCTTACCAGAACCGGTTGGCCCGGTAACAAGAATGATCCCGTGGGGACGACCAATGATATGGTCTATCCTGGTCTGTGTGGCTGGGTCCATGCCCAGATTATCCAGCTGCAGACGGCCAGCCTGTTTATCCAGCAGACGTAATACAACACGTTCACCATGGCCAGATGGCAGGGTTGAGACACGCACATCCACCGCCCGCCCGGCGATACGCAAGGAAATTCGCCCGTCCTGAGGCAGGCGTTTTTCAGCGATATCCAGCCGTGACATAACCTTGATACGAGAGATAATCAGTGGTGCCAGGGCACGCTGGGGAGAAAGCACTTCACGTAATACTCCGTCCACACGAATCCTGACCAGTAAGCGGTTTTCAAAGGGCTCGATATGAATATCCGATGCATTTTCTTTTACCGCCTGGGTCAACAGGGCATTGATCAAACGAATAATCGGCGCATCATCTTCGGTTTCCAGCAGGTCTTCCGGTTCACCGATCTCTTCGGCGATGCTGGACAGGTCCAGCTCATCCCCCAGTCCTTCCATGGCCTGCATGGTCTCACCGGAATGGATTTCATAATTTTCCTGCAGGATTTTGTCGAATTCTTCGTCAGGAATGGCCTTTAGTCGAAGTGACAGACCAAAGTGGCGCTGCAGTTCCAGTAGTGTCTTACTGCTGACATTACTGCGATGGGTGACTTCAAGACTACTGCCATTTATGTCATCGACCAGTACACCGTGACGCCGGGCATAGGCAAAGGACAGGGGCTTGTTAGTCCCAACCTGTTCTAAGTCGACTGAGTCCTGCAGGGATTCCTCACTCACTCAGCTCTCCTTTTTCGAGGGGAGGAGGTGCACTGACATCATTCAGGCTTGGCGTTTTATTGTCCTGATAGGGGGCTGGTAACACCATGAAGTCCTTGATGTCCGGTAGCAGAGGTGTTTCATCATCATTCATAAAACTGACACCGCGATCAGCAATAGCTAATTGTTGATCACGCAAATAGGTATATTTATCGTGAGTTACCTTCGCGCTAAAGGCTGCGTCTTTTAATATGGTGGGATGCAGGAAGACCATCAGGTTCGTCTTGTCCTTGCTCACCGAGTTATAACGGAACAACCAGCCAAGGATAGGTATATCACCCAGCAGAGGTACACGTTCTTCCTTCTCACGTAGGACATCTTCGATCAGACCACCCAATACCAGGATCTGACCATCATCCACCATGACACTGGTATTAATAGAACGTTTGTTGGTAATAAGGTCAACACCGGCTGTGCTATTAGCAATACTGGAGACCTCCTGTTCCACATCGAGTTTGACCGCATTGCCTTCGTTGATCTGGGGTTTGATCTTGAGCTTCAGACCCACATCCTGACGCTGTACCGTGGTAAATGGATTCGAGGTAGAACCTGTGCTGGTTTGGGAATATTGACCGGTAATGAATGGGACATTCTGACCGACAACAATTTCTGCCTCTTCATTATCCAGCGTCACCAGGGTCGGTGTAGAAAGAATGTTATTGGATGTATCTGCGGATATGGCATTGATCAGGGCGGCCACTTTGTTGGTTCCGGTAAGTTTCCCCAGTCCCAGATTCAAACCACCACTGACTGGTGCAGCAAAGGGTGGGTCTTCTAACAAGCCCGCGACAGCAGTCGGATTATTTCCAAAACCAATAATGCCAACAGGATTATCACTGGCAGAGCCGTCCCCTGCCCATTGAACACCCAGCTCCGTAGAAGTACCGGAACTGACTTCCGCCACCACTGCCTCAACCAGCACCTGGGCACGACGAATATCCAGCTTCTGGATCACAGAACGCAAGGATCGGAAGACGTCCGGCGGGGCATTGATCACCAGGGCATTAGTGTTTTCATCGGCCTGTATCGTAATATTTCCCGAAGAGGCACCACCCGCAACGGCCTTCTTACCCTTTCTGGACACCACACTCTTACTGACTCCGGTAAGTACTGCAACCAGATCCTTGGCCACGGCATTTTTCAGATACACCACATGGGTATGTCCACCGGTATCCATAGGGGTATCGAGATGAGAGATCAGGGCACGGATTCGAACCCGGGAGGCCACGGCCCCACCGAGCAAAATACTGTTGGTACGTTCATCGGCAATCACTTGGGAACTGTCATGCTTACCCTTTCCGCCTCGCCCCTCAAGCTGAGTGATCACCCTGACAATTTCTGTTGCCGAGGCGTGTTGCAGGGGGATCACCTCGATCTCATCCCCGGTGGCCTGATCGATACGACCCACTATCGTCGCAATACGTGAAATATTGGCCGCACTATCGGAAATAATAAGTACATTAGACGCCGGATAAGCTGCCAGGTGCCCCCGCTGGGGAACCAGGGGACGTAGGATGGGTACCAGTTGTGCCGCATCCACATGTTTCACTTCCAGAACCTGGGTGACAAAGGCGTCGCTATCACTATCCCGCTTTCTGTTTGACAGGGTTTCAATGGCATCCTGCTTGGCGTTTACTTCCGGTACAATCTTGGTGGCATTTTTTCCAGGAATAGCGGCATAGCCATGGACTTTTAAAACAGACAGGAAGACTTCATACAGCTCATTGGCATCCATGGACTTCTGGGAAATCACCGTTACCTTGCCCTTGACCCTGGGATCGATAATGAAGTTTCGTCCAGTTCGGGTTGCGACTGCCTCAATCACCTGCATGATATCGGCATCGGCAAAATTCAGGGTCATTTCCTGCCTGGCTGGGGCAACGCTCTTATTATTTGCCGTTTGTGGGACCGGCTTGGCAGCAACTAACGTCAACCAGCATAGCCCTATGAACAGGCCACGGCCAGCGTAAGTATTTAACATCCCCCTATGTACTGACTTCATTTATTCTTGTTTCCCTTTATTTCTTTGAGTTGAAGTATTCTATTTAATCATTACATATTGACCACTAAGACCTCGGTGTTGCCGTTTCGTTCAACGGTCAACCGGATGTCGGTCATAGTGTCCATTTGCCCCATCAATTCATAAAGGGCGGCCGGATCATCCAGCGACATGCCATTCACTTCAGTAATCACATCTTTCTTGCTTATACCCAGTGCGCGCATTAGCTGCGCATCTTTATGAAACAGGCGATAACCCTTGATTTTACCATTCTCTAATACTGGCTCAATCCTGACCTGTTTCCAGAGTTCTTGCGGATCTGTTTTAATGAGCTGGCGCATCTCTTTCAATTTGTCAGGCGCCTGGATGGTTCGTTCGGTCCGAGATCTGGAACGAGTAAACTCTCTTACTGGTTGCGTGAGGGCAATGGCACTACCGGGCAGATCATCCCGTGGCAATTCCAGGGCCTCCAGCTGACCATTTCGTTCCAGTATCACTTTATCTGGGTAGATTTTGTGCACCTTGGCTCCGCCAGGCACCTCGGCACCAACCCGATAGAGTTTTTCCTTGCCTCCGGCATCGGCGATGATGGCCATGGCCAGATTTTGATCGCTATGGGAAAAAATACCCCTCAACACCAGCTTCAAAGTAGTCTTGGGGGCGTCTATGGGGGCATCGGATATAACCGTTTCTACTTTGCCAGCCTCACCGAACAGGTGCAGGCTGGCAACACTATTGAGTCTTACCTGGGAGACATTACTGGTCTTTGTCTGTTGGCGACTGGACTGACTGCGGGAATGCTTTGAATCTGGGGTGAGTATTAACCAGCTCATGTCAGCAGCCGCACTGGCAATCATGATCACCAGCAACACGCTCAACCAGAAGGGAGCACGTGACTGGATACTCTGCCATGGCATCTTTTCGATGACGGTCATCCAGTCCTTACCGAATAAGCCGGCTTTGTTGATCAATTCCTGCAAAATGAGTTTCCGTTCTGTGATTATCTGATTGTGGTATACGTCATTTCTTTATTTTAAATCACTGCACGCTTAGCGGGTTCTACCTGGAACCGCCGAGGCGGGCTATTATTGCATTGTTCCCGATAAACTGACATTTTTTGTCACGTTTTGTCACTGAAAACCGCCCTGATAGGTCACAAAAATTAACAATAGCCTATTTTTTAACCAAGGCCATCACAAAATCAGACATCCAAAGCGTTATAAAGTTGCGTAAATGTTTGCGCTATATTATTGATAAGCATATAGTAATGCGGTTCCCACAAATTCATTCATAAAAGTAGGGATGAAAAAACACATGTGGCACGGTCAATGCACTTGAATTAATTATGTATTCAGGTATTTTTGTGAACCGTGCAGACAATATAGCTCCAGGAAAGAGCTATGATCAAACACATGCACAAAGAGGGACACAACGGGTGCACCGGTTCCCAAAATAAAGCACCTGAAACAACACAGTTTAGAAACAAGATGTAGAAGACTATATTCAGGAGACTAGCAATGCAAAAAGCAAAAGGTTTTACTCTAATCGAATTGATGATCGTAGTGGCGATCATTGGTATTCTGGCCGCCATCGCCGTGCCAGCTTATGATGGTTACATTACAAGAAGCCGATCAATTTCAGCAAATGAAAACTTCGATGCCGCTCTTCGTCTGGTCAAGGCCGAAGCCGCAAAAATTGCTGCAGGTGGAACTTGTGTTAGTGTCATTAATCAGCTGAATTCTGGTGGTAAACAGGCCGTGGGTAATGCAGGTACGAATGCGTTTGCCAATGCTGATGGCGCTAATAATGAGGGCCAAATTTTCATTACAGGTATGGGCGGAAATGATTGTCCAGATTCAGGTGAGGGTATTACGATAACTGTCGATGCACCTGATGGAACAGCCGCAGCTGATTTTCCTGGTGGTGCTGTACCAACAATCACCTTTACCATTGAGTAAATTTAGGCTATTGGCTGGATAGTGGCTAAATTAGCCACTATCCGCCACTTAATTTAAATTCCCAATGAAAAATTCAAACACACAAAATGGCGTGACATTGATTGAACTAATGATTGTTCTTGCCGTGTTATCAATTATTTCAGCCGTCGCTATCCCTGCCTATACCGGCTATATCCAGGAATCAAAAAAAACCGAATGCTTTAATGAGGTTGCGAAAATCCGCCTGGCGCAGGAAGAGTTTGCAATTAACAATAATGGCAACTATTTCGATACTGCCGCAAATAGTCAGGGACTATATACTGCCCCTGATCTCGCAAATTGTAATGTGACAATCACTCTTGCTGACCCAGCTACCTCTTATTCCATTACAATCACGGGGGATAACGATCTGCCGGACACATTTACAAAGACCTATACAATCGAATAATCAATTTTTTATTAATTCATTTGAAGCTTAACTTCAGGTGTTCCGCTTTAAGATAATAACGTTATTCCAAGCTTCCTTTTTAAGTATAAGCCCAGTTATTCACATATCGATATTGCTATAACTTCTTATATATCATACAGTTTATAAACTAATTCATTTTCTAGTATATGGAGTCAACTTCACCGGATGGCCACACCAGGAACACATGTCACCCTTGGCGGACTAGCCCGCAAGCTGGTCCAGGATGGTCTACTGAACGCCGATCAGGCACAAAAGGCCCAGAATGAGGCCAGGGAACTCAAACAACCCTTCGTTTCCCAGATAGTAAAATCAAAGCTGGTGGATAGCCTGTCTGTAGCTCAGGCGGCCTCGGAAGAATTTGGAGTACCTCTGGTAGACCTGGACTGTCTGGACATCGATGTGGAAGTCACCAAACTGGTGAAGGAAAACCTGGTACGTAAGCACCATACCTTGCCAATATACAAAAGAGGCAACCGCCTGTTTGTGGCGGTCTCTGACCCCACCAACCTCACCGGTCTGGACGAAATCAAATTCCATGTCGGTATGAGTACCGAGGCCATCCTGGCCCAGGATGACAAGCTCAGCAAGGCCATTGACCTTTACATGGAGGCCAGTGAAACCTCCCTTTCTGAACTGGCCGATGCTGACCTTGATGAAGTGGATTTTTCAGATACCGACGACCATGGTGGAGATGTTTCTGAAACGGAGGCTGATGATACCCCCATTGTCCGCTTCGTCAACAAAGTGATGCTGGATGCCATTAACAAAGGGGCCTCAGATATTCACTTTGAACCCTATGAAAAAAATTACCGGGTTCGTTTTCGCATGGATGGTGTCTTAAAAGAAGTGGCCGCCCCGCCTGGTGCCATGGCACCACGCCTGGCAGCTCGTTTAAAGGTCATGTCCCGACTGGATATATCTGAACGTCGCATTCCTCAGGATGGGCGTATCAAGATGAACCTTTCCAAAAACCGTTCCATCGATTTTCGTGTCAACACCTGCCCAACCCTCTACGGTGAGAAAATTGTCCTACGTATCCTGGATCCCAGTACCACCAAGTTAGGGGTTGACCATTTGGGCTTTGAACCAGAGCAAAAAGATATCTATCTCTCTACCCTGCACAAACCCTATGGCATGATCCTGGTCACCGGCCCCACGGGGAGTGGTAAAACGGTAACACTATATACTGGGGTTAATATCCTTAACCAACCACATACCAATATCTCCACCGCAGAAGATCCTGTGGAAATCAATATGCCGGGGATCAACCAGGTCAATGTGAATCCCAAGGTCGGGCTGGACTTTGCCCAGGCCCTGCGTGCTTTTTTGCGACAAGACCCCGATGTCATCCTGGTGGGTGAGATTCGTGACCTGGAAACCGCCGAAATTGCCATCAAGGCTGCCCAGACCGGCCACATGGTGTTATCGACTGTCCACACCAATGATGCCCCACAAACCCTGACCCGACTGGTCAACATGGGGGTTCCTCCGTATAACATCGCCTCTGCGGTGAGCCTGATTATTGCTCAACGCCTGGCCAGGCGGCTCTGTAGCCACTGTAAAAAACCACTGGATCTGCCTAAGGAGGCCCTGTTAGAGGAGGGTTTCACAGAAAAGGACATCAAACAGGGACTTAAGGTTTTTGGCCCGGTAGGATGCGATCAGTGCACCGATGGTTATCGGGGCCGAGTGGGGATTTATCAGGTAATGCCCGTCTCAGAAACCATGGGCCGCATAATTATGGAAGGGGGTAATGCCATTCAGCTTGCAGAGCAGGCCAAAAAAGAAGGTATTCCGGATCTGAGACAATCCGGCCTGAGAAAGGTCAGGGATGGTGTTACCAGCCTGGATGAAATCAACCGTGTAACCATAGACTAGAATCGAGAAAATAAATGGTAGCCAAGGCAGCAAAGCAGGACAGTTTTATCTGGGAGGGAATCGATAAACGTGGACAGATCGTCAAGGGCGAAATCAGTGGCCCCAGTACCGCCATGGCCAAAGCTATGCTTCGCCGCCAGGGCGTCAACCCCACCAAGGTAAAGAGAAAGCCAAAACCCCTGTTTGGATTTACCAGCCGGCCCGCCAGGATCAAGGCCAAAGACATTTCTATTTTCAGCCGGCAATTATCCACCATGATGACTTCCGGAGTCCCTCTGGTGCAGACCTTTGACATTATCGGTAAAGGTCACTCCAACAAAAGTATGCAGGCACTAATGGCCAGTATACGTGCGGATATTGAAAGCGGTAGCAATCTCTCCGAGGCTTTACGTAAACACCCCATGCAGTTTGACGACCTGTTTTGCAATCTGGTCAGTGCCGGTGAACATGCCGGTATCCTGGATAACGTATTGGACAAGATTGCCACCTATAAGGAAAAAACCGAGGCCATTAAAGGTAAGGTCAAAAAGGCCATGTTTTACCCTACGGCGGTGGTCATTGTGGCCATCATTATTACTATCATTATGATGGTTGTTGTCATTCCATCTTTTTCAACATTGTTTTCTGGTTATGGAGCAGAGCTACCTGCACTGACAAGATTTGTTATTACTCTTTCAGAATTTTTCCAGGCATGGTGGATCCCTCTTGTACTTGCCATGATTGGAGGTATTTATGGTTTATTACAGATGAAGAAACGTTCCAAGCCCTTTAACAACTTCCTCGATAGAACCATCTTAAAAATACCCCTGTTCGGTCCTATTTTCCGCAAGGCAGCAATTGCTCGTTATGCCCGCACCCTGTCTACCATGTTTGCAGCCGGGGTTCCGCTGGTTGAGGCCATGCAATCGGTCTCCGGTGCCGTCGGTAATGTCGTCTATGGAGATGCTGTGCTAAAGATGCGCGATGAAGTATCAACCGGTACCCAGCTTAATGTCGCCATGCGCCAGACCGGCTTGTTTCCCTCGATGGTCAACCAGATGACCGCCATTGGTGAAGAGGCCGGCTCGGTGGATGCCATGCTTGCCAAGGTAGCCGATTTTTATGAAGAGGAAGTCGACAACTCTGTTGATGGACTCAGCAGCTTGCTGGAACCTATTATCATGGTTGTGCTGGGCGGCCTGATTGGTGGTCTGGTGATTGCCATGTACCTGCCAGTCTTCCAGATGGGTAAGATAGTTGGCAATTAACCTTTTGCTGAAAACACAAATTTCCTGATACAAAGACTTTAATCATGGATGCCTTTTATCTTCTCTTTACAGAGCCTGCCTGGTTTTACACCACAGTCATCATTCTTGGCCTGATTGTCGGTAGCTTTCTGAATGTTGTGATCCACCGGCTCCCGGTGATGCTCAAATCCCAGTGGAGCAAGGACTGTAAACTGTTTCTTGCCGAAAACGGGGATCTTAAGCTGGAGCAGGATGTAACCAGGGAAGAACCTGTTTTCAACATGCTCAGACCCCGTTCCCGTTGTCCCCAATGCGGCACTCAGATAAAGGCCTGGGAAAATATTCCGGTCATTAGCTATCTGTTATTGCGGGGTAAATGCAGTCGATGCTCTGCCCCTATTTCGATTCGGTATCCTATAGTTGAAATACTCAGCGCCCTTATGGCCCTGGTTGTAGCGATACACTTTGGCCCTGGGTGGCAAGCTGTACTGGCCATTTTGTTAAGCTGGGCATTGATTTGCCTGAGTTATATTGACTATGACCATCAGTACCTACCCGATAACATCACCCTCCCCTTTCTCTGGTTGGGTTTACTGGTCAATCTGAATGGGCTGTTTACCGACATCGGTTCCGCGGTCATCGGTTCTATGGCCGGCTACCTGATACTCTGGAGTATTTATAAGATATTCAAAACCGTCACTGGCAAGGAAGGCATGGGTTACGGTGATTTCAAATTGCTGGCCATGGCAGGGGCCTGGCTGGGCTGGCAAGTCCTGCCAGCCATTATTTTAATGTCATCGGTGGTTGGAGCCCTGTTTGGCATCAGTATGATCCTGTTCAGGCGACATGATAAATCCAAACCCATCCCCTTCGGACCCTATCTTGCCATTGCCACCTGGATTGCCCTGCTATGGGGTCAACAGATTAATAACGCCTACCTCAACTGGATTTCATAACCCGGTATACATAATATGCTAAAGATTGGACTGACAGGTGGTATTGGCAGCGGCAAAACCACTGTCGCAAACCTGTTTGTCAATCTCGGTGTGCCCGTCATTGATATGGATGTCGTTGCCAGGGAAGTTGTTATGCCAGGCCAACCCGCTTTAGAGGAAATTAAAAAGGTATTTGGTGATGATATTTGCCTGCCGGATGGGCAACTGGATAGAAAAACATTACGTAACATCATTTTTTCAGATTCACAAAAACGACAGCAGTTGGAAGCTATTGTCCATCCGGCCATCAGCACTAATGTTGATCAACAGCTTACTGGACTGACATCGCCCTACTGTCTGATCGTGATTCCCCTGCTATTTGAAACCAGCCGAGAAAAGGATGTTGATAGAATTCTGGTTGTTGATATCCCCGTTGAAGAACAGATAAACCGAACCATGGCCCGCGATGGTGTCACTCATGAAGATGCAATGCGCATTATCCAGTCTCAGGTTGATAGAGAAACAAGATTGAAGCAAGCCGATGATGTAATTAACAATACCGATGATAAAAGTGCATTATCTACCCAGGTTAAATCACTACATCAGAAATATCTTCAACTTTCGCTTAAAAATTAGACGTATTTTGTCGATATTCACTCTATGTGTTGGCCTGAAGGCTCTGACAGGATAAAATTAATCATGAATGAGGAAACGTCCGTGTCAGATAATCAGATTACATATGAACAACCATTAAACGAAAGGATCAGGCAGTTTTTACGTCTGGAACACCTGTTTCAATTATCCGACAATACCCTGCATGGTATCTCCGACTGGGAGAGCCGCAATACCCTGTCATGCCTGACCGATATTATTGATATTCTCTCCCGTAGCGATATCAAAACCGATGTATTGAAATTTCTGGAAAGACTCCAGCTTAATCTATCTCAGCTTCGTCACAGTGATGCCATTGATAAAATACAGTTAGATACCGTACTGGAACAGATTGAGCAAAACTATAATGCATTACACGCAATCCATGGCAAGCTGGCGAGCGATCTAAAAGAACACAATCTGATTAACAACCTGATGCAACGTGGCGCCGTCACAGCCGGGGTTAACAGTTTTGATATTCCCCAGTTTCATCACTGGCTACAGCAGGAACCTGATGTGCGCATCGCTTCGCTTTATCGCTGGTTTGAATCTCTCGAGGTATTGCGGCAACCCATCGAATTAATCCTTGATCTGATTCGTAGCAGTACCGAAGCTGTAACGGTTGATACTGAACAGGGCTTTTATCAGCAGGCACTGGATACTAACAAAACCTATCACCTGATACGTGTGAGTATACCCGCCAACACACCCTACTATGCCGAAATCAGTGGTGGCAGACACCGGGTGAGTATTCGTTTTCTACAACCCCAGGATCGTGAACGCCCCATCCAGATCGAAGATGATCTGTCATTCGAGCTTAGCTGTTGCTCACTATGAACAAACGTGTCAAATGCCCAAGCTGCGGCAAGCAAATCGAATGGAGCCCCGAACAAAAATGGCGTCCCTTCTGTAGTGATCGTTGTCGATTAATTGACCTGGGTGACTGGGCCAATGAGAGTCACCGGATACCGGGTGAAGAAATTATTCCAGAAGAACAATTTAGTGATAAAGAAGAGTAACTAGCCTTCAATGACCAGACTGTAATGGGCAATATAACTGTTCTGATTAGTTTTCATAAAAATCTGGATCTGCCAGTCTTTCCTGCCAGAAATACAAACTGGTAAAATGGCAAAACCACGCCATTGAGTTTTACCCTCAAGTTGTTTTAGCTCAAAACGACTCACCCCCATTTCCATATCGGTCATACTGAAATCAATGATCACCCTTTCAATTGTTTCTTCAGTAAACCCCTTTACATCAAGTTCAATATCAAACTTTTTTAGATAGTTGATGGGTGGTATCAATTTAAGATTAATATTCCGGATATTATTCCCAGCCATACAGGGTGCTTTGCTAAGGTCACAATCTGGAGTAGAAATAAGCTGGATTGCATTCACGGGTTCATGGGTAACCAGTTTCTGTAAATATGCACCGGCTACTCCCAACAGGATAATCACCACAATTGCTACTAGCAGATTAATAATTGCCAGTTTTTTCATTGCCAGAAGGCCCTGATGGCTGCGATACCCTGAGCACCATTTTGTAATGCTGTTTCACGATCCGCAACCTCCATACCCCCAAGGGCATAAACAGGAACCGTGGACTGTTGAACCAGTGAGTAAAATTGTTCCCAACCGAGTGGAGTAGCATCAGGATGACTACTTGTGGGCTTAACAGGAGAGATAACAACAAAATCCACACCTAGGCGATTGGCCTGTTTCAATTCCAGTTCACTATGCACCGATGCCGCCACCCAACTGTTTCGTGTTAATGGGCGTGTCTTCAAAGACATTAGCTGTAGGCTATTCAGATGCACCCCGGTATTAAACTGTTTCGCTATCTCAATATTTGAATTAATCAGTAGTTTGGCATGGTATTGCTCACAAAGCTGACTGGCAGTACTGACATAGTCAGAAAAATCATTTTCTGATAAATGTTTGGCCCTTAGCTGAACCAGATTTACACCGGCTTTGAGTGATAATTCCAGCAGATGATGGAAATCGTCCATGTCCTTAAACTGGCCTGTAATCATATATGAATGCGGTAAGCGTAAGGCATTCAGGATACCTCGATTAGCTACAGGAAAATCATAATGGTTAATCTCACTCAGGCTTAGCCATTTCACTTGCTGTTCCTCCAGTCCCCTGGCCTCCCCGGAAAAAGTGCTGACCTGCATAACATCAAGCAATACGGTCTTTTCGGAATATTTCCATGGGATCTGAATTAAAGAATTTGCTGAGTGGATGTCGAGATTAACTTCTTCTTTTAATTCTCGTTTTAGCGCCGTAAAAACATCTTCCCCATGCTCCACCTTGCCACCTGGAAATTCCCACAAGCCGCCCTGATGTACATGTGCCGGACGTTTTGCGATTAGAACTTCATTTTCAGAATTGATGATCACACCAACGGCGACATGAACAGCATCACCACCAGGCCGTTGATGATCAGGTGCGGTACTCGGCATTGATTTTGACATAGTCGTAGGAAAAATCGCAGGTCCAGACAGATTCTTTCACACTACCACGCTTCAGGTCGACACGGACAGAGATTTCATCCTTATCCATGACGGCCTGTCCCTTTTGTTCTGTATACGCCTTATCACGACCACCATTACTGACAATGCAGACATCGCCGAGATAAATGGTCAGAGCATTGAGATCCAGATCAGAGACACCAGCTCGACCCACAGCCGCGAGGATTCTTCCCCAGTTGGGATCACTGGCAAAGAAGGCCGTCTTCACCAGGGGCGAATGGGCAATCGTATAAGCCACCTGCAGACATTCTGCTGAGTCTTTACCACCTTCCACATCAATATTGATAAGCTTGGTGGCCCCCTCACCGTCACGAATCATGGCTCTGGCCAGCTCTTCACACACTTCACGAATGGTTTGAGATAGGGGCTGATAATTTTCAGAATGCTCAGAATCAATACTGACTCCGCTACCGCCTGTGGCCATCAAGATACATGCGTCATTGGTGGAGGTATCGCCATCAACGGTGATTCGGTTAAACGAATGGTTTACCGCCGATTCCAAACAGGTCTGAAGAAGTGTCTTCGGTAAAGCCGCATCAGTAGCAACATAGGCCAGCATGGTCGCCATATCGGGGCGTATCATGCCTGAGCCTTTGGCAATACCCGTCACAGTAACTGTTTGGCCGTCTAATGAAATCTGTTTGGACACACCCTTGGGGACAGTATCGGTTGTCATGATCCCATTGGCTGCATCTTGCCAGCCCTGCTCACTGAATTCTGTAATGGCGTTCGGAATACCTTGTTCGAATTTTTCTACCTGTAGTGGCTCACCAATAACGCCAGTAGAGAAAGGCAATACCTGCTGAATATTGCAACCCGTTTGTTTGGCAACCAGTTCACAGCAATACTCGCTATCACGCACACCTTGATCACCCGTACCAGCATTGGCATTACCGGTATTGACCAATAAATAACGTGTCTCTGCTAATTGAAAATGCCTTTTAGCAACCTGTACCGGTGCGGCGCAAAATAGATTTTTGGTAAAGACAGCGGCAGTAGTGGTTTTGTCTGATAATTCGAACACGACCAGATCACGACGATCCGGTTTTTTAAAATTTGCACAGGCAGTACCACAGCGGATACCTGCAACTGGTAACAAATTTGTTACATCAAGTGGATTCTTCATGGCTTGAAAAAGTGCTTAGCTTAAACGACCGTGACACTGTTTGTATTTTTTACCAGAGCCACAGGGACAGGGTTCATTGCGCCCAATCTTTTTGCCTTCTCGCACAAAGGTTTTACCCTCTTCTTCAGCAGGCTGCCCCAGTGCTCCGGCTTCGGCATGCTGATATTCGATATTACCCTCTGAACGCCGACGTTGTGATTCCATGGCTTCGACATCTTCTTCACCACGAATCTGTACCCGACTCATGATTGTAATCACCTCATGCTTGATACGATCCAGCATTTCGGTAAACAAATCAAAGGATTCACGCTTGTATTCCTGCTTGGGGTTCTTCTGGGCATAACCACGGAGGTGAATACCCTGGCGTAGGTGATCCATGGTGGCAAGGTGATCTTTCCACTGAGTATCCAGAACCTGCAACATGATCTGTTTTTCAACCAGACGCATTACTTCACTGCCCACTTTCTCTTCCCTTTCCTTATGGCTGGCTTCAAGTTCGGCAATAATTTTGTCACGCAGATTTTCTTCATGCAGTCCCGTATCTTCTTCCAGCCATTTAGCAACAGGCAGTTTCAGGCCCAGTTCACCCTCCAGGGTTTCCTCAAGCCCGGAAACATCCCATTGCTCTTCGATACTACCGGGTGGAATAAAGCTGTCGATCATGCCATGCACGACATCTTCGCGTATGGCCGCAATGGTTTCAGAAATATCACTTTCGGCCATTAATTCATTACGCTGGCCATAAACCACCTTACGCTGATCATTGGCAACATCATCATATTCAAGAAGCTGCTTACGAATATCAAAGTTATGCCCTTCCACCTTGCGCTGGGCATTTTCAATCGCGCGACTCACCCAGGGGTGTTCAATGGCCTCACCTTCCTGCATACCCAGCTTGGTCATAATGGCCGAGATACGCTCAGAGGCAAAAATTCGCATCAGGTTGTCTTCCATGGCGATATAGAACCGGCTGGAGCCAGGATCACCCTGACGGCCGGCACGACCACGTAACTGGTTATCAATACGACGGGATTCATGCCGCTCAGTACCGATAATATGCAGGCCACCTGCCTGCATCACTGTTTCATGACGTTTTATCCAATCCGCTTTCACCTTCTCGACAGTGGCTTCATCCGGATTTTTAAGGCCAGCGATTTCTGCCTCCAGGTTACCGCCCAGTACGATATCGGTACCACGACCCGCCATGTTGGTAGCAATGGTCACTGAGCCGGGGCGACCAGCATTGGCCACGATCTCGGCCTCACGCTGGTGCTGTTTGGCATTCAGGACTTCGTGTTTGATTTTCTGTTTCTTCAAAAAGTTGGATAGAAATTCGGATACTTCAATTGAGGTGGTTCCCACCAGTACCGGTTGTTGACGCTGCTGGCAGTCGATGATGTCCTGTAACAGGGCATTGAATTTTTCTCCTTGAGTGAGATAAACCAGATCGGTTTTATCATCACGCACCATAGGTTTGTTGGTGGGAATAACCACCACCTCAAGACCATAGATAGTTTGGAATTCATAAGCCTCGGTATCCGCCGTACCGGTCATACCCGACAGCTTGTCATACATACGGAAATAGTTCTGGAAGGTAATCGACGCCAGGGTCTGGTTTTCCTGTTGAATCGGTACCCCTTCCTTGGCCTCCACCGCCTGGTGTAGGCCATCTGACCAACGACGTCCCGGCATGGTACGGCCGGTAAATTCATCAACAATAATCACTTCGTTGTTATTAATAATGTAATCCACATCTTTGGTAAACAGGACATGGGCCCGCAGGGCGGCATTGACGTGATGCATCATGCCAATATTGGCAACATCATACAGACTCTCCCCTTCTGCCAACATGCCAGCCTGTCCAAGCAGATCTTCTACATGCTGGTGACCTTCTTCTGTCAGGAAGATCTGTTTGTTCTTTTCCTCGACAGAATAATCACCCGGACCATCTTCTTCTTCCTGTTTGACCAGCTTGGGGACCAGTTCATTGATCTTGTAATACAGCTCTGAGCTGTCATCGGCAGGGCCCGAAATAATTAGTGGCGTTCGAGCCTCATCGATCAGGATAGAATCCACCTCATCGATAATCGTAAAGTGCAGTTCGCGTTGTACCTTGTCCTCAAGACCAAAGGCCATGTTGTCACGCAGGTAATCGAAGCCAAACTCATTATTGGTTCCGTAAGTGATATCGGCCTGGTAGGCCTCCTGGCGAGCGGTATGCTCCATGTCAGCGACTACTACACCTACCGACATACCCAGGAAGTTGTATAGCTTACCCATCCAGCCCGCATCACGTTTGGCCAGGTAGTCATTCACGGTAATAACATGGACACCTTTTCCGGTAAGTGCGTTGAGATAGGCTGGCAGGGTTGCCACCAGGGTCTTACCCTCACCGGTGCGCATTTCAGTAATTTTGCCCTCATTCAGCACCATGCCCCCAATCAGCTGGACATCGAAATGGCGCATTTCCATCACACGTTTGCCTGCTTCACGGACTACCGCAAAGGCCTCGGGCAAAAGACTCTCCAGGGTTTCTCCATTGGTATAGCGTTCTCGAAACTCGTCTGTCTTGGCCTGTAATTCGCTATCCGACAGGGCAGAGATTGACTCTTCCAGGGCATTAATTTTTGCCACATGCCTGCGGTACTGTTTGACCAGGCGTTCGTTTCGACTACCAAAAATCTTTTTTAATGCTGTGTTAAACATGGAAAAAAGGGACCATCCTGTGAGCTTGTGATTATTGTTTACGGCTTTAAACCAAAGGCCGTTATTCTACAGGCAGTCGGGTCATTTGTCCCCAATCGATTGGGATTTGGTGGATTTGAGGTTTATTCGCCCTTTGGCATCCAGCTGGAGCTGGGTATCCGGAAAATCCTGCTCTGTCAGCTCTTTTATCATACGGGCCGCTGCATGTTTTTCATCCAAAATGGGGCCTTCTGGGCGCTGTTGTCGTGCTGAGACGACCTGCCCCCCCAGAAATGCCCCATTTGCCCTGAGATTCACCATCAGGATAGGGGCCAAACCCTTGATACCGGCCACACTGATACCCCAGTGGGTACAGAAATTACCCAGGCTGTAGGCAATCAATCGGCCCTTATAGAGTTCCAGAGCCCTCAATACGTGGGGCCCATGTCCTATAACCAGATCGGCTCCGGCATCAATGACTGCATGGGCAAATTTGACGGCATCCCCCCTATCCTCGCCATGGTAAAACTCGGTATCAAACGGAATCCGCGTTGCATCCAGGCCTTCTGCCCCGGCATGCATGGACACCATTACGATTTCATGTCTGCCAGCCAGTTCGGCCACCACCTCGACTGCTTTTTTGATGTCCAGCATGTCATTGGAATTGCCAAAGGGGGCAAAGGCAACCATGGCCACTTTAAGGCCCTTAACCTGCCAACTGGCCACATCACCCAATCGGCCAGAATGATGGATACCCAGCGCCGAGAGGGCCTCCATCGAGCTGCTACGCCCTTCTTCACCAAAATCACGGGCATGATTATTGGCCAGACTCATCACATCGAAACCAGCATCTTTCAATCTGGAGGCATAACGGGTCGGTGTTCGAAACAGATAACAGGCTGACAGGGTTTTGCACTTTTTGATGGGCTCCCCCCCATCCAGCAAAACCCCCTCCAGATTCCCAAAAGTGATATCAGCCTGTCGTAAAATGGGAGAGACACGAGCAAGGATATTCAAATCGTCAGGTGGCAGGGTATCTTTTGGAAAATCAGTCCCCAGCATCATGTCTCCTACCGCTGCAACCTGAACGATTCGTGAATCATTATCGGCTGGCTCAAGGATATTGGGACCACTACAGGCACTGATAAATACCAGTAAGCAAATAGAAATGCACTTAATAGAATAGTGGCGAATGTTAGATAAACTACACCTCAATTCATCTTCCCCAAAACAAAACAGCCGGCAAATGCCGGCTGATATTAACAATTCAAGTTACAAAAACTTTGATTACCGAGAAGCGTGAATATAACGCTTCGGATCCACATGTCGGCCATTACGCATCACTTCAAAGTGGACGTGTGGTCCTGTCGAACGACCGGTTGTCCCCATTATTGCCACAACCTGGCCTTTCTTGACTGTCTGGCCTACTCGTACAAGGTTGTCTTTACAATGACCATAACGAGTTACGTAACCATTACCATGATTAATTTCGACCAGATTACCGTAACCAGAGCGCTTGCCCGAGAAGGTTACAACCCCGGCTGCGACAGAAACAATATCGGAACCCAGTTTACCCGCAAAGTCGATACCAGAATGATGGACTCGACGACCGGTAAATGGGTCAGTACGAAGACCAAAGTACGATGATAACCAACCCCGAGTAATCGGACGGCCAGTCGGCATCACTTCAGCCTGCAAATTTCGATTCATGATCATCGTCTCAAGCACACTCAACTGCTGAGAACGGTCTTCAAGCTGAGCTGTTAATTGCTGCAAAGACTTAACAAAATCTGGTACACCCATGGGCTTGGCATTAGCATCATTAGCTCCAACCGGTCCACCCTGTGCTGGTGGATGATTAAAATCAAATTCGCCTTTATCAAGCTTGGCCATTTTAGTAAGCCGAGAACCCAATGCATCCAGACGAATAACATGAGACTGCAATTTACCCAATTTAAGGGCAAGGGCATTCATGTTTTCTTCAGCAGTACGGGTGACCTCTGAAATCTGAAGTCGCTGAGTATCCAGTTCTGATTGCATGGCTACTGCCAGTTCATCAGGATTGGACCTCATATGGCTGATTCCTAACGTATAGCCAGCGTACATTAATCCCCCAGGGAGGATGACAAAGATTGCCAATACTAAAGCAAGTACCTTTTTCTTACATAAAGTTACAAGTCCAGAGTAGCCCTTGCTTCTTGTCATCAATACAATATTCATGCGTTACATTCGCCTAATGTTATTATGATTACCTAACTGGTTTATCGGCTTGTATTATTCGTGTTTTAATTTTTTTTTGTGAGTTTCCACAGGTTTAGCGCTTAGACCTATATAATATACTTATAGTCTTACTGCAAGTGTCTAAATAGCCAGATAAAAGTATGGATTCCAGCCAGCAAATATACAAGTATCTATTAAAACAAAACCATCAAGTTGTGGAGCTAATCACACACAGCCTGTCTCTACACACAGCTCAACGGCAGTTAAATCCATATATAAATCAGTATGTTAAAGGCTATTGGGATATAGGATCTTGCTCCCAAAAAGAGTTAACAATCCTGGTTTCAACCCCTGAGAACGCCGCAAAATTACGATTTCAAACCAATAAAATACTGACTGAAATACGTAAGCTAGATTCCTTTAAACTGTTAAGTTATATAAACATCAAGGTTATACCAAAAGAAAAAACCGCTATAACGGATAGTAACCTTAAAATTAAAAAGCTTAAAAAACCCGTTAACGCCACTGATGTCCTAAATCAGCTTTCTGATTCAATTGAAGATTTAGAACTGAAAATGGCTTTAAGGAGGCTAGCTAATAACCTTAAGAATTAGCTGGCCTGTACGGGTTGCATAAAGGAAATAGGGGATTCTTTCTCGTCTTCGAAAGTTACCAGTTCCCATGCATCTTCCTGGGCAAGCAGAACTCGAAGTAACTTATTATTGAGGGCATGCCCTGATTTGTAACCATTGAATGAACCAATCAGGCTACGGCCAAGCAAATACAAATCACCAATGGAGTCGAGAATCTTATGCTTGACGAATTCATCGACATAGCGAAGACCATCTTCATTAAGTACGCGGTAGTCATCAACGACAATGGCATTATCCAGGCTTCCACCCAGGGCCAGGTTGTTGGCACGAAGTGTTTCAATCTGACTCATAAAACCAAAGGTTCGAGCACGAGATACTTCTTTCACAAATGAGGTTGTGGAGAAATCCACTTCAGCCATCTGATGGCGTTCTTTGAAGGCAGGGTGCTCAAAATCAATGGTAAAAGCGACCTTGAAACCATCATAGGGTTTAAACTCAACCCATTTATCACCATGGTCGACTTTCACCGGTTTTTTGATGCGAATAAAGCGCTTGGGAACATTCTGTTCCTGAATACCGGCAGATTGAATAAGGAACACAAAAGGCCCAGCACTACCGTCCATAATAGGAACTTCTGAGGCATTCAGATCGATGTAGGCATTATCAATCCCCAAACCAGCCAGTGCAGAGAGTAAATGTTCAATTGTTGCAAC
>Ga0224506_10000487_pt1 | contig 33595 bp, 22 predicted proteins | sample SF_Jan12_sed_USG_2_FD_169108 | JGI IMG/M metagenome (GOLD analysis project Ga0224506, IMG submission 169108) | Sediment microbial communities from San Francisco Bay, California, United States - SF_Jan12_sed_USGS_8_1 | ecosystem: Environmental > Aquatic > Marine > Sediment | place: USA... | reverse complement strand
GGGCACATGTATGAAGCCGCGGTCGCCCACTATTTGGCCACGGGCAAAAGGACTTTCCTGGATGTGGCCCTCAAAAACGCCGATTATATCGCCAGCGTATTCGGCCCCGGCAAGAGTCACGGTGCTCCCGGGCATCAGGAGATCGAGATCGGATTGGCCAAGCTCTACAGGATCACGGGAGACCGAAAACACCTGGATCTGGCGAAGTTTTTCCTGGATGAACGGGGGAACTCTGCGGACCGCAAGTTATTCGGTGAGTATTCCCAGGACCATCTGCCAGTGACTGAGCAGAGCGAGGCGGTTGGACACGCTGTCCGTGCGGCTTACATGTATTCCGGCATGGCGGATGTGGCTGCCCTGACCGGCGATTCCTCCTACATTCAGGCCATCGACAGAATATGGGAAGATGTCGTCCAGGGGAAAATCTATATCACGGGAGGCATCGGGGCCACTGGTGCCGGCGAAGCCTTTGGCGGGGATTACAACCTTCCTAATGCCACTGCTTATGCGGAAACATGCGCTTCTATCGGAAATGCCCTCTGGAACCACCGCATGTTCCTCCTCCATGGAGATGCCAAGTACATCGATGTGCTGGAGCGCATTCTGTATAACGGGCTGATCTCCGGAGTGGCGTTAACCGGAAAACTTTTCTTCTATCCCAACCCGCTGGAATCTTATGGGCAGCACCAGCGCAGTCCCTGGTTCACCTGTGCCTGCTGTCCGAGCAACATCTCCCGCTTCATGCCTTCTGTTCCTGGATATGTGTATGCCAAGCGGGATGACATCCTTTATGTCAACCTCTTCATCGACAGCGAAGTCAAGGTTGACCTTAAGGGACAACAGGTCAGCATCAAACAGGAGTCAGAATATCCCTGGGAGGGAAGCATAAAAATCACCGTGAACCCGGAGAAGCCGGGCGAATTCGCTGTCTTTATCCGGATTCCGGGATGGGCGCAAAATCAGCCGGTCCCCAGCAACCTCTATCAGTATCTGAGCAGAAGCGATGAAGAGCCTGTCCTCAAAGTCAACGGGGAACTGATTGATCTTAACCTGGATAAAGGATATGCGAGTATCCGCCGCACCTGGAACAAAGGAGACGCTGTAGAACTGGATCTTCCGATGCCGGTCCGCCGGCTGATCAGTCATCCTGAAGTCAAAGAAAACATCGGCAAAGTGGCGCTTGAACGGGGTCCGATCGTCTTCTGTGCGGAATGGCCCGACAACCTGGATTTTGTTAGCAACCTGGCTTTGCCGAATGGCACTGAACTGGAAGTGGAACGCCGTGAAGGCCTGTTTGATGGTATTGCTGTGATCAAAGGCCAGGTTCAAGCTCTCCATCAGGGAAAAGACGAAAAAGAAACGATAACAATGCAGCAGGAGTTCATTGCCATCCCTTATTATGCCTGGGCCCACCGCGGCCAGGGCGAAATGGCGGTCTGGCTGCCCCGTCAAGAATCCTTGGCGCGGGCCTTACCAAAACCATCGATCGCTTCGACAAGCCAGGTCAGCGTCTCCCGCGGCAAAAACGGATCACCCATCAATGACCAGTGGGAGCCGAAAAACTCCAACGATCATAGCCATCCTTATCTTCACTGGTGGCCCACAAAAGGAACCGCGGAGTGGGTGCAGTACGACTTTAAGAAGCCGGAGATAGTTTCCGCGGTCGAAGTCTACTGGTTCGACGATACAGGCCGGGGAGAATGCCGGGTTCCAGTCTCCTGGAGGGTACTGTACAGGAAAGACAGTGAATGGATTCCGGTTGTCAACAAAGACCCTTACGGCGTGGAGAAAGACAAGTATAACCGGGTGACCTTCGAGCCTGTCCGGACAGCAGGACTCCGGCTGGAAATCCAGCTCCAGGAAAAATTTTCCGCCGGAATCCATGAGTGGAAAGTATACCTGTATGGGGTCAGGTGACTTCGAGGACAACAACTGACTTCGACGGCAGTGTCGTCACTATCATCCCCTTCTTCAGTTGAACTGAGTTGAAGGCAGAGGGTTTGATATTTTCCGGGTTGGCAAAGGAATTATGAGCTGTCATTTGCTCAGCGGTCAAAATCCGTCCCTTGACATTCTTTAGGTTCACACCGCGAAACTCCAGAATAACATCTGCGGAATGATTGGGGTCGAGGTTGCAGAGTGAGACATGGATCTTTCCGTCTCGATCAAGCGATGCCGAAACACTCAGAGAGGGAATACGGTTGCCTTCATGTTCGTACTGGACACACTCCAGGTCAACAGGAAGCAGTGTTGCATCCTGATGGACCTGGTACATGTCGAAGACATGGTAGGTCGGAGTGACTATCATCTTTTCCCCTTCGGTGAGTATCATTGATTGGAGCACATTAATGGTTTGGGCCAGGTTAGCCATCTTGACCCGCTCACAGTGGCTGTTGAAGATATTCAAAACCACTCCTGCCACAACAGCATCCCTCAGCGAATTCTGCTGGTAGAGGAACGAGGGATTTGTTCCGGGCTCTACCTCGTACCAAGTCCCCCACTCATCGACGATCATGCCCACCCGTTTATCCGGGTCATACCTGTCTATTATGGCCGAATGTCGGGTGATTAACTCATCCAGGAATAGCGCCTTCTGCAAGGTCTCAAACCAGTCCTTCTCTTCGAACTTGGTGGCGGAGTTCTTGTTTCCCCAGCCGCCAGGTACGATGTAGTAATGAAAGCTCAGGCCCGACATCATCCGTTCAGCCTCGCGCATCAGCACATCGGTCCAGTTGTAATTCTCACCGTAGCTTCCGCAGGCGATCTTATAAATCCGGTTTTTGGAAAAGTTCCTCACATAAGTCTGGTAGCGGCGGTAGAGATTCGCATAGTGCTCCGGTGTCATGTTGCCCCCGCATCCCCAGTTCTCGTTTCCTATGCCGAAGAACTTCAGCTCCCAGGGCTCTTCCCGGCCGTTTTTCCGGCGGAGGTCGGCCATCGGACTCTGACCGTCGAAAGTCATGTACTCGATCCATTCCTGCATCTCCTGGACCGTGCCGCTGCCCACATTGCCGCAAATGTAGGGTTCACAACCGAGCTGCTCGCAGAGGTCCAAAAATTCGTGAGTACCGAAATGATTATTCTCGGTTACACGCCCCCAGTGGGTGTTGACCATGTTCGGACGCTCTTCGCTCGGCCCGATCCCGTCTTTCCAGTGGTACTCATCGGCAAAACATCCGCCCGGCCAACGGAGGACCGCTATCTTTGTCTTTTTCAAGGCTTCCACGACATCATCCCGGATTCCGCGAGTATTTTTTATCGGACTCTCCTCCCCTACCCAGAATCCCCCGTAGATGCACCGGCCCAGGTGCTCGGAAAAATGGCCGTAGATGTTTTTGTCGATCGTATCTTTTCCCAGGTCAGCGTTGATGACTATTTTGTTTCTAACCGGCTGGCTCTCTTTGTCCACAGCAAAAACAAACCCGATGACCATGACCAACGCTAACGCCAGACCTCCTGAGATATTTTTCCAATTTCTCATGATATCCCTCCTTATCGTGCCTAATGAAGAGGCGCGTGTCATTTTAAAAAGAGTCCATCTGTAATGTCAAATCAATAAACAACTATTATATACGAACACTATTTGACATACCCACGAAATTAATAGTAAAAATATCCCTCTGAAATTGAGAAAGGAAGGGTTCTTGCCATGGAATCACTAGACTGGATAATCATCGCGATCTATTTTGGCATCATCCTGGGCATCGCCTGGTGGGTGATCAGACAGAAACAGGAATCTCCGACACAGTATTTTCTGGCAGGCCGGCACGTGGGCTGGTTTGTGATCGGCGCCGCCATTTTCGCCTCCAACATCGGCTCCGAGCACCTGGTCGGGTTGGCCGGCACAGGCGCCAAGACCGGCGTGGCCATGGGGCACTACGAGCTACATGCCTGGTGCATCCTGCTTCTCGGCTGGGTTTTTGTTCCGTTTTACATGCGGAGCAAGGTCTTTACCATGCCGGAATTCCTGGAAAGGCGTTACTCCCCCTCTGCCCGCTGGTTTCTGTCCTTGATCTCACTGGTGGCCTATGTGCTGACCAAAGTCTCCGTGACGGTCTATGCCGGCGCCATCGTCTTCCAGACCTTGCTCGGCACCGAATTCTGGACCGGAGCCCTCATCACAGTGGTCCTGACTGGAATCTACACCATCCTGGGAGGACTACGGGCAGTCGTTTACACCGAGGCTCTGCAGGCCATCGTTCTTTTAGTCGGGTCGATCACTGTCACCATAGTTGGCTTGATCAAGATCGGAGGCTGGAACAACCTGGTTGCCGTGGCAGGAAAAGAACATCTCAATCTTTTCCTGCCTCTGAACCATCCGGATTTTCCCTGGCTGGGAATGCTCCTGGCCCCGCCGATCGTCGGGATCTGGTACTGGTGCACTGACCAGTGCATCGTCCAGCGAGTCCTGGCCGCCAAAAATGAAACCCAGGCCAGGCGGGGAACAATCCTGGCTTCTTACTTCAAGCTCTTCCCTTTCTTCATCTTCTTCATTCCCGGAGTGACGGCCTATGCCCTGGCAAAATCCGGACAGCTCGAGCTTCCTGTCGCGGACCAGGCCTTTCCTGCCATGGTCAAAATGCTCCTGCCTGTCGGCATCAGAGGCCTGGTTGTCGGAGGTCTGCTGGCAGCGCTGATGAGTTCTTTAGCCGCTGTCTTCAACTCCTGCTCGACGCTCTTCACCATGGATATCTATAAAAAGCTCAGACCACAAACAACCGAGAAAAAACTGGTCCTGGTGGGACGTATCGCCACCGGAGTGGTGGTTGTCTGCGGCATCCTCTGGATCCCATTGATGAAATTCATCTCCAGCGAGCTGTATCATTACCTGCAAAGTGTCCAAGCTTATTTCGCTCCCCCCATCTTTTCGGTCTTTCTGCTGGGAATATTCTGGAAGAGGATCAATTCCCGGGGAGCGCTCACCGCGCTCATCGGCGGCTTTGTCATCGGCATGCTGCGTCTTGTCGCGGAAATCTTTAAAGACAAATTGAGCGGCTGGCTGCATACGTTTGCCGATGTCAACTTCCTCTACTTTTGTGTCTACCTGACCCTGCTCTGCATCGGGGCAATGATCGTTGTGAGCATGTTCACCCGACCACCCATTTACGAAAAAATCCAGGGATTGACCTATGCGACGACTGTCGCCGAAGATAAAAAAACCTCCCGAGCGAGCTGGAACAAGCGGGACGTCATACTGTCCTTGATCGTCCTGGCCATCATAGCTACTGTGATGATCCTTTTTTCTCCGCTTGTTGTAGCTAAATAACTGCAAAAAGAGTACTATCGACAAAAGGAAAATTTTCAGCAGAAACAAGGAATAAAAAATGAAAAAGTACGCATTAGGCTTAGATTTCGGGACAAATTCCTGCCGTTCCTTGATCGTCGACCTTGAGGAAGGCATCGAGCTGGCCAGCTATGTTTTTAACTATCCCTCTGGCAGCGAAGGCATTCTTCTCGACCCCAAAGACCCCAATGTTGCCCGGCAAAATCCCCAGGATTACCATGAGAGCCTTGCGGCATCTGTTAAGGAGGCCATCGCCCTGGCGAGAAAACAAGACCCGGAATTTTCCCCTGAAAACATCATCGGGATCGGCGTGGATACCACAGGGAGCAGCCCCATGCCGGTCGATGAAGAGGGAACGCCCTTAGGACTTCTGCCGGAATTCAATGAGAACCTGAATGCCATGGTCTGGCTCTGGAAAGACCATTCCAGCTATGCCGAAGCTGCCCAGATCACAGCCCAGGCGAGAAAAACCCGCCATCTGTACCTGGCAAAGGTCGGCGGAACCTACTCCTCAGAATGGTTCTGGAGCAAGATCCTCCACTGCAAGAATACGACTCCTGAGGTCTTCCAGGCTGCCCATAGTTTTGTCGAGTTCTGTGATTACATTCCTGCCCTTCTGGCCGGTGACACTCGCCCGGACAGAATCATCCGCAGTGTCTGCGCCGCAGGCCACAAAGCCATGTACAACGAAGAATGGGGCGGCCTGCCGGATAAAGAATTCCTCTCCTCCGTTGACCTGGAGCTGGGAAAGCTCCGTGACAGGCTGTACGAAAAGGCAGTGCCTTCTGACCGGTTAGCCGGGCATCTCTCCCAGGAATGGGCAGAAAAACTCGGGCTCCAGCCCGGAATCGCCGTGGCTGTCGGCGCCTTTGACGCCCATATGGGAGCAGTCGGCGCTGGGGTGAAGGAAGGAACCCTGGTCAAAATCCTGGGAACAAGCACCTGTGACATCATGGTCTTTCCCAAGCAGAAAAGTCTGGCCGATATTCCAGGGGTGTGCGGAATCGTGGACGGTTCTGTGCTCCCGGATTATTATGGCATCGAGGCCGGACAGTCCGCTGTCGGGGATATCTTTTTATGGTTTGTGAACCACCTGGTTCCGGATAAATACGGGAAAACCCCTGATGAAAAATTCAAAGGCCTCGAAGTCGAAGCTGCCAAACAGAAACCGGGCGAGCATGGGCTCCTGGCCCTGGATTGGAATAACGGCAACCGGACCATACTTGTGGATGTCCGCTTGAGCGGTCTCCTTATCGGACAGACGCTTCACACACAGGCGCATGAAATCTACAGGGCTTTGATCGAGGCCACTGCCTTCGGCGCGTTGACTATCATCAACCGCATCGAGGAATACGGAGTGGGAGTCGAAGAAATCGTCAACTGCGGAGGACTGGCCGCAAAGAATCCTTTCCTGATGCAGATCTATGCCGATATCACCGGACGCCCGATGAAGGTGTCCAGAAGCGAGCAGACCTGTGCTCTGGGCGCTGCCATATTCGGAGCCGTTGCCGCGGGGAAAGAGAAGGGCGGGTTCCCGAGCGTCGAAGAAGCCCAAAATGTCCTGACCGGAATCAAGGAAACTCACCAACCCAACCCTGAAAATCATCAGGTCTACAAAGAACTGTTCCGTCTGTACAGCCAGCTCCATGATGCCTTCGGGACCGAATCCTGGTCAGGCACTCTTTACAACGTGATGAAAGAGCTCATCGCCTTGAGGGAAAGACGGAGGAAATCCGAATGAACAGATTAGAATTAAAAGAACTGGTCTGGCGGGCCAACCTGGATTTAGTCAAACACAACCTGGTGATCCTGACCTGGGGAAATGTCAGTGGATATGACCGGAATGAGGGAATAATGGCCATCAAGCCCAGCGGGATGTCTTATGAAGAAATAATGCCAGAAGATATCGTCATCGTTGATCTGGAAGGCAAAGTTATAGAAGGAGCACTGAATCCCTCATCAGATACTCCCACCCATCTTGAGCTCTATACATCCCTGGAAGCAATATCAGCCGTGGCTCATACCCACAGTGAATATGCTACCATGTTTGCCCAGGCGAATAGAGAAATTCCGTGTCTGGGGACGACCCATGCCGATTATTTCAACGGGCCCGTTCCTGTTACCCGTTTGATCAGCGCCAGGGAAGTGGAAAGCGATTATGAGAGGAACACGGGCAAAGTGATCATCGAGCGCTTTTCCGGCCTGAATCCTCTGGAGATGCCGGCGGTGCTGGTGGCTGGACACGGTCCCTTCACCTGGGGAAGAACTCCGGATGAAGCGGTGAAGAACTGTGTGGCCCTGGAGAAAGTGGCCAAGATGGCCTGGGGAACGCTCTTTTTGAACCCGCAGTGCGATCAGGTTCCTGAATATCTCCGGCAAAAACATCACCAGAGGAGGCATGGACCTGATGCCTACTACGGCCAGAAAAAAAGGAGCAAGGAATGAATAACATACCTCAAATCAACCTGGGGATCATTGCGGTCAGCAGGGACTGCTTTCCCCTAGAGCTGTCTCAGAAAAGAAAAGCCAGGGTTCTCAAAGAATGCCAGAAAAAGAGAATTCCGGTCATGGATATCGAAACCACCGTTGAAAATGAGAAGGACGCTCTCCAGGCTTTGGAGGAGATCAGGAAAAAGAAGATCAACGCCTTTGTCATCTATCTGGGCAATTTTGGGCCTGAAGGTCCCACCACCCTTCTTGCCCAGAAGTTCGACGGTCCGGTCATGTTCGTGGCCGCTGCAGAGGAAAGCGGAAAAGACCTGATCCAGGGAAGAGGAGATGCCTTCTGTGGGATGCTCAACGCGTCCTACAACTTAGGGTTGAGAGGCCTGAGCTCTCATATCCCCGAATATCCTGTCGGAGTGGCTGGCGAAGTGGCAGGGATGATCGCTGAGTTCATTCCTGCAGCCAGGGTTATCTGCGGTTTAAAGCATCTCAAAATCTTCTCCTTCGGGCCCCGTCCTCAGGACTTTTATGCCTGTAACGCGCCGATCAAGCCTCTGTTCGACCTGAGCGTGGAGGTCATGGAAAACAGCGAGCTCGACCTCTATGACATTTTTCTTAAAGCCAAGAATTCCCCGGAAGTCAAGAAAGTCGCGGCAGACATGGCCCAAGAGCTGGGAAAGGGCAATACCTATCCGGACCTGCTGGAGAAGCTCGCCCAGTATGAGGTGGCGCTGGCCAGGTTCTATGATGACAACCTCGGGGCTTCGGAATACGGCGTTTTCGCCAATAAATGCTGGCCTGCGTTCGAAAGCCTTTTCGGGTTTGTGCCCTGTTATGTCAACTCCCGGCTGGCCTCCAGAGGTATTCCCGTGGCCTGTGAGGTGGATATCTACGGAGCGCTGAGCGAATACATGGCCACCTGCGCTACCGAGCTTCCCGCCACACTCCTCGATATCAACAACACGGTCCCCGGTGACATGTACAGAGTAGCGAAGGATAAGGTCAAAAAGTATAAATCCAGTGACCTGTTCATGGGATTCCACTGCGGAAACACAGCCTCATCCTGTCTTATTCGACCTGAGATGAAATACCAGCTGATCATGAACCGTTTGATGGAACCGGGAAAAAAGCCAGACATCACCAGAGGAACACTGGAAGGGAGGATCCGTCCCGGGGAGATCACGATCTTCCGGCTGCAGTCCACAGCCGATGCCAGGCTCCGGGCTTACATCGCCGAAGGCGAGGTCCTGGATATCGACCCCAAATCTTTCGGCAGCATCGGAGTACTGGCCGTCAAAGAGATGGCCCGCTTCTACCGGCACGTTCTCATCGAAAAAAGATTTCCCCATCACACCGCAATGGCCTTCAAACACACCGGCAAATCCCTGTTTGCGGCCCTCAAGATGTTGGGAATCGAGGATGTGGGATACAATCAGCCTGAAAACGTTCCGTATAAAAGTGAAAATCCCTTCTGATTTTTAACAACATGGAAAAAGCGGCCAGACGGCCATTCAGTCTTTTTTCCGGTTGCTTCTTCTGCCGATCCAACCCAGGATTCCAGGCAGGATGACCACTGTGGTTATGAAGCATCCGCCTACGCCCAAGAAGAGCGCTCCCCCGAACTGTCCCCAGGCCGGGAAGGCGGAGAAGATCAGAGACCCGAAGGCGAGCATTGTGGTCAGGGATGTAAGCAAGATCGCTTTTCCAGTGCTGGCAAAAACGATCCTCAGCCGTCCGTTTCCTTCGTGCCTCCAGCGGTGCATGATGTGCACTCCATCATCGATGCCGATACCGATGATCAGAGGAAGGCCCATGACGCTCATCAGGGAAAGCTTGATCCCCACGAGATACATGAGGCCGACCATCCAGAACACACCGAAGGCCAGGGGGATCATCGCTATCAGTGACCTCTTCGGACTGCTGAAGTCTGCCCAGAGAAGGAGGAAGACGACAATCAGGGTCAAAATGATGGCATTGCGTCCATCGCGTCCGAAAATTCTGAGCAGAGCTATGGATAAGGGCGGTACTCCTGTGGCCCTCTCGCTGACACTTTCCACGTCGTTCACAAAGCGCTTGAGAAACTCTCCATCGTAGATGCTTCCAGCCGGATAGACGGATAACAGGAATTGATTCCTGGCCTTATTGCTGTACCGGTCCAAGATGGAGGTCGGCAGCTCTTCCAGATGGATAGGTTCAATGGAGCTCATCCTGATGATGGATTGTTTGAAATGAGGCGCGAAGCTCTTCTGGAATGTGGACAGTCCTTGTCTCACCTCTGAAGCATCCCCATCCAGAAGCTGCAGGAGCTTTCGGATGATGTTCGGTGAATCCGGGTTCTCGGGATCTCCGACAATTTCCTTGCACTTGTTATCCACCTTATCCTGTCCTCCGATAAAGGCCATATCCTGCATCTCCATGATGTTCATCTCCAGACGCTCGATCTCATTCTTGAAAGTCTCCAGCTCATCCGGGAGGAAGGCATGATTCACCGTGGCTGACTGGATCTTTCCACGGATCTCGTCGATATGGGGAATCCTCTCCTGCTGCTGCTCTGGAGAGGGGACGAAGACCGAGATGTCATCAGTGATGGCCACTGAACCCAGCTCTCGGTATTCTTTGGCCAGCTCATAGGAGTCTTGAACATTGTCGGTTGTGACCAGAGCGTAGTCCATGCTCAGGTCAAATTTTTCGACTACTGTATCAATGAGCTCAACGGAAACGAGCCCTTTGGGCTCCATGTTCCGAAAATCATAGTCCCATCTGATCTGGAATGCGGCCCAGATCAAGAAGACACTTATGACGAGCGATGTGATGATGGTGAAGACATAATGTCTGCCCAGCCAATCGCACGCTCTCCCCAGAACTCGGAAGGAGATGTCTCTTTCGAGCTTTGTCACTCCTTTTTTCTGGAGCCTCTTATCCCTGAGCCTGGCGCGCAAGACAAGCAGGACAGGAAGCACAAGAAAGGTGGCGAGAAGGATGGCCAGCAGGCCTGTTCCCATGACAAGCCCCATTTCTTTCATCCCGCGAGATTGACTGATAGCCAGGGCGTAAAACGCACAGGATGTCGTTACCGCACCCGTGACGATCCCTTTCCCGCTTTTCATGAACGCGGCCTCCATGGCCTGAGCGATGCTCTCTCCTGCGGCCCGGTGCTCTGTGAATCCAGATATCAGATGGATGGAGAAATCAATGCCCAGCCCGAGGATGATGACAGCCATGGTTGAGGTGACCAAGTTCAGCTGGCCGACCACGATAAAGGCGCTTCCCAGCGCCCAGATCACGCCTACAAGAAGGTTGGCTATGGCGAATACCGGAGCCACCCACATCCTGAAGGAAACCATGAGCAGGATGAGAATGGCCAGCATGGCAATCACCGTGGTGTAGCCCAGGCTTTGCTGGGCATAGACCTGCTCGTCATGTTCCTTGGGGATTGACCCGCTCAACCCTGCCTCGATATCCGGAAAATCCTTTAACAGATCATCGAGAATAGACTGAGCTGTCCTTGTCCCTGACATGATGTAATCCCTGTCCATCAGAGTGAAGGCGGGAATGACGTTCAGTAGGAGAGCTGTTTTATCATAGGAGAGAAGGTAGGGCTCGCCAAAAAGAATCTTATCCGCAGCTGCGCGCACATCCTCATCAGGAACTTCCTCGCCTTCAGAGGCTTTCTGCAGCAGGAGAATGAGATTCTGGATCCCGTCCAGGAATCCCCAGGCTCCGTCTTCTTTCTCTCTTGTGGATATGGATTCTTCCTGTCCAACATACTCCTTTTCCATGGAATTGTTGATGTTGGGGATCAAATCTACCAGGTTGGGACCCATGAAGATGTCCTTCAAATTTGTCAGGTCCTCTTCTTTGACCAGCATCAGCATGTGCTCTTTAAGGAATTCAATCGGCGCCTTGTAGTCGACACGCTGGAACAGCTTATAATTCATCTGGGAGCGCAACTCTCTGATCGTGGACTCCAGCTTTGCGATTTTTGCCTCTGATCTCTCTTTTTTCCCCAATTTATCTATCTTCCTCTGGAGTTTGTCTATCTTTTCCTGGAGCGAATCGTTCTTGCCCGTGTCTCTGGCTTCCAGAATCCGGGGGGCCAGCTGATCGGCAAACTCTTTGATGCGTCTTTCTTCGCCTTGAATAACGACGACGATGCTTGTGGCCGTGGAGAACTCTTCGATGATCCTGTTGAATTGAGCGACCTTAGGGTCCTTTTCAGGCAAAAGGTCTGAGGTGCGAGTGGTGACAGCGAGCCGTCTGGCAAAGGCCGCAAAGAGGATGGTTAAAAGAATAACGACAAGCGTCATTCTCCAGGGATGAGCGGTATGCCAATGTGCCAGTGTCTTCAAGATTTTTTCTCTCATTGTCCTTTTCCTTTCCCTTGATCAGCTAAAAATAGACACGGACCCTTATCAATCCCCCGTTCCCCATTTTTTTGGAAAAGGCCTTCCCTTCCTGGCCGAAGTTAAAATTCAGGTAGGCAAAAATCTCCACATTATCCGAGAAGCTGTAACTCAGGGTGGGCACCAGAGCTGTGCTTTTGTCGGAAATGCTGTAGATTGCGGACAGTCCAACATTCAGCAAATCAGTGGCCGGATGCTGGATGGAGACATACACCTGGTCGCGGGTGATGGCCTTCTGCTCCATGGCCATAAGACGCATCCAGTCATTGAGCTTGTAATCCATGTAATCGGTCTTGCCCAAGGTGTTGCGGTAATACTCAATCATCAGGTAGGTTTGAAAATTGAAGGTGTAATCCGTGCCCACCACCAGCTCGTAGAAATCATCGGAATTCTCCATCCAGTTGTAGGCGTACTCGGCCCAGACACCCAGCCCCAGAAGCTCGCCGGCTGTGCTCGCTCCGAGGAGCTGCCGTTTTTCAGGGAGTTCCAGGAAGGACATATTTGCCGGGTCGAACTGTGTGTAATCATGAAAGAGCCAGACTTTCTCGATGGCGGTGATGGCGTAATCAAAATGAGAAATCCTTCCCTTCAACTGAGCCAATTTGGCTGAATTCTGCCAGTTATCCTCGGGTGAGAAGAGAGCTGTGAAGGTATAGGCGGTTCCCAGCGGAACATCCAGCCGGACTGCGTTATGCCCGGGCTGCTCGTAGGTCGGGTCGAAAAGCTCTTTGATGTTGAAGACATCGGTCGGGTTCCAGACATAGCCAGTTCCCAGAGAAATCTGCTGCTTCCCGGCAGTCAGGTCAAAATATTTGAAAGAAAGCTTGATGTAGGCATTATCGAGAAAATGCCTGTCCGAGAACGGAAGCACGTAATAATCCTCCATTCCAGGCGGGACTTCGGCCACAGCTTGGTCAGGCAGAAAATCCAGGATGTTCCACATGGTCTTGCCGTGATAGGTGATGTAGTCGAAATTGGCGGCAAAGGTGACTTTATCGGACAGGCTGGATTTGAGATCCACGCGGAGTTTATTGGAGTAAAGGAGCCAAAAATCGTCCTGAACCTGGGCGCCGCTCGCCTGAGATTCATAGTAGCCAAAGATGTCCACCCCCTTCTGAGCAAAAAGCGAACTCAAAGTAAAAAGAGTGGCGACAAGTAAAATTATTCCTTTCTTCATTTTTTCAATTCCCTCTCAGTGAACATTGTGTCATCCAGGGTGACATTGAACTTCACTTCCAGAATTTCCATCTCCGTCTGGGTGTTGTCGTTTTTGTTATGCATGACCGCCTTCATCGCTGTCGGGATGCCGTCAATGACCCGGAGATTGCTCTGAACCAACCGCTTCAGGTGATAATCCGGATCATCCTCGTCATAATAATCGATGACTATAGGCACGAAATTCTCTTTAACCACCCAGATGATAAGGCGTGAATACGAACTATCGCTGTCCGGTTTTCGGGTGAGCTCCAGCTTGTAACAATCATGCCTCTCCATCTTTTCGTCCTCGAGCCTTTTTGTGGTGAATTCCTCGATAAAAGCATCACCGCCTCCCATGTCTTCATAGGAGAAATCGCTTCCCTGCATCTTCTGCTTCTTGGCATGGGAGGCCAGCTTCCTGACGCGCTGAGTCCGGGGAAAGTACATCCAGATATCGTCGGCGTTGTTCAGCATCAACACAGCCTGCCCTTTGACACGGGCTGGCTCCAGATAGCGGACAAGGTTCTTCTCTCCTTTATCCTTGCTCCAAGACTCGGAGATAAAAGTGCGCTTCTGACCCGAAGAGGTGGTAATCGTCATCTTCGATTTCGCATAGCTTGTATCGACATTGAACTGGTCATTGACTTTTTGAATGATCTCCTCTCCGGTCAGCTCCTGTCCGAATAAACCCGGAGCGATAAGTAAAACAATCAATCCCGAAATCATTATTTTTTTCATCCCGTTTCCTCCGATGACTCGCTTTTCTCTTTTTAATGGATATTTTTACCACACATAGGGGACCAAACGAAAGTGAGTATTCTGTGAATACTCCTCATAACCAGGTAATTCTCTTCTCAATGTCCAGTCTTCCAGTCCGGTGCGGATGATGAGGATGATCGCTGTCAACCCTGCAGGGATGAGCGCCCATAACGAGCCAAGCATCACGGGCAAAGCCATCCCAGTGAGAATCCATCCACTGTATCCGGGATGTCGGACATAATGATAAGGACCATGCGAGATGACAGCATGTCCCCGTTCGGACTGGATGCGGACAGTCGAGGCAAAAAAAGGATTCGAGAGTATGGCCCAGCTTCCAAGAGCAGATCCCAACGCAACTAACACCATTGCTGCGAACTGGAGGACAGAAGGAATCTCCTCAGACCATCCGAAGCGGATGTCCAATCCAGAAATGAGCAGTGTGACACTCGACATAAGGCTGAAAAAACCGGCGAGCCAAAAATCCCATTTCTTTGTGTCGGCTTTAATCTCTGAGCGTTCCTCGATCAATCCCGAATCTCTGTGGACCAAAATAATCATGTTGATGCTTACACCGATAATAAACAGGCTAATATAGATCCAGGCCATCCACCAATCCAGCCGGCCTGAGGACACAAACAGAATCGTGGCGATCATAATGATCTGGAACAGAATCTGCAGCGTTCTCTTCAAAATCTTGTCGTTCATTTCTTCCTCTTCTGACCCTGTTCGACGCGCTCCACTGATATCAATATCAGGTTCAAATCCCGGACCCGGGCAAGCAATCCGTGCAAGGCGGCCTGGTCTTTCACCGGGCCTTCGAGGACGGTCACTTCTCCTTCGCAGCTCATCGCCATCCCTTCAAACCAATCTGCCCATTTTTTATCCAGGCATCCCTCCACTTTAATTATGTAGTACATGGGGAGAATGTGCTTTGTTCCTTTTTTCATTTTTTTTCCTCGCATCCAGGCTATTGGCCTTTATGAAAACGATGACCGACGCTAAACTCTTTCCATCTCTTGTGGATAAACGAATGTCTTCAAGCTTTACCTTTTTTATAAATTCGGAATCTCTTTTTCTACTCATGATTTTTTCTTTCATTTTGCATCTCGCGCATTCTTTTCATTTAGAATATACGAAACCTTGAATGTGAGTGTCATCACACGAAGATGTGATTTTAAAGGGTGAAAAATACACGGGAATGGAATAAGATATTTTTACAAAATCCCTAATTCTTTGGCACGGGCAACGGCTTGAGTCCGGCTGTGGACGTTGAGCTTGCTGTGGATGTTTTTGGTATGGCTTCTGATGGTATTCAAGGAAACAAAGAGTTTTCTGGCAATCTGCTGGTTTGTCAGCCCGGCTGCGATGAAGTGCAAAACCTCCAGTTCCCTCTCGCTCAGAGGCTCTCCCGGGATGCCTTCTGTTTTTGGCGGAGCGGTACTTTTAAACGCCAGCAGTAGTTTCTTTATATAGCTTCGTGAAAATTCAGGTCTTTTTCCCTTCTGCACGCTTTCTGCCTGCTCAAGGACCTTCTCCAATAACTCGGCAATTCTGGAGCTTTCATGAACAATACTGATGATAAAACCTCCCGGCTCGGCAAGGAACAGGACCTTTTTCAACTCATCCAGGGCTAAATCCATTTTTCCTTTTCTATCCAGAGCCAGGGTTTTGAGCAATATAACCCATATCAGCGACACAATTCGAGTCCCAGCCTCCGCGCTCTGGATCAACCGGTCGAGCAAATGTTCCGCTTCATCCAACTTGCCTTGGGCCAGTAGAAACCGCGCCAGGACTATGTGCTCACTTTCTCTCCGGTTCGTCAGCTCATCATCGATTCCCAAGTTCCGCTCCTGTACCCAACGGGAAACCGCCTCTCTGTTTCCGCTGGCAAGCCAGATCTCAGCTTTAAAAGCAGAGGCAGCATGCTGGATCCAGGGAGGCATGGCAAATTCAGAAGCCGATTTCTCGATCTCCTCGATGACTCTCTGGGCTCCGGCTAAATCTCCTTTGACAGCCAGGGCTCGAGCCAGATGGAGGCGGGAGCTGGCGATGACCACAACGTCATGCCCCAACAAGGCCAATCGGAGTCCTTTCTCTATCAAGCGCGCTCCTTCCTCAAGGTCATTCCTTTCAAGGATAATACCTCCCCAGGCCGCATAAATCGAACCGGCCAGGCTTGTCTGCAGCATTCCCTTTTCTTCCGCAAATTTCAGAAGCCTTTGATAGGCTTGCTCGGCCTGATTCAACCGGCCCTGAAGACCGTCAATACCAGCATGGCAGGAACTGGCGAACAGGTAAAAATAGGTGTTCCCAGCCTCTTCGCTGACCTTTTCGGCCTCAGCAAAAGCGTACCGGGCCGACATCAAATCACCGTCTCCACTCCAGCCATGAACAAAGCCCAAAGTGGTCGCCGCCACAGCACGCCACATCAAGTCCTTCTCATGAAGAGATACCAATGCCTGACGGGCATGCTGCATGACACGGAGCATTTCCCCTCTATAGGCAGCTATGAATGCCCGAATCACAGAAATCCGGCCCTGAAATTCATTCTTGCCAAGTGTGTACGTATGCTCAGAATCGGGTGAGAAATCTATAGCGAATCCTTCTTTTACAGATTTCAGCCTGCTTTCAGCATGCTGAAGAATTTTCTCTGCAGCTTCAAGACGGCCGCTTATATTGAGTGTTCGGGCATGTAAGACAGAAAGCAAAATACTGGAATTGATCTTCTCGTCAGGAAGAGCCTCAAACCATTTCAACAACTTAATCTGCTGCCCACGATCCCATATGGACTCAGCGATCTCCTCGATCAGGCGGGCCGCCCATTCTGCATCCCCTGAAGCCAGCGCATGATTGACTGCCTGATCTTTTAACCCGTTACTGACACACCATTCACCCGCCCTCCGGTGAAGTTCAGCCACAAGCTTACCCTGGGCCTGTTCCAATCGATGTTGAAGCAAATCTGCAAAAAGGTTATGATACCGGAACCACTGCCGTCCGTCATCCAGAGGGAATATGAACAGATCAGCCCTTTCCAAGTGATTGAGCATCTTCTGGCTGTTCCTCTGTTTGGTCACGGCATCACAGAGTGATCCGGAAAGGCGGTCCAGGATGGAAGTCTGCAGGAGAAAATTCTGGACATCCTCTGGCTGGCGGCTCAAGACTTCTTCCATCAAATAATCGAAGATGTAGCGGTTATCTCCTCTGAAGTCCCTGATGAAACCTGACCTGTCTTCTCGATCCTGAATGGAAAGAGCCGCCAACTGCAGTCCTGCAATCCATCCTTCAATCCGTGATTCCAGCATGACTATTTCTCCGCGAGAAAGCCCCAGGTTCAGTTTCTTGTTGAAGAAAATAGAAGTCTCATCAGTGGTAAAGCAGAGATCAGTGACCCGTAACTCAGCCAGCTGATTCAGGCTGCGTAAACGGCCCAGCGGCAGGGGAGGATCAGAACGGCTGGCGATGACAAGATGCATGTTTTGCGGGAGATGTTCGAGCAGGAACTGGATGGCCTGATGAACCAGTCCAGCAGTGATCACATGGTAATCATCGAGAACCAGGACAAAATCTTTGGGAAGAGTAGAAATATCATTGATCAGGGCGGCCAGCACCGTTTCAACCGGAGGAGGCTGAGGAGTGTGGAGCATCATTGCTGCTGCCTGGCCTATATTTTTTCCGAGGCCTTGAAGCGCTGCAATCATATATACCAGGAAGTGCACATGGTCATTATCTCCACTGTCAAGCGAAAGCCAGGCCGCCGAGATACGACTCTGGTTGATCCAGTCGCTCAAAAGTGTCGTCTTCCCAAAGCCAGCCGGAGCAGAGACCAAGGCCAGCTTGCGGTCTTTCACTTCATCGAGTTTATCCAGAAGACGGGGGCGGGACACCACGTAAGGACGGAGGCGCGGAACATAGAGTTTAGTGGTGACAAGAGAATACTGGTTTTCCCCTCGGCTGGTCAATGTCTTGGAAGAATCTTTTTTGGGCAAGCCCGTCTTACCTTACCATAACATGAATTTAACGCAGCTTGAAAGCAGGTCGATGAATCTCCTGTTCCTCCCGAAATCCACATATCTTATACCATAGCCGATATTCGAGGTCAAAAAGGGAAAGAAATGTGTATTCACTCCATTGAGGAAGAGAAGTTTGACTAAAAAATGTGGCTCTGTTATAAGCCAATCATGGCTGCTTTCTTAAGCAACCGCCCAGCCCTGGCATTTTTTCGTTTCCATCTGAGCGTCGGTATCCGAATTGCTATAAGAACACTTGCTCCAGTTGTGGCCTTGATCTTTGCCTTGTATTACATCTTCAGGATCGAATTTTTTGTTCTTCTGGCCCAGGCGCTTCTCATCGACAGCGGGAACCTTGTCTATGCTCTCTTATTTTCTGCAGTCAGCCTGGGTACGGCTGGAATAGCTGCCCCGAGAATCTGTCTCGGACTGACAGGGTGGATCCGGCATCTGCCTTTAAGCAGTCAAACAAACCGCAGATTGGCTGGCTTGGCCGTCTTCGCTGCGCTGATCCCTATTCTTATCTTCTTGGCCGTCCCTCACATTGTTCTGCTTAAAAATCTCGAAATTCCATTTACAGTTTATATACTTGGTTTACCTTTTCTCGGCCTGGCATCCGCTTTATGTGTTTTGCCAGTCGAGAGAAAACGATTGACCAGACCACTGGCTGTAGCTGCCTGCCTATTATCTGTCTGGGGAAAATGGCCTCTTCTTCTGGCTGGAGTCCTGGCGATAGTTGTCTGTGATCTTGTATCAGGTCCTCTTTTGCCTGTCCGAAAGCATCCGCATTTTCATAGAGGTCTTAAAGGCTATCTTTTCTATGCAACCATTTCCTGGCGGGCTCTGAAGCTCAGGTTTCTCGCATCCTACATTTTTGCTTTGCTTGTTATCGGGGCAAGCGCTCTTTTCATTTCCAATAACAGCTTCAACCCGCGTCTTTCAACAAAGGCGGTCCTCTTCGGCGGGGCTTTAAGTTTGGCCATTGTCTGCGCAGGAACCGGAAGCATACTCGCCTCAAGACGGCCTTCTTGGCCCTGGGCACGCTCCTTGCCGTGGTCAGCCAGGCAGCGAATCGTGATGGACTCTTTATTTTTAGGTGTTCATGCCCTTCCTGTGCTTATTCTGGTCGCGATCATGAATCTATCCGCAGCTGCTCCCCTTGCGCTCAGTCTTCCGTTGCTCACACTTTATACCTCACTTGTGATCAGGCGATCCTCTGAATACAGGATGGGTGTGTCAGGAAAAATATTTTTGCTCGGGCTTCCAGGATCATTCCTGATTACTCTCCTTCCCTTTATTTCAATTCTCTATCTAGCATCGGCTCCCCTGGCTTTAAAGTATGCGACTAAAGAGGAACGCCGACAAAAGGTCAGCCGCTGGCTGGAACTGCATCATCTGGCAGCAGGCGACTCTCTTTCCTGGAGCAAACAGTGATCCGTTTCAAAAACGTCACTTTTGGCTACGAAAAAGACGCACCAGTCATCGATTCAATAGACCTCGAACTCTCTTCAGGGCTAACGCTGCTTCTGGGCCCGAACGGATGTGGAAAAAGCACTCTCCTCAAGCTCGCCTCAGGCGTGGAAAAGCCTGACTCTGGCCAGATCACGATAGACGGCCGTGACCTCTGGAAGGATGAAGTATCGGCCCGAAGGAATCTGGCCTATCTCCCCGAACAACCAGACCTGACTCCATACGCCACCTTAAAGGAGATCATCAACCTTGTCTGCCGACTGCGGGGAGAGAGGCTAAAAGCAGGAGAGGAAGCTTTGAAATTTTTCGGCCTTCACTCCGCTGCCCAGCGGACTGTGCGCGAGCTCTCTCTGGGGCAGAGAAGACGAGCCGTCTTTGCCGCCTGTCTTATCGGGACACCGAAGTACATTCTCCTCGATGAGCCAATGGAAGGGATGGACCGCAGCATCCAGAAAGAAATCAAGGACTGGATCTCCAGCCGTACTCAAGCAGGAGCAACTGTCATCGTGGTTTCCCATTTCATCGAAAAATTCATTGATCTGGTCTCTCACGCAGTAACAATAAAAGACGGACAGGCTCTTCTGTTCCCTGAGCTTCCTGATAATCTGGATAAGAAACTCGCTTTCCTGGAAGAGCTCTCCAAGGGAAGAATCGCGCCCTGGACCGGGCACGAATTGAAATAAAGGGAATAGCGTTAAAATCCGGCTGGAGTGAAGCGGTTTCTCTGCTGCTTAAATTACTGCTTTCTTTTTCTCCTGGCTTTCCTCGATCCAAGAATGCCGCCGTTCAAGAACAGACCGGCACCGAGGACAAACCCGAAATTGTACCAGAAGCCGCTGTTGTGGACCTCATAAAAGCGGACATTCTTCGTGAATATGGAGATAATAAAGGTTATGGGCGAGATGAGCCCATGCCATATCCCCTTCCAGAAACCCGCGACTTTCCCCTCTTTGTCAGGAGTTTTCTCCGCCGTATTGGGTCCGGGAGCACAACTGGCAAAAACAAAAACCAAAAGCAGGATCAGAATCGCCGTTCGCCTCATCCCTCCTCCTGTTGAATGAATTGTTTTAGCAAACATCATAAAAAAAATCGCCCTGAGTACCATCAAAGACAGTCTAATTTATATAAAAAAAAGGGCTTTTGTAAAGGGCACAGGCTACTTTTATTTAGAAATAAATAGTTTTAGGGATGTGGAAAGAGCGGAAGATAAAATCTGAAGGTCTTGGATAAAATGAGAAGGAAGCCAGCGCCTTTGCCCTGGCTTCCCTCGAAACCCGAGTCAGTCTTTGTTCTCAAGTTTAAAGTCTGATCCCCCCGGGGGAATCCTGGCTTAACCTTTCCTCCTTTTGGGCATCATCGTCTTCGAAGCTTCCTGGCCTTCATTTTTTCTGCTTTTTCAGCTGTTCGATCTTCTGCTTTATCTGCTCTTTCAACTCAGGATCATCCGTTTGCTCGTATTTCTTCTTCAGCTCCGTGATGGCTGCGTCGATCTTCTTCGTTTCTTCCATCTGTTTCTTATGTTCCAGCTCGGCGATCTTCATCTTGATCTCTTTTTTCTTCTCGGGATCATCGGTTTTCTCATACAGCTTCTTCAGCTCGTCCATTTCAGCCCATCCGGGATTGGGGTTGCCCATAAGCTTCTCCCTCTCTTCCGCCAGAACTGTGATTTTTTCCTTTATCTTCTTCTTCAACGCCGGGTCATCCGTCTTCTCATACTTCATTTTCAGCTCTTGGACCGCTTTTTCGATCTCCATCAACTTCTCTTTCTTCTTCTGGTCCTCTGCTTTCTTCTGGTCATCTAGGACTGGACTCCTGCCTTCTTCGGGAGCAAGGAAAATGGCATCAGCATTGTCCTGGCTGGCCTGGGAAGATGTTGCGGCTGCTTTCGAATCAGCGAATGCGAATACCAACAAACAAATGATCGGAAGCATCGTCAGCATCTTCAATTTTGCCCATCTCTTGGATTTGCCTCTGGTTAACATGGTTATCCTCCTTTTGATTTGTGATTGATTGAAATTGTTTGCAAACTCAAACAATTTCGCGCCCACATGCTGCTCGAAGATGAGCAGTTGATACTTCGCTGCACTGCAGCCCTGCGCAATGACTGCATCATCAGCCAAGTACTCATGTGTCTCCTTGAGCGATCCCTTGTACGGCCATACAAAAGGATTAAACCATTGATAAATTGTGATCAGTTCCAGGATAATTAAATCCAGGGAATGATACTGCTTTATGTGAATCATTTCATGAGAGATGATCCTCTGAAAATCATCGTCTGAAACATTTGATCTGTTGACGAAAACATAGTTAAAAAACGAAAACGGCGAACAACTCCTTTCAATAAAGACCACCTTTAGGCCGTTATATTTCTGAACTCCGTTTTTCCTGATCATCAAGAATACAAGCAGGAGTTTAAAGCCAAACCGTAAGAGCAGGAATCCTACTCCTGTGAAGTAAATCAGCAGTAAGACATCTGAAACTCCCAAGGAGGCTGTTTGGGAAGCGGGAGGGGGTCCAGCAGGATATGTTCTTTCAAACAGCGCTCTGGAAGTGATAGGAGCCGATATCCTGATCAAGGGGATGATAAGCGATAAGCCGATAGAGGAAACCAGGAAAAGCCGATTCAGGTTAAAAAAGGTCTCCTTTTTTAAGAATATCCAATAGACAATGTAAAAAAAGGCGAGGCAAACGCCCGATTCGACGAGATAGAGAATGAAATCATTCATTTTTATCCCCTTTCTGCTTCTGGATTTCCCTATCGATCGCTCTGACAATCTCCTCCAATTCAGAGATGCTCATGTCCTTTTCTTTGGCAAAAAACGAGACCAACTCCTTGAAGGAATCACTGAAATAATTCTCAACGAACCTTTTTAAAAATTTCCTGGTGTATTCTTCCTTGGAAATGGTCGGGTAATACTCATGGGTTTTTCCGTATGCCTCGTGCGAGACAAACCCCTTCTTTTCCAGGATCCTGACAATCGTGGAAACAGTGTTATAAGCGGGTTTTGGCGCGGGCAAACAGGCAAGAATATCCTTGACGAAACCCTTATCCAGCTTCCAAAGAATCTGCATGATCTGTTCTTCAGCCTTGGTCAGTTCTTTCATGGCATTGATATTATATAACTAAATATTTAGTTTTGCAACTATTTTTTTAGTTTTTTTTAAATTTTTTTTGTATTCTTTTCTTCCCGGTCTGCTGGAATATTAAAAATCTTTCATTAATATCAAGACCGAAACGAAACCATTCATTAGAACCTTTTAATCACTCCCGCTGAAGACCAATATCCATCTAAGTAAACATCTCTATTTCCGTGACAGAGGAAATGTCTGACCTGATGGAGAAGTGCAGCGCCGGTTCCCCTCCATCCGGAGCCCATGGTGGAGGGTGGGAGGGTCTTGGCTAGGATGGAGGGGAACCGGCGCCGCAGAGGGAGATGAAGGAATGGCGTAAAAAATCTGAAGGGAGCAGAGGAATTTCCAAAAACTTTTTCTATCACAGATTTGGAGATACTTGCTCTATCTCAATCAAATTTGACATTCTTTTTTTTCCTGATATAAACCTTATAGTGTGTCCGTACGTAAAAAAAAATGAATACCCTTTATGACCTTTAAGAGGAGGAACGATGTCTGATAATTCTCTAGAAAGAAGGGACTTCCTGAAGACTCTTTTAGGAAGCTTGTCTTTAATCGCCCTGGACTGGGAAGCCTTCCCCAAAGGCAATCAGGGAAAAAAAGAAAAAACAGATTTCGACGCCGTGATCATCGGCTCTGGATTAGGGGGATTAAGCTGTGCTGCGGCCTTTGCCAGGCAGGGATTCAAAGCTCTTGTTCTCGAGCATCACAATAAACCCGGAGGCTATGCCACAACCTTCAAGCGGCGAGACTTCGTCTTTGACGTCTCCCTCCATTCCACTGCAGTCGGAGAGCGGAACGGCCTGCACAACCTCATTCCCGGTTTTCCCGAGATAAAAGACGTCGAGTTTGTGCCTCATCCCCATCTCTACCGCATTATCTTCCCTGACTTTGACATACGGGTTCCACAGAAAAGCCTTGACGAATACATAAAAACTCTGATCGGACACTTCCCTGAGGAAAAAGAGGGGATCCAGGGTATTTTCGATGACATGAAGGGCCTGGCCGAGGATATCAGTAAGTTCTCAAGAGCCGGAGGCCAGGTAAACATGATGACCTTTCCCCGTGACTACCCTCTTCTTGCCAAAAACTTCAACAGAACATGGGGCCAGATGCTGGACGACCGGGTGAAAAACTTTAAACTGAAGGCCATCATCTCCGGCCTCTGGGGCTACTACGGGCTGCCGCCGTCCAGGCTGGCCAGCATTTACTACGCCCTTCCCACCATAGGGTATCTCCAGGAAGGGGGATATTATCCGGTCGGCAAGTCCCAGAAAATAAGCGACGCCCTGGTGAAATTCGTCGAAGAGCGCGGCGGCAAGGTCATGCTCAGAGCGCGCGTGGATGAAATACTGGTCAAAGACCGCTCCGCCTACGGAGTGAGAACAGCCGACGGCCAGGAATTCACAGGAAAGGTGGTCGTTTCGAACGCCAACGCCTATGATACATTTCACGCCATGATGGATGAAGGCGACTATTTAAAAGACTATCTGGAAAGGATGGATACTTTCTCCGTCAGCCTCTCCAGCTTCCAGGTCTTCCTGGGGTTGAAAAAAGACCTGGTCGGCCAGCTCGGGATCAAGGACACCGAGATCTTTTACGAGACCGGCTACGACATCGAAGCCGGCTACCAGGCCGTGTTGAAGGCGGATATGGAGAACACGGGCTTCGGCCTCACCCTTTACGACAACCTCTACAAAGGGTACTCTCCTGAAGGAAAGAACACGTTGAATATCATCATTCTCCAGGGCTATGATTTCTGGAAGAAATACGAAGCGGACTACTTCCAGGGCAGGAAAAAAGCTTACCGGAAGGAAAAGGAGCGGATGGCGGATATTCTGATCGATAAGGTCGAAGAAACGCTGCTGCCAGGTCTCCGAAAAACGATCGAGGTCAAAGAAATCGGGACGCCCCTGACGAACGTGCGTTATACGAAAAATTATCGCGGTGCCATCTACGGCTGGGACCAAACCCTGGATAACTCCGTCCCCAGGCGGCTTCCCCACAAGACACCGATCAAGAACCTCTACCTCTCCGGAGCCTGGACGAATCCGGGCGGAGGATACGGAGCTGTTATTCCCAGCGGGCTGGAATGCTTCGGCGAAATCATGAACGAATGGGAGAATAAGTAAACCAGTACAAGGATAGGTCAAAACCAGCCAAGTCAGGAAGTCTAAAAAGAAAAAAATCACTTTATTTAGAGATTACGGAGGTCAAACATGAAACGAATTCAATCTTCACCAGCAATGATTTTACTCTTCACCGCAGTGATTCTCTTCTGCCTGCCCCATCGCGGCTACCCACAAGATAAGGCCAGCAAAATTGATACGTTACTCCAAGCATATCACAATAACGGCCAGTTTAACGGGACAGCCCTTGTGGCTGAAGAGGGTAAGGTCATCTACAAAAAGGGAATCGGCCTGGCCAATATGGAATGGAATATCCCCAACACGCCAGACACCAAATTCAGGATAGGTTCCATCACCAAACAGTTCACGTCCATGCTGATCATGCAGCTCGTTGAACAAAAAAAGATCGATTTGCAGGGCAAACTGATAGATTATTTGCCTTATTACCGTCAGGATACGGGCCAGAAAGTGACCATCCATCATTTGTTGACTCATACCTCGGGCATACCCAGTTATACCAGCCTGCCCCAATTTTTCGAAGAAGTGAGCCGCAACCCTTATCCAGTCGAAGAATTCATCAAAAAATACTGCAGCGGCGACCTGGAGTTCGAACCTGGTTCGCAATTTTCTTACAACAATTCGGGCTATTTCCTGCTGGGAGCAGTCATCGAAAAAGTCTCAGGGAAAACATACGAAGAAGTCTTAACCGAAAATATTCTTAAACCATTAGGTATGAAAGGAACAGGATACGACCACCATGATACGATCATTCCCGGGCGCGCTGCGGGCTATTCCATGGATTTTGACGGATACGAAAATGCCCCTTATCTGGACATGTCTCTTCCTTATGCGGCTGGTTCACTGTACTCTACAGTGGAAGACCTCTACATCTGGGACCAGGCTTTGTACTCGGATAAACTGCTCTCAAAAAAATGGAAAGACATCCTGTTCAAGCCGCACGTATCTGCAATGGGTGCGCACTATGGCTATGGCTGGGCCGTTGGCCAAAAAGGTTTCCCGAACTCCAAAGAACAGGTGACAAGTATTGCCCACGGCGGAGGAATCAACGGTTTCAACACCCTCATTGAAAGGCTGGTTGACCAAAAGCATCTCATTGTTCTGTTCAACAACACAGGGGGAGCTCCGTTGGGGGCGATAGGCGACGGGATAAGAAATATTCTTTATGGTCATCCGTATGACCTGCCAAAAAAATCAATAGCCGAGGCAATCTATAAGGCCATACTGGAGAAAGACGTCGAGTCAGCCATCAACGACTACCACGAACTCAAGAAGAAACATCCCGAAGACTATGACTTCGGAACGAATGAATTGAACCGGCTGGGGTACCATCTTCTTCAAAGGAAAAAAATCAGTGAAGCCATTGAGATTTTTAAATTGAACGTGGAGGTCTATCCCAAGAATGCCAACGGTTATGACAGCCTGGCAGAAGCCTACATGCTCAGCGGAGATAAGGAGCTTGCCATTAAAAACTACGCCAAATCACTCGAGCTGAATCCGAAAAACACCAACGCCATTGAGATGTTGAATAAAATCAATAAAGAGAAATAAAAACGAAGAGTTTTTCCGTTACCTCGAATGCTATCTATTCGGCCAGAGGAGCTGCTGGAATTGAGGGAATTCACGGAGGGGTTCTAGATCCAGGTCCCTGTGCAGATAGACGCCGTAAGGCCGGCCCTGGGAAAAAGCTTCCCGAAGCAACTCTACAGCCTGTTCTTGCTCGCCAAGTAGTGAGGCGATGCAGGCTCGAGAATAGGTATGAAAGCCAAAAAGAAAAGGACGATCCACCCCTGAAAGCTCTTCTGAAATCTTGAGCGCTGCCTTTCTGTCTCCTAAACGCGCGGCCAGCCTTCCCAGGAATCCTTTGTATTCAATGTTTTCGGGGAATTCTCCTTTAAGGTCTTGGAACATTTTCTGGGCATTTTTCCACTGTTCATTCACATAAAGCGCAAGAGCTAGATCAGAGCGTTGCTTCTCGCTCGCCTCCTGCTCAGGAGTCCTGCCTTGATACCAGGCCACAGCACGTCCGGCTATCTCCTTGGCCTCATTCAAATAGCCATGAGCGCGCAATTCCTGGGCAGCTACGAGCATAATAGGTCCCGGAAGTTCTGTCTGAGGCGCTGTAGCCGCAATATCATCGATTCCCTTCAAAACTTCCTGTATTCTGCCCAAGGCTGCCAGAGCCCGAACTCTGCCCAGACGAAATGAAGGATTGTCCCGAAAATAGTCCTGGCCTTTAGTGACCTCCTCCAGCTCCTTTAAATACTCTCCCCGCATATGGAACGCCTCAGCGAGCACATTGAAGCGCCAAGCTCCTAGTTCGGAGTTGTGGATGAATTCAGGAATCTCTATTTTCGTAAAGGTCTCGACTGTTTCTTGAGGACGATTCAGCCTGAGGACCTCAAAACCTATCAGGTAATTGATAAAATAATCTACGGGAGCCAGGGATTCCGCTTGACGGAGAAATTTCAAGCCTTCCTCATAATTTCCTTGCAACTTCGCCATAAATCCGTCTAAAAGATGTAGTTCAAAGAGGCTCAACCTGTCCCGGTTCTGGTCAGCCAAGCGCACCATAGAGTCAGCCTTGGCAAACTCATTCTGGTGACTGAAGATAATGGCCATACGCAACCCGGGAGCCGGAAATTCCGGGTCCAGCTCAGCTGAACGCTCAAAATGGGTGAGGGCCCGGGAATAATCCTTGCCGAATTCATCCATACCCAGCAGATATTCCTGGTATGACTCGAAAAGCGGCGGCTGCAAAACGCGTCGGGCCTGGCTGGGGATGTGACTGAAGTAAATGGCCAGGGTTCCCATTATCCTCTGGCGCAATACTTCTATAACTTCCATCGGTGATCCCTCTGGACCGCTGACTGGCTCAAGGGTGTGGATGGGCTTTCCTTTATTGGCATCAATGATCCTGGTTTCAAACCGGATCACATTCTCTGTTAGACTATAAGAGCCAGAGATCACCGTTCCTGCCTCTGTTTCCTTGGCCAAATCACGGAGCTGAGCCATATTCTGTGTTCCTCCCGATTCGAAACCCATCGTGCGCAAAGACTCTAAGGTCTCGTTTACGGGCACTGCTTCTCCTTCCTTTATCTGCGCCAGGCTCTGGGTGATCCAATCAGCCGCTAATCGCCCGTAAGAATCAAGAAGTTCATCACCAGTCTGATTTTCGAAAATGGCCACGATGAACCGATTGGAATCAAGGCCCAGCCCTTTTCTCCCAAAGGGAATAAACAAAACAACAAGTACGACCAAAAGGAGCAAAACCGGCACCAAAAACTTCTTCCAGCTGAATGTAAAAGTAATCTGTCGAGTGGTGGTTTGTATCCTTTTAGGCAGAATCTGCTCGGTAGTGGGGATGTTTTCTTCGACACTCTCCAATTCTTCTAGAAGCTCTCCGGCGCTTTGATACCTCTTTTCTTTATCCTTCTCCATACATTTCAAAACAAGACGGCTGAGCTCTTCGGGTATCTGATCATTATACATCCTTGGGTCTTTGGGCTTTTCTGTTTTATGCTTAAAAGCTATGCTTATGGGACTTTTTGCTTTGAAGGGAACCCTCCCGGTGAGCATCTCATAGAGGATTGTCCCCAGTGCATAAATATCCGTGCGCGGGTCTACTTCCTTTCCCTCAACCTGTTCAGGAGACATGTATTCCGGAGTTCCGATCACCACCCCATCTGCGGTTATGCCTTCTCCTTTAAGAGTCCGGGCGATACCGAAGTCCATGATCCGCGCATTTCCCTCACTGTCAATCATGACGTTTTGAGGCTTCAGGTCACGATGAATAACTCCTAATTTATGAGCCTCTGCCAATCCCTTGCATATTTGCTTGGCTATGGAGATGGCTTTCCCGGGCGTCAAGGGACCTATTCTCGTGATCGAATTTTTTAAATCCTCTCCGGGCACGAACTCCATGGTGATGTAGTGAATCCCCTGCTCCTCGCCAAGGTCAAACATGCGACAGACATTCCGATGGGATACTTTACGGGCAAGCTTGAGTTCATTGCTGAACCGCTCGAGGGTTTTCTTGTCTGCTGCTGTCTCAACATCCACGAGCTTCAAAGCGATTTTCTCATCAATCTTTGTATCGTAAACTTTATAGATTCTGCCCATTCCACCCTTGCCCAGCTCTTCTATAACCTGGTACCGATCGGCAAAAGTGCTCCCGGTTGTCAATTCCATGGTAGAAGCCTGGGTGGCCCTGACAGTTGCTGTCCGAGAAACGTAACCTGTTTTTACAGGTGTAAGCTTTGTTCCGCATTTACTACAGTAGGCATTTTTAACAGGATTTCTCGAATTGCACTTAGAACACTTAATAGTTTTTTGTTTTTTGGACATTTTGCTTATAAAATACTGATTTTTCGAGAAATAGTCAACTCCCGAAACCTCAATGCAAGCAGTCTATTTTCCGTGTGAATAGCAAATTCATGACTCAGGCGGGGTGATTCTCGATCATGGAATTTGTGATGCTTCAAACATCCATTCAAAACCTTCTCGGCAGAACATCTTGATGGTGAGAAAGATTCCTCTGGATTCTGGAGGGTATCTTTGAGAAGGAGCTTTCCCCCCAGCAGGGGGGAAAGCCCTTATATGGATTTGGCCCTTTTTTTCAGTTAAATATTTGCCCCGAAAAGGCCTGTAGACTCAGTCCGCTCAGCTTACGGCAATGATGATGCGCGCCAGACGGAATTTATCCTTCTTGAGCAAGTAAACACTCGCCGACTGCCCATCAGCTGCAATCTCAATCCGATAATCCAGGCCTTCATTTAATGTCTTGGGAACAATTTCCAATTTCTTGATCGCCGGAATGTTGAAATCCCCGGCTCTCAATCCGATGACATCTTCTTCTCGCAGGTCAACTCTGTTCTGGAAGTCACTATAACCCATACTGCCGAGGTCTGTTTTTCCTGAAGCTTTCATGCTGTCCTTGGTCGCAGCGTAATAATAAACCGAGTTCAGCTTGGATTCGAAATCTGTGGCGATATCTTTGTATTTCTCGGCGCTTTCCTCATTCCAGGCGTTCGTCTTCTGGAGCGCTTCCATTTCTTTCTTTATCATCATCATCTTGTCTTTCATGTCTGCTTCCAGCTTCATGGTGTCCACTTCTGCCAGGGTTACATCGTTCCTCAAAACGACTTTTTCCGCTTCCTTCTTCGTGTCCTCGACTCTCTTCATTTTTCCTGGCGATGCAACCGCATCTCCTTGAGAGATAAGACCGCTGTACTCTGTACCATCACTGACATTCCCCACCTGGAAACCGGTAAGCAAAGTATCGAAGAGGTAGGCGTTTTTCAGGATTTTCTTTGCTTCTTCATCTGATAGACCCTTCTTATCAGTAAGGTAGCTGTAAGCGATCTTCCAGTGATTATCCCCCTCCTGAACCCCCCAGAGTGTTGGGACTTTGTTCTGGAGATCGGCATTCTCTCTCTGTAGCTGCTTGATCAGGTCATTCTTGGCATTCAATTCTCTCTGCAGTTCCTCTATTCTCGCCTGTTCTGTTGTTTTCGCTCCTTCCTTAGCTGCCTCTCCCGCTCCAGGCTTGCCTTTACAGGAAGTTAAAAATACAAACCCAAAAATCAGAAGCAGAGAAAGACTAAGGACCAGCGAATTTTTCATAGTGGCTCTCGCTCCTTTCATGATGCCCTCCTTAGTTTAAATGTGACATTTAATAAATATATGATAAAACTTGTACCATCCAAGTGATAATTTTCCCTTTCCATGTCTTCTTGAAACCAGAAGTTGAAATCATTATACCAGAATCTGTTTTACCCTAGCAACCCAACACCAATTAAAGGAGTTGTTCTATTCTTTTATAAAAATTTTCACCCTTTGTCAAATATCTTTTTGGAAAAAAAGTAATCATCTCTATTTCCGTGATAAGGTAAACATTTGCCTAATGGGGAAGCGTGGCGACGGTTCCTCTCCATCCGAAGCCCATGGTGAAGGGCAGAATCAAGCCTCTTCACTTCCGGAATTTTTTTATGAACTCTTCGACCTCTGGAACACCACCTTGATAGATAAGATAGCCATTATACGGTTCACGCAGCGTGATATCATCTTGAATCAAAGTCAGCATAATTTTCTTTACTTCTTCGAGATCATCTGTTTGACCCAGAGCCCATCCCAATTTTATGTAGGCCACTTCAGGCAACATGTTTCCTGCGGGAATGACCCCTTTTGCCAAAAGGTCTCTGCCTGTCTCATAGACATGCATATGAACATAACCCCACAAAGTCTGGACAGTCATGTATATGGCCACGTTACGGGCCACGGCTCTTTCGATAGCAGGGTAGAGCGGTTTATTGACATGTCCGAGCCCGGTTCCGGCGATGACAATTCCCTTGTATCCGTTATCAACCAGCGAATCGATTATATCTGGCTTCATGTTGGGGTAGTAGAAGACAATAGACACTTTTTCATTAAAATAAGGGAATATCTTAACCTTTCTGTCTTTTCTCCTGTGATTATAGGAGTTTTTCAAGTACTCGATACTATTTTTTGTGACCTTGGCCAGGGGGATATCCCCTATGGTCCTGAAGGTGGAACGGTAGGAAGAATGCATTTTTCTTACCCGAGTTCCCCTATGGAGAAATCCGTATTCGTCCGATGTCGGCCCAAACATGCAGACCAGGATTTCTGCAATATCCGAATGCCCGGCAGCATAAGCAGCGTGCATTAAATTCAGAGCTGCATCTGAACTCGGCCTGTCTGAGGAACGCTGCGAGCCCACAAGGATAATCGGTATGGGGGGATTTTGGATCATGTAGGTGAGGGCTGCTGCGGTATGATGGAGAGTGTCTGTCCCATGGCCGATGATGATTCCATCTATCCCTTTTTTAATCTCTTTTTCGATGGCTACGGCAAGGGCTTTATATTCATCAGGCCCCATGTTTTCACTGAACACAGCAAACAGCTTTTCTGTTGTGATATTGCAGATATCAGCCAGTTCAGGAACAGCGCCATACAGCTCTCCAGGAGAAAAGGCAGGAATGACTGCTCCGGTTCTGTAATCCAACCGAGAAGCTATAGTCCCTCCTGTTCCCAAGAGTTTCACATTCGGCTTGTCATCAGAATAAGGAAATTCCTTTTCTTGAATTTGATACTTGGCTTTCTTGTATCCAAATTTTTTTATCGATTGTATTGTCTCCACATTGATCCCGATATTGTAGCCTGTACTGATTTTAAGGACGATATGTCTGTCATCGTCGTTTTCCGAACGGGGCAGGATTGTCCCTCTGAACAATCCCCGTGTGGTATCAATTTCCACTTGACTCCAGACTTTTATCTTGAATTTTTGCAGCATTGAAAGGGCTTGGCCTTTATAACCTTGAAAAATATCTTCACTCATAATTTCATTCTCAGAACTCAAGTCTTTTCCGTACGTTCTACGAAATTCTTTAATTCAGCCAGAGAAATGTTTCCCAAGGCTGATTTTCTGAGTTCTCCCATTATCCAGCGTGATTCCGCTTCTTGATTTCGTGATGTGTTATTCTCTTTAAATTTTTTTCGGAGTTGAGGAATTTTGTTCAGTATATTTTCTTTCGGAGTCTGTACAAAATTGACCTGAGCCAACGTCGAATCGAAGTCCATATCCGGATGCTGGAAAATAACAGGAATCATGAGTTTTGTAATAGCCAGGTCAATTTTTCTCTGTTTAAGAAATTTAATCAACTCGAACATCCTCTCATAATTCCAATCAGAAGAATAGGCATTCTTTCCTTCGACATGTTTTAAATCATGTCCAAACAGTGTCCCTGCGAATTTTGGGTTCACTCCCAGTTTTTCAATGATCTTCTCGATAGTAGGAACGAGATTATTCTTCAGAATGAAGTTATAGGTGTCTTCCGGGATCCCCCAGCCTCGAAGCTGATCATACCGCTTATGGATTTCCATAGGAAGATCTGTTTTCAACTTATCAATGGTGTCATTTTCCAAGGCGATGGGCTCTGAATCCGTATCCGGATACATACGGTCAGGCCCGGGCAAGACCCGTTCAAAGATTGTTGTCCCATCTTCTCGGGATTTCCGACTCTCATTGGGCACTCTTTCCAAGGCCATCTTGCATCTTTCTTCGATTGTTTCTAAGGCTGTGGAGATATCATCTTCAGGCCCCCAGATTATCAGCTGAGCATCATTTGCGCCTGTGTTCACCGTACCCAATATCCTGTGGAGCTGATCGTCCGGAAGGATTTTTTCGATCTGTTCGGAATGGATAAGATTGGGCTTTTCTAGACAGGCAATGACTTTTAGCCTGTCACTCAATTCATCGGCAAACATTTTTCCTGGCTGGGTGAAATGGGAAAGGATACCTTTGAATTGCGGAAGGTTTACGACAATGATCTTCTGGTTGTTTTGCTTGGCGAAGACCAGAGGCTCATAAGTGAAGTTGAAGCCTTCGGGATTCAAAAATTTATGATGGATTCTCCAATCATTGTTATCTTTCACCTTTTTATTCAGGATCTCTCTTACCCTTAATAACGCCCACTGACGGAAAACCTCGTTGTGAGTAATTTCCGGGATACGTTTGTTACGGGATACTCCTTTTATTTCAACGCGCGTGCCTCCCCTGCAGCTGACGTTTACATCTTCTCTTCCGGCCCCGATTCCTGTCCGTACTTTGCCAGTACTTCTGTTCAGAAAACGGATATACTCGGCACCCTCTCTCACCTCTTCAGGGTTTGCAAAGTCCGGATGGGTGACTGTTTCAATGAGAGGGATACCTAACCTGTCGGTTTGATAGGC